>OBEQ010120713.1_pt1 | contig 14236 bp, 11 predicted proteins | sample 1670901 | NCBI WGS metagenome assembly OBEQ01 (sample SAMEA104232315, study PRJEB22302) | groundwater metagenome | biome: forest; feature: aquifer; material: groundwater | place: USA | collected 2011-08-07 | depth 5.4 m
CCTGTTCACTTCCGGCCCCTTCCAATCATGGGTGGGGCCTTTCTGTGTAGGATGAAATCAACAATGAGGAAAAGGGAACAGAATCAGCAGGGAGTGGAGAATGGGATCGTTACGCTGCCAGAGCGCGAGAGCTTACACCGGTTCCGCAGGGGGTCCCAAATTCATTTGCGCGGGCTTTCCGTTTCCAGAATGGATGCGAACAGCCGCCGGAGCTCATCATGGCGGTTCTCGAAATCCAAAGGCTTCTGCAGGAATTCGAAAAACCGGTTTTTGCGCATGGTGAGATAGAGCAGGTCATCCTGGTTGTTGGGGTTGCCGGTAAGGAGAATGAACTTCAAGGCCGGCTTCACCTCGTGCACGCGATCGCAGAGTTGGTTGCCCGTCATTCCCGGCATCACCTCATCGGTGAGCACAAGCGCCACGTTCGCGTCGCCCAGGATGAAATCGAGGGCTGCCGTCGGATCGGAGAAATATTTTATCGGGAAATGCTTATCGAAGCGCCGTTTGAATACGAATAGATTCGACTCCTCATCGTCCACATATACCATCAAGGGTGATCCCAGTCCGTGTCCCAGGGAAGCGGAGAGTGCCGTCAGAAAATCACCCAAGGTGACGAACGAAGAAGAACGAGCAAGGCTGGAGCTGAAATCCTTTCCACCCAGTCGCGTCTTCACGACTTTAACGATATCCGGCAAAAGGATCGGGTCCAGTCCCAAGGATTCCAGGCCGGCATTTTCGTCGGCGGCTGCGGGCAAGGGTACAAAGAGATCGTTGCCCCGGGCCAATTCCCCGACCGATGACCTTAGAATCTCGTATAGTTGCTTTTTGTCCACAAAGATCCCGGGTTCATTTCGGAAAAAGCATCATTTTGTTGAACGGCTCTCAACCACTCGAATGGAAGTAGTATGAGGTCTGGCAGCGGAAAATATAGCAGCCTTGTCAGGCTTTGACTTTAGACGGCGAGTAGGCCCGGGGGCTTAATTCCGGTCTTTAGACTTTGCTTGACGCTACCATCACTTTTTGGACCGCATTCTTGAAATGCTGCAGATCAAAAGGCTTTGGGATGAATTGGGCATCCCACTCCAGAATCAGATCCGTTATTTCTTCTGTAGGTGTGTACCCTGATATGAAAATGACATTGAGATCCATTTTCCGGGACTTGATGGCCTTGGCCATTTCAATCCCCCCCATTAAAGGCATTTGCACATCGCTGACCAGAACATTGATGGTCTGGATCGAGCTTTTAAATGCCTCCAACCCTTCCCGACCGTTGCTTGCCGTTAGCACCGGATACCCTGCGCCTTGAAGAATCAGCGTGGCCAACCCAAGAACACTGGGCTCATCGTCCACAATCAGAATCCGGGGGGAGTCCATCCGGAGAAATTAAACTACTCCCGCGCGGAAGGGTCGGATTCTTTTCCGACGGCTTTTGCAGACAGTCGTTTTAAGCGTCCCAAAAGGTTCCATTTGGAAAAAAAGACCTGGGGCATGTCGGAAATGACCTTGCGACTCTGATAACCGTAACGAATGCCCGTTTGGCAGTTTACCGCCCCCAGTTGCCCCCGCACCCCGGCAATCACCCCGTTCCAATCCGGTTTCGGGCTCGCCTGGGTAATCGCCACCACCCCATCCCCTATCCGCGCGTTCAGGTTGGCGGGCGCATCCCAGGTGACGTCGTGCCCGGTGGAGGCGCCCGCCACACCGTAACCGTCATCGGCTATTATGGGCTTGCCGGTCAGGGCGTGGATGGATTTCCAGGTCATGGTGTTCTCTTTGCGGATGCGCGGATCATCGGCGTCGGTGCGGCCCCCGGAAGTGTTGATGTAGGTGAAGGCATCCATCTTGAACGCAGCGTACCAGACGGCCGGGTCCGGGGTCCAGGGCGAAATGTCCATGGAGAACACGGCGTTGGGCAGGCTCTGCTTGACCTTGGCGATGATTTCCCCCATCAACGCCCCGGCTTCGGCATAGGACAAAGGTCCGCCCATTTGGGACATGTCGGAAAAATATTGGTAGTAGTCCGGTTCCATCATCCAGACGATGGGATCCCGGGTGCCCCAGACCTTGGCGGTTTCGGAAGCGTATTTCGCGTATTGCGCCAGGATGCGATCCTTTTTCTGCCGGATGAAATTCGCGCCTTGCTGGCACAGGTTCGGAGTGCCCACGTCGCAGTCCTTGAGGCCCAGGTCGCGACGGGCTGTGAAAGCGATGATATAGCTGTAATAGACCGGGGTGCGTCCGGCCAGCTTGCCGCCGGGCTTGCAGGCCTTGAGCATGGCAGCGTCCCAATACGGGTTGAAATCCTCCTCCGCGCCCGTCCAGAGGGTCACGTAATCCGCCTGCGCGGGATACGCGTAATCCGGCCCTTGCCAGGACATGCCGAACCCGAATTTACAGGGGGAAAGTTCGGCCCGGGGCGCGGCAAGGATTCCGCAAACAAGACCGATCCGAATTGCCGATGCGATTCCCATTCCCAAACCTTTCCCAAGCCCTTACCGGGCCCTTTGAAACCCGCCGATGGGCCAGACCGTCGGCGTCCATTGAAGGTACCCTGCCTCCGGCCCTTAGTGGGACGGAACTTCCGGGCGGTTTGAACCTGGCGAAGATACGTATCCCGCCCGCTACCTGGTTACAGGCGGAACCGGATGGAAAAGGTCGATCCCTCGCCGACCTTGGATTTTACCGCCAGTTGACCGCCGTACTTCTTCACGATTTCGGCGGCGATGGTGAGCCCCAGGCCCGTGCCCTTTCCGGGGGGTTTGGTGGTATAGAAAGGATCGAAAATCTTTTTAAGGAAATCCTCCGGGATGCCGGGCCCTTCGTCCTTGAAGGAAAGGACGATTTCCTGGGGAGTGGTTTCCGCTTTGATCTCCAGCCTGCCCTTCTGCCCCATGGCATCGATGGCATTGTTGATCAGGGCGAGGAAGGCCTGTTCCATTTCGTTCTTGTTCACGTCCCAACCCAACGTGTCCGGAATCAGGACTTCAATCCGGGTGTCGCCTTTCACCTTTTGCGGGATCAGGTCGATGACTTCCCGGACCATATCGGCAAGGGATTCCCTGACGACCGACTCCTTCGCCGAAGTCCGGGAGAAAACCTTCAGGCTGTTGGCGATGTGGGTGCTCTTGTCCAAGGCCTTCTTGATTTTCTCGAAGACGAAATCCTTCTCTTCCAGATGCAAGTCGAGATCGTACTCTTCGTCCACCTCCTTGATCTTGCGGGCGAGATCGTCGTTCAATCCGGCCTGGCCAGCGAGAGCCCGGATTTTTTCCAGGCCTTCGACGTCCCGGCGCACGTCCGGAAGGATGTTCACCAGGAAGTTCAATGGATTGTTGATCTCATGCGCGACTCCGGCGGCCATTTGTCCGAGGGAGGAAAGCTTCTCGCTCTGGATGGCCATCTCCTTCGCCGACATCAGAAGTTGGTTGGCGATCGCCAACTCCTGCGTACGCTCCTCGATCTTCCTGGCCATGCCTTCGAACAGATCGGCCTTTACCAGGGCGTTGGCTACACTGTTGGATATCGACTGGAAGAGCAGCTTATCCTGGTTCAGCAATTTTTCCCCGTGATGGTATTCCGCGGCGAGAATCCCAAGGGCTTTGTCCTTATGGATGAGCGGTGTGATGATCATGGACGAGATGTTGAGGGCGCGGAGAAATTCCGCGGTCCTGGCGCTCAATCGTGAGAACGCTTCCTCGGGATCATTGATCAGAAGGGTTTTCTTCTGCTCCATGGTCTGGACCAGCAGGCCATAGGGATTGTCCCAGTTCTCCCCCATCTTGAACCGGGTATTGCTGATGAAGGCCTGCAAATCAGGGGAATAACCCTGCGCGTATTGGCAGGACAGGAATTCCTTTTTTTCGTCCAACAGCCACAACTGGCTGGAACCGAACCTGAATTCGTGGACCAGCATTCCCACCACCTGCACGCAGATTTCCCGGGTCTGGATGCTGTTGTTGAGCAGGATGGTAAGATCCTGCAACGACTGGATCTGCACATTGGTGGTTTCCAACTGCCGGTTCTGTTTGGCGAGGCCGTCGTTGGAAATCATGGACCATTCCATGGCTTTCTGGGCCGCTCCGCTCTTGAAACGCGCGAAACTCAGGAGTCCCAAGGTGGACATTCCCAATGACGCCAGCAGATAGCCGATGGAGTGGATATGGAACAGCCAAACGCCCGCGAAGCCCAGAGCCGCCACCATCAGGATCTGGAAAAACCGGTTGAATTTTCCGAAGGCGGCTTCCGGGAAGTCGATGATATAAACGCAATGGTCGGCCCCTGTATGGGCGCACTCGGAATGTTCCACATGGGCGTACGGCAGCCCGAAGAACAGAGGCATCGATTCGTAACAGCCCAGCCGATTGCGGCACCCGTAGATGCGCTCCTGGAATCCATCCTTGAAGGTGATGTCGACGCGGAACCGGTTGCGGCCGATTTTCGCCGTCTTGTTGATGGTCTTCAGGGCCAGCTTCTTTTCCACATCCCCGAAAGTCTTCATCAAAAAACTGGGAGAAGTGATTCCGACCACGAAACCCGCCATGGTCCCGATGCTTTTGGGCAGGTTCCGCCCCGTGACGTAACCGATGTCTTTTTCGCCCGTCACCTTGCTGACCAATTCCACCAGGCGATCATTTTCATCGAGGTCGGAAAAACCCGACTGGTCCAGAAGCTTGACCCGATCGAGTCCGATGGCTTCCAGCTGCTTTTCGGATTCCGTGACCCCCAAGCGGTCTTCCAGCAGCTTCAGGTAGGAGAGGATGAGTTTGTTGGAATAGACTTTTTCCATGGGCTCCAGGCGCGAAGAATGGTGGCGATATTAAGGTAGTATATCCAGGTTGCCCCTCAATTTCCCAAAGCGTTTCCGGGTTTTTGACTCCCCGCTGACGGGGCCGACGCAAGAACCGGACCTGTCCGCTTGTCAAATCGGAAGACCGGCCGCTAACATCCTTTGGGGCGCGAAAAACTTAATGCGCCGTTCCAGCTATTGGAAGAGGAATAAGTTGATGATCGTATCGGGAAACCGGCCGATGAAAAGCCTTGATTTGGCAACGCTTCCCGCGGAAGCCTGGAGGCCGTCCGTCGCAGTGGCGGGCCGGGCCTCCAACCGCGTCAGCGAGCGCGAGCTCGAGCGCATTCCCGCCTGGATCACGCTCGAATCCGGATCGGACAAAAAACCGTCCAAGGAAATCCCCGTGCGGCTGTGGGACTATTCCCCCTTCGGCTTCGCCATCACCTTCCCATTTTCGGAATCCGGATGCAGCTCCCCGAAAATCGGCGATCTGGCCCGGCTGAAATTCGACTTCGGCGACGGCATCCTGACTTCCGAATGCATCGTGAAGAATTCCTCCATCGTCAAGAACAACCTGCGCATCGGCCTCAGCCGCAGGGACCTGGCCCGCAGGCATAAATTCGAAGTTCAGCATGAAGCACCGCAAGGCGAATGCCTGCGGTTGCCGGAAAAATCCGACATCCGGGCCGAGGTCCGCAATCCGGTCCTGTTCGCGGAATGGGCCACCTTCGTCCTTTGCGGCGTCCACTCGGGTCTGCAATTGGATTTCATCTCCCGCGATGCCAGCCTTCCCTTGTTCGTCGGACAGAAATTGGAATTGCGGTTCGTCATGCCCACCACCGGAAAGCCGGATTTCCGGGGAGAGGTGGCCATGCTGGAGCGGATACCCGGCAGCGCTTTGAAGGTGCGACTGAAAACGCTTTCGATTTCCTCCTCCCTGGCGAATGATCTCGCCGAGGCGCTCACCTTCGACGCGGATCTTCCTCCGGGGATCCTGAAACGGTTCGGGTTCCCGACCCGGTTTCTCAAGAAAAGGGTTTCCTTCCGTTTCCTGGAAACCATGGAAGAATACGCGCAGGTATTGGCCTTGCGCCGATCGGCCTACATCGAGGCCGGCAAAAAAGCCGGGAACACCCAGCCGGAGGAAATGTCCCTGTCCAAGGACAAGAACAGCCGCATTCTCCTCGCCTACCACGATGAGACCCTGGTGGCCTGCGCGGCCATCACCTTTCCCGCGCGCGATGAGGAGATCCTGCGTTCCGAATCCGCCTTCCCCGATGGGAAATACCCGATCCCGCATCCGCCCAAATCGGAATTGCTGGAAGTGAACAGCCTGTGCACGCACCTGGAATACCGCCGGGGGGATTTGTTGCAGGCCATGTTCGAACAAATCGCCCGCATTTTCGTGCTTTCCGGCCGGACCTGCATCATGAACCTGGTGGAGACTTCGTTGTTGCCCATCTACCTGGGGATAGGATTCCAGGACACGGGAAAGACCTGTGAATTCATGGGAAGAACGCACCACCTGATCCGCGTCGAACGCGAGGTGGCTTTGGCCGGCCGCCGCATCGGAATGGTTCGTTGGAATCTCCTATACGGGGACCTGATGGAAGACATCCTCGATCGCGGAATGCTTCCCTTCGGCCCCATCGCGCGCCTGAGGCTGAAGATCATGTTGGCCTTCAAGCCTTTGGTTAAGAGGTGGGTCGGCAGCAAATACGAGCGCGTTTTCCGTCGTTCACTCGACGATATGGAGAAGAACGAAAATGGATAGGATGAAACTGCTCGATTCAGAATGGACGGCTTGCTATGCAAAGCTGGCCCGGAGCGAATTCTTCCGGAAGCTCGGCTCGGGCGCGTTGGAGCTCCGGCATTACAAGGGATTCTTAAGGGAATCGTATCACAACACCCGCCAGAACCCTTCCACCATGGCCATGTTCGCGGCCCACATGAAAAACGGCGACCCAGGACTGAAGGCGAAGTTCCTGAAACACACCGCCATGGAGTTGGGCCACGATGAAATGGCCCTCGATGATTTGCGCGCGCTAGGCGAAGCAGTGGATTCGATCCGCTCCGCCACCCCCATGATCGCCACCGAGGCCATGACCGGCTTCATCATGTTGCAAATCCAGCACCGTAATCCCTTGGCCTTTCTCGGGTACAGTTATCATCTGGAGGCCATCCCGGTCAAAATGGGAGCCGTGGCCATGGGCGCCTTGGGCAAATTGGGAATCCCCCCCAACGCGGTCAGCTTTCTGAAAGAGCATATCGAAGCGGATCCGGTCCACTCGAAATGGAACCGGGAATACGTGGAAGGATTCGTTCAGACCGCGTCCGATCTCGATGCCGTGGTTTACGGAATGCGAGGCACCTGCGAATTGCATGGCTTGATGTTCCGGGCGATTGACGAGGAGACCGCGTTCTCCGCGGCGTCCTGGACACCGGCGCCCGATCTGGTCGCGGTGAAGTGAGCCGGGATTGAGCAAGCGATCTTCCAAGCAGTCCAGGCGGGCCGAACGGGGAATTCCCGGTTCCGGCCCTTTCGAGCCCGCACGCAAGGATGCCTCCACCGACGTGACCACCGTTTACGATGCGCCGGAAGTCCCGGTTGGCGCCGCGACCGGGCAGGACAGTACGGTCGATTGGTCCGCTGTCCCGCAAATCGATCCCGGCCTTTTGGAAGCGGGCGATTTCAAATTCTCGGGGAAGTCCGAAAACCGCGCTCAGGAGCGCATTTCCCAACGCGAATTGGGAAGCGTCCGCATCGCCTTGCGCAGCCCCGGCCAAGCGGCTTGGCTTTCCGTCAAACTCTGGGACTTCACCTCGATTTCCTTCGGCGTGCTCCACCAGCCGGAAAAGGAGACCTGGCCCGCCCCCGCCGGCCTGGACCATGCCGACGCGCTGGACCCGAAGCCGGTGAAGTATAGCGCAAAGGATCAGAGCCCTTCCGCCGCTTCCGGCTTCCAGGTCGGCGATGAGGTGGAGGTGGAAATCCAGCTTCCCGGGAACCAGGAATTCCGGATCTGGTGCCAAGTCAAAAACGTCTCCGGCTACAAAGCCGGCACTAAAATCGGGCTCCGCCGGCTCGATATCAACTTCCCCCAGGCCGTCGACATCAATCGGCGCGAGGCCTTTCGGCTTCCGCTCGCGCCTTCCCTGGCCCTCAATGCCAGGGTGGCCCATCCCTTCATCTTCGGGCATTGGTGCCCGCTTCTGGTCTCGGACGTGAACCGGAACATGGGATTGTCCTTCCTCAGCCAGGATCCCTCGATCCTGATCTTCGAAGGCATGCAGCTCAAGATCCATTTCGAACTCGCTTCCCACCGCGAGACGCCCATGATCGCGCGGGTGGCCTGGGTCCATGCCACCGAGGCGAACGAGGTCAAGTTCGGCGTCACCTGCATGGACATGGCCTGGACCTTGCACAATGGCATCTGCGACTTCCTGGTGTTCTCCCGTCTCTGGAGCCCGGCGCGGTTGCGCCAGGCCGGCTTCCGCTCCCAGCAGGTCAAGGGACGGCTCCGCTTCCGCAGCGTCAAAACCATGGACGACTATGCCGAGGTCCTGTACCTCCGGCGCGACGCCTATGTAGGCATCGGCAAGAAACCCGCGGGGACCCGTCCCGAAGAGATGGCGGGCAACCTGGACGGGCTGAGCCGCATCCTGATGGCCCATCACCAGGACAAACTGGTCGGCACCTTGACCTTCACCTTTCCGGTCAGGGAAGACGCCGTCCTGGACAGCCAAGCGGGATTCCCGGGCCAGAAATATCCCGTGGAGATTCCGCCCAAGGCCAATCTTATCGAAGTCTCGCGCTTGTGCATCCACGAGGAATACCGCAGCACGGACCTGCTGCAGGGAATGTTCGAACACGGCATCAAGCATTTCCTGCTTTCCGATCGGCATTGGCTGCTGACTTCGGCTGTGGCCGAACTCCTTCCCATTTACCAACGCATCGGATTCCGCAAGCTGAAGGCCGCCTACAAGCATCGCGCCCTGAACAACCAGGAGCATCATCTCATCCTCGCCCATCGGGACGCGTTCCTCTACGGCCAGGGCATGAACCTGCTTGTCTGGAACACCATGTTCGGCGAATTGATCGGGCATCTTCTAGGTCGCCGACTAATCAAAGTGCCGGGCCATGTCCGCGCCATCATCCGCTTGAAACTGCTTTTCCTTCCCCTGTCGAAACGGATGCTGGAAAAGAGCGCCAGCCGGGCCTTCAAAAAGCACCTGGATACCCTACGGGCGGACCTTTTGCGCGCGCCCTCGAAAAAACGGGACGACTTCGAAGATCCCGCCGCGGACCCGGCCTGATCGCCCCTTTTTCTACCTTTCCCCCTCCTGACCAGGCCTGTCCCGGTCCAACTTTTACATTCCTTGCATTCTTTGCGTCCTTCCCGCCTTTCCCGGAGCTCCCCTCGTGGCCGACAATGTCCTCACCGCCCAGAACCTGAAAAAGGCCTGGGGCGAAAAAGTCCTGTTCAACGGCCTCTCCTTCGGCGTAGACCGCGGCCAGAAGGTCGCGCTCCTCGGCCTCAATGGCTCCGGCAAGTCCACCTTGCTCCGCATCCTGGCCGGGCGCGAAACCGATTTCGAAGGCTCCATCACCCGCCGCAGCAACTTCATCCACCGCTACCTGGATCAAGCCGTCAAGGTCGTCGTCCCCGGCGATCCCGATACCGCCCCGGGCGATCTGACCGCGGGCAAATCCATCGCGGACGAAGTCTTCGCGCCCCAGGGCCCCATCGGCACGTTACTCGCCCGTTACGTCATGGTTCTCCACGAAATGGGTCTGCCGGAACACTCATCTCTTAGCGAGGCAGCCATCGACAAGGCCCACGAAGAGCTCTCCCACCTCAACGACGCCATCGAACACGATCACGGCTGGGACCTGTACGGACAGGTGCAAGCCCTGGCCGGGCAATTGGACATGGACCTGGCCTGGACCATCGTGCCCGCGCTCTCCGGCGGCCAGCTCAAGAAGATCCAGCTTATGCGCGCCCTCGCGGGAACCCCCGACCTGCTGCTCCTGGATGAGCCCACCAATCATCTGGACGAAAGCGCCATCCGCTGGCTGGAAGAAAAGCTGGCCACCTATCCCGGCACCATGGTGGTGGTGACCCATGATCGCTACTTCCTCGAGAACGCGGTCGATCACATTCTGGAACTGTGGAACGGCGAGATGCGTTCCTTCCCGGGCAACTACGGGCGCTACCTGGAGAAGAAGGCCGAGCTGGAGGAGAACCTCATGGTCACGGAGGGCAAGCGCATGTCCTTCCTCAAGGAGGAGATCAATTGGATCCGCCGCGGCCCCAAGGCGCGCGGCACCAAGGCCAAATCCCGCATCCAGCGGTACGAGGAGATCCGGGACAAGCAGGCTTTCAAGCTGGACAAGGTGATGGAACTGGATCTGGATTCGTCCGCGCGGTTGGGCAAGACCATCCTGGAGATCACCAACCTGTCCAAAGCCTACGGGGACCGCAAACTGTTCCAGGGTCTGGATCTGAGCCTGCTGCCGGGCGACCGCATCGGCATCCTGGGTCCCAATGGATCCGGCAAGACGACCTTCCTCAAAATCCTGCTCGGCAAGATCAAAGCCGACTCCGGCGAGCTCAAGCTGGGCGTGAACACCTTGACCGCTTACTTCGATCAGAAGCGCGAGAGCCTGGATCCGGAAAAGAACGTGTGGACCACTTTGGGCGGCGACGCCGAGTACGTGGAGTTCGGCGGCGCCAAAGTGGCCAAGCGTAACTTCCTGGAGAATTTTCTTTTTCCCTCCCGCACGCATTATTCCAAGGTCGGGCGCCTGAGCGGCGGCGAGCAGAACCGCCTGCAACTGGCCATGGCCCTGGTTTCCAACCCGGCCAACCTCCTGATCCTGGACGAGCCCACCAACGACTTGGACATCGCCACCTTGCAGGTGCTGGAGCGGGCCTTGTCCGCGTTTCCCGGCTGCGCCATCGTGGTCAGCCATGACCGCTTCTTCCTCGATCAGGTCGCCACCTCCATGCTCATCTTCAGCAAGAGCGGCAAGGTGCGCCAGATCCAGGGCAACTACAGCGACTATCTGGATTCCGAAGCCGAGGACGAGAAGGCCGCGGCGGATGCCGCGGCGGCGGCCAAGACCATCGTCGAGCAGACCAAAAAGAAGCCCGGCCTGTCCCACCAGGAGAAGAAGGACCTCGAGACCATCGAGGCCCGTATCGCGACCGCGGAGAAGGACCAGGAGCGCCTGGAGAAGGCCATGATGGACGCGTCGGTGGCGGGGAAGTTCGAGGCCATCAAGGAGGCCAATGCGGCCTACGCGGCCAAGCAGAAGGAAGTCACGGAACTGTACGCCCGTTGGGAATGGCTGGAAGCCAAGGTCCGCGGCGAAGGCTGACGCGGAGCGTTACATCACCCGATCCGACGCGGTGGCGCCGTCGGCTGCGGGCTCCGTCGCCGGACCGGCCACAGGCGAACCCGCCACCGGCGCGCCCTTCACGGGCTTGGGCGCAATCGTACTCACCTTCATGCCCACCAGTTCCGTGCTGCACGATTCGGGATCGGGAGACAGGGACAGCACCGACGTGTTGCCCGAAGGCTCCACCATCACGGTCAGCCTGTTCTTCACCTTCATATTCAACAGCTCAAGCTTCAGCTCCAGGCGTTCCTTGGTGCGGTTTTCCACCACGAACATCACGCTGGCGCCGTCCGAAACGCAGTTTTCCGGACGCTTGCCGTAAACGCTGACCTTTTCATCCTGTTTTACCAGTTGGAAGGACGCATCCGCGGCGCGGACGTTATCCGCGACAGCCGTGGCGATGATGATCAGGAGTCCGGTTGCGATAGCCTTGGAATACATGTGATCCTCTGTACGCATTTGCGTAAATTTTATGATTCCCCAACACCGATAGCAATACAAACGAAGCCCGTTGCTCTCATTACTGACTGGGACGCGGTTCGAAGAAAAATAGTAACCCCCTGCAGCCCCCGGCCTAATTGGCCTCCAGGCGATTCCCACAACTTCCAAATAGTCTAAAATGATCGCCAGACGCAAACGAAATCGCTACAAAAGCCTTGCAATGGTGGGGGCGAAGTATCGTAATTTCCATAGTAACCCCTCCGATGTCCTAACCATGGAAAGGCCGGAGCATGAGATATTCCCGCGTGTTCGGAGTTTTGCTTTCCGCCCTCGGATTCTTTTTTGCGCCCGCGGCCGCCGCCTTCCGCGATGGACATCCCGCTGCTTCCAACCTGGATACAACGGCCGCCATTCCTGAAAACGCCACCGATCGTGGATCGGCGGAAAAAACCGCGACTCCCCCCGCGCAACCGGAACTGGGTGAAGAGGCCCTTCCCGATGACGAGAGCGAAGAGGATGAAGAAGGGGCCGACTGCGATGGCTGTTTCCTGTCCCAAAGCACGCAACCGCCCGTCGAGCAGGCCCTTGCGAACGCGGCCTGGTTTTCCGCAGCAACCCCTCGCAGCCCCCGGCAAACATCGGCAAACGGTCCAACGGGTCATCCGACCAGCCCTCTCAAACGCGACAACGCGGCCGGGAAATCCCCTCCGTCCCTGGCCATAACTCTATGGGGCCTGCTCCTCATCCTCCGGCGCGGCCCCAATGCGCGCAAGCCATTAGCCGCGGAGTAAACCCTCCGGTAACATCCCGGAAACGGAAGCGCCAAGGTTTCCCCCGGCCCCCAGAAACCCCGATTTGATCGTTACTTCCAGGTCACCTCTGGATCCCCTGCCTCCCGGGATTTACCTTTGTCATCCCGTCTGCGGATTTCCCCGCATCCGGCACGAAAGCGCCCATGGAATACGCCCAGCTCGGCCGCACCGGCCTGAAAATCAGCCGCTTCACCCTCGGCACCATGAACTTCGGCCCTTACGCCACCGAGGCTGAAAGCTTCGCCATCCTGGACCTGGCCCTGGAAATGGGCATCAACATGATCGATACCGCCAACGTATACGGGCACAAGAAGGGCGAAGGCCTCACCGAATCCATCCTCGGCCGCTGGTTGGCTCAGGGCGGGCGCCGGAACCGCATCGTCCTCGCCACCAAGGTGTACGGCCGCATGGGGGACGCGCCCAACGAGAGCAAGCTCTCCGCCTACCATATCCGCCGCGCCTGCGAGGAAAGCCTGCGCCGCCTGCAAACCGACCATATCGATCTTTACCAGATGCACCATATCGATCGCCTAACGCCCTGGGACGAAATCTGGCAGGCCATGGAAACCCTGGTGCAGCAGGGGAAAATCATCTACGTGGGCAGCAGCAACTTCGCGGCATGGCATATCGCCCAAGCCAATGGGGCCGCCACCGCGCGGCATTTCCTGGGCCTGGTCTCGGAGCAGGGCCTGTACAATCTTAGGACGCGCACGGCCGAACTGGACGTCCTGCCCGCCTGCAAGGCGCTGGGGCTGGGCTTTTTCCCCTGGAGCCCGCTCTCGGGCGGCCTATTGGGCGGCGCCCTGGAAAAGGCCATCGCAGGTACCCGGCGCGTCACCCCTGCGGGCCAGCGCGAATTGGAAAAAGTCCGGCCGCAATTGGAACTTTACGAAAGCTTCTGTCGCGATTTGGGAGAGAAGCCAGCCGACGTGGCGCTGGCCTGGGTGCTCGGCCATCCCGCGGTGACTTCGCCCATCATCGGCCCGCGCACCTTGGAACAACTGACCGGCAGCCTAAGGGCCCTGGAGATAAAACTGGACGCGGATGCTAAAGCCAAGTTGGATGCGATCTGGCCGGGACCGGGTGGGGAGGCGCCGGAGGCGTATGCGTGGTAGGGAGGAAAAGAGATTTCTGAATCGGAGGGGTTGAGATTGAGGCGGGTGCTGCGGTAGCAATCTCACGTCTGGAGTCTTGAGTCTGGAGTCTGGGGTAAAACCGGGAAAGAAGGGCGGCTCGGTCTCACGGCCTGTCCTCCCTAACAGCGAGCCTTAATGGCTCGCCTGAAAACCAATCGCTGCCGCTTCCCGGTTCCTTTTCTTTTCGACCCAGCGTACCGAAAAAGTTTTACCCCAGACTCCAGACGTGAAGCACCCACGGAGGGAATCATTTCCAACTCCACCTGGGGCAAAAAAAAGGGCCTCTTGTGAGACCCGATTCCATAGCCAAAGCGCGGATTGATTCCCTGGTTCTACTGGTCCGAAGTTGGTCTTGTAGGCGGCTTCAGTTGTTCTTTGCGGCCGTGGTAGACTTCCTTGCCCACAAGCTTATCGATCTCGCGCCGCAGGCGGGCGTCGTAGGCGGCGCGTCCGTCGCCGAGCATGTCCTGGAACGGATCCATGATATCGCCGCCGCGGATGACGCTGCGGAGGAAAAGATTGAATCGGGACAGGATGGGCAGACGCTCGCGCTCAGGGATTTTCGACTTGTGGGTGCGGCGCAGATTCTTGATGGCCGTCTTTGTCTCGTAAAGGCTCGCCTCACGCACGGTGAGCCAGGCCATTACCGCCA
>OBEQ011769627.1_pt1 | contig 14235 bp, 14 predicted proteins | sample 1670901 | NCBI WGS metagenome assembly OBEQ01 (sample SAMEA104232315, study PRJEB22302) | groundwater metagenome | biome: forest; feature: aquifer; material: groundwater | place: USA | collected 2011-08-07 | depth 5.4 m
GGGCGTGGGGCCCTGCCCCACGCCCGCCCGACGGCCAGGAAACTGCGAGCGGGCGAGCTTGTGGTTATTGATTGGGGCGTTCGATACAAAGGCTATGTGTCAGACATGACAAGAACTGTTGCCATCGGAAAAATTTCACCCCGCCTGCGGAAAATGTACGAGGTGGTACGAGAGGCGCAGGAAAAAGGATGCGAAGCGGCGCGGGCGGGAGTACCCGCCCGCGCCCTTGACTCTGCCTGCCGCGAAACCCTCAAAAAACACGGACTTGAAAAATATTTCGCCCACGCAACCGGCCACGGCATTGGAATGGAAATTCACGAACTCCCCGTGATTGCGCCAAAGGAAACTACGCCACTTCCAGCAGGCGCCGTCATAACCTGCGAGCCGGGCGTCTATATCCCCCGCCTCGGCGGCGTGCGGATTGAAGACAGTTTAGTGTTGACCGCCAAAGGAGCGATCAACCTCACAAAGGGCGTGGAAAAGAAACTGATTGTAATGTAAAATATACCCATGGCCATCGCAAAAAAAGAACCTCTAGTTTGGGAAGCCTTTGAGTACGTTCATCGCGAGAAAAGCGCCGACTGGTATTGGGCTGTCAGCATCATTGCCATTTCAATAACTGTCACTGCGGTTTTGTTTAATGACATTCTTTTCGCCATATTCATCATCTTGAGCTTTTTCACGCTCATGCTCTATGCCAAGCGCAAACCTCATTTGTTGCAAATAAAACTTGATGGGCGGGGCATTCAAGAAGGCCGCGTGCGCTATCCCTACTCAACCATTGAATCTTTTTGGGTTGAAGACCGTTTCGGCGACCATAAAATAATCCTGAAATCCAAAAAAAAGACGATGCCCTACATTGTCATTCCGATTAAAGACGTCAGCGCCAACGAAGTCCATGAGCATCTTAAAAAACACCTGCCGGAGGAAGAGCACAGCGAGCCGTTGGCGAAAAGAATTATGGAATACTTGGGCTTCTGATTAAGCCCCGCTGACCTACGCCGAACGAACGCGGACAGACGCGGAAAACTCTTTGATTGAGAAAATACTCGAAGTCGGCTATATTAAGGCGACGCTCTCGTCGTTCAATGGATAGGACATTCCCCTGCGAAGGGAAAAATGCAAGTTCGATTCTTGCCGAGAGCACACGTTAGGGCTAATTCAAGTGACCTAGACACATGGCCTAATTTGGGTAAGTATTGATGGTTTGATAAAATAAAAATATGAAAAATTGGCACATAGAAAAGGCATCATATAGTGTTGGGGATTTTATAGCTTGGCAAAAAGATGGAGTTTTGATTCTGAATCCAGATTTTCAACGACGAGCCGTTTGGTCCGCCGGAGCAAAATCATATTTAATTGACACTGTGATCAGGGGACTCCCGATGCCAGTCATTTTTCTTAGAGAACAAAAAACCGACTTGAAGGAACTGAAAACAACAAAAGAGGTTGTAGACGGGCAACAAAGAATTCGTACCCTTCTTTCCTACATAAACCCCAAATTGCTATCAGATTACAACGTAGACAAAGACTATTTTGAAATCAAGGCAAATCACAATAAAGATTTGGCAAGAAAGAAATTCAATGAACTTAGTGAGGATATCCAACGGGGTATCCTAGAGTATAAATTCGGTGTACATGTTCTCCCGTCTAGTATAGAGGATCGAGATGTACTGCAAATCTTTGCCCGCATGAATGCATCCGGAGTGAAATTAAATAGTCAAGAAATACGGAATGCCCTTTATACCGGGCCTTTCAAGAGCACGGCTTACGAATTGGCGTTTGAACAAATTGAGCGTTGGAAAAGCTGGAAAGTTTTTAAACCACTGGACATAGCACGCATGTTGGAAGCTGAGTTGGTAAGCGAATTTATGATAGCCATGATTAATAAGGGGATTGTGGGGAAGAGTCAAAGTGGTATAGATGCGATATACAAAAAATATGAGGACAGCAATTTTAGCGAGGGTAAGGAAATATCACTGAGGTTCCGTACTGTTATGGACACGATTGAAGATGTATTCAACACAAAACAGCCGCAAAACATCCTGACCCAACGGACATTGTTTTACGTACTTTTTATCCTGCTTTACGATCTTCAGTTTGGGATCGATTCGCTTGGCAAAGGAAAGAAACATAAAGTGAAGACGGTGACAAAACAGCAGGCCAGTAATATAGAAAAATTTGGTAACAATATCGCCAATGGAAATGCACCTAGAGAAGTTATAACGGCATACCAAAAAAATACAACAAACATAAAATCGCGTACCTCGCTTTTTAACTACCTCAAAAAGAATGTCGGCTAGAAATCTTTTATGGCGAAGAGTACGATAACCTTATCTGATGATTTCAAAACGCGTTTGCACTCCCTAGAGTTTACACGTAAGAAGTTAGATATATTATTTTCCCGCGGTTTGGTAACACGTCGGGACATAGAGCAAGTGTATCAAGGGTTATTTCTTGAATCCGTAGCTGCGTTCGAAAGTTTTATTGAAGAATTATTTTTAGGTTTGCTAACAGGACAAGTGGCCAGACACTCATCGAAGACGGCCCCTAAAGTTGAATTTGCTTCACGTACAACAGCGATGCCCATAGTCTTTGCTGGAAAATTTTATGACTGGTTGCCATATACACGCACCATTGAACGTTCGGAGCATTTCTTCAAAAATGGCTATCCTTTTTCCATTCTGAATTCCGACGATAAGGATAAAACAGAAAAATTTCGCTTCATAAGAAATGCGATTGCTCATAAAAGTGACTACGCTAAAAAATTATTTGAGAGACAGGTTATTGGCTCAACAGCACTCACTCCACGTGAAAGAAAAATTGGTGGCTATCTAGTCGGTAATTTTCGTTCATCTCCTAGGCAGACGAGATACGAGAACTTAATTATTGATATGGCATCGATATTTGAAAAGATCTGTATATCATAAAATTTCCCCCAAATTCAGCCAGAACCTTAATTACATTTAAAGCACCGAATCGGCATAGGCGTTTGCTGTAGCAGAGACTCTATACTCATGCTATGTATCTATCTAAAAATGTCTACGATAACTATCATGACACCAGTATTACTTTCCGATCTTTCAATATCAATTTACTTCTGAGGCACACCAGTAGTTCGCGTTTTTCGGTAATCGTCCCATCCTTGAGCAGGTACTTGGCATAATTGCGTACGTCTACGGCGGTATTACGATCCTTCGTTTTCATTCCAAGCACACCTATCCGGAATTTATTGTACCGGGCTATCTCTTCTTCGATCTTTGCCTTCATACCAATCTCGTCGAGGTCGATGGTGTCAAGAAGTTTTGATAGTTCTTCAATGAGAAACGTTTCGTTGATCGGCTGATTCTTGCAATCGGTATTTTTTGCTTTCGTACACATGTAGTAGACATGCCGGTTCACACCGCCGTCTTTCAATTTCTTGAATTTTTCATCAGCAGTAATACCGCTCTCACAGTAACCGCATTTGATGAGTCTGGTGAAGGCGAACTCCTTGCTCTCGGTTTTCGGTATGTATTGATCTTGCAAATTTGCCTGCACTTTGTCGAACAGCTCTTTGGTGATAATGGGCTGGTGCTTGCCTTGGTACCACGTACCGCCTCCGGTCGGGTACTCGAATTCACCATAATAGAAGGTGTTCCGGAGAACCGTGTACAAATTACCGAGCGAGAGCTTTTTATCATTCCTTGTCTTGAAGCCGGTTTTGCTGAGCCATTTATATGTCTGCCGGCCGCTCCATCCTTCGTTACCAACTTTTTCGAATACCTGACGTATGAGAATGGAGCGTTTCGGGTCAAGCCGCACCTGGCATTTCTTGTCGACGTGCTTTTCATTGAGATAGCCGGTCGGTGCGGTACTCGGCCGCCAGCCCATCTCGCACCGGGCACGCAACCCACGTTTGACGTTGATAATTTTTTGGTCGTTCTCGAGCTTTGCTTGGCTCCCCAAAATCATGAGCATAAATTTCTCATTCGGGTTGTTGGTGAACTTTTGGGTGAATGTCCGTATCTCAAGAAGTTTGCCTTGGTCGAATAAATCAATTGCGGCCGCAAAGTCCCCCGCATTGCGCCCCAAACGGTCCGGTGCCCATGTGAGAATGCCGGTGAATTTACCCTGCCGGATTTCCGCCAGCAGTTCGTTGTAGATCGCACGCTGGCCGACCTCTTTAGAGGAGTGCGATTCGCGTTTAATCTCCGCTATGATAAGACCGTCTTTTTCAGCGATCTTGGTCATCTCACGCACTTGCGACTCGATGGAAAGAGCTTGTTTATCCTCCTCTTCTGTACTTTTTCTTGCGTACAGGCAGTACTTGATTATGGGCGCTTCTTGCGGGGCCTGCCTGCTAATGCCTCCCAAGGAAACCCTTGTTGCTGTTTGCATACAACACAAGGGATGACGCAACCCCGCTTAGGAGTCTAGAGCGTCCGAGAGGCCTAGGTGTTGGTAACTTTAAGTGCCCTCTACCAGTGAAAGGCTAGTCCAATTTGGAGCACTAGGCCAATCAGCATGGCTACAGTTAAAACAACTATCCATCTTGTAAGAGTTACGAGGGTTTCTGAATATTTATCTTGCCGCTCACTTGACCATGCCATGACAGTAATCATTTCGGCAAATGCGAGCACAATTTTACTGTTACCAATTTGTGAATTATCTTTGAGATTCTGAGAATACCCCTCAAGCCGTTTGATGACCTCTGGGATGTTTGGTTCGTCCATGAAAAAAGTGTAACACCAACTAAGTATTCTGCCTATACACCTCGTTCAATGTCTTGCCATCAGCGGTTCTCCAAGCATCCCAACCGTTGACCGAATTTCCAAGTATGAGATCGGCTGGTGCGCTTGGCTTAACAAAATTGTAGTCGCGTTCAAATATGTATGTGTCGCCGTTCTGCCGGAGAATTCCCTCAGACACGAGTTTCTCTACCAATCGTTTATTTCGTTCTGCTACCGATTCCACCCAATGCCCCGTCGCAACAGAACCTCTGTATACAACAAATCCTTCGTTGGTCCTTCTCGCAGTGCCTTGGGCTTTACCACCAGCGTTTTTACAAAAGAAAAGCGGGTTAGAATTGTCATCTACACTTTTTGCCTCTGTTTTTTGAAGGATTGGGTAACCAATAGCTACTAGTAATAAATTGAGATTTTCTAAGTCACTTTCCGTGACTGCAATGTCGGTGCTGGGCAGTTTCGCCGGCTGAGGATCGTTGCCATTTGTAAGTGTGTAACCAACGTGCTTTGCCTCGTAGGCCAGCTGAACGCATCTTGACTCGATGTATTTTGCGTGAGCACGGGTAATGGAATCATCTTTGCTGACGAACACGGCAGTTTGATCCCAAAATTCCTTTGCGTCATCGTGATTGTGGGTATTCAAACGGTCGATGATGTTGTCGGCATGTCCGATGTAGGCGGAGACGACTAAACTTTCTTCTTTTTCTTTACCGAATAGAAAATAGACACCTGGTTTTTGGGCGTTGGCATCCGCGGCAAATTCTTTCAATTTGTTGCGTGGAAATATGATGCCGATGCCACTCCAGCCACCGAGCTCCAAAGTCCTGATGCCGTTCGGTTCCCCGTCACGGATAAACAGTGTTATCTTTTTTGCTTTTCCTAGGTTTTGCATACGCCAGTCACACTGAATTATCGTGCTGGCCAGATGCACAAAACTCCTAGCCAGCGACCCTTGCGGGCCCATGCCGATTTCTCGACATGACGGTTCAACGTGCTCTGACTAGGAGCTCTCTACGTTGAACCGTTTTCGAACCATGCCATCTGAGGAATTCAGATGGTTTAGGCTCTGCCTTTCGGCTTATTAAGTTGTGGCTCAATGATAACGCTAAATGAGCCGCTTGAACAGAGGAGGATTACACTAGCTAAAAAGATCCTCGCCAATTGCTCCAAGCCTTTTAACCGCTATGTCACAAAATTCTTTTTTATTGTCGATCCCTATATAACGTCGGTTGAGCAGTTGTGCCGCGACAGGCAATGTACCGCTACCCATGAATGGATCAATGACCATGTCTCCCTTGTTGGTCATGCCTTTTATCAACCGGCTTAAAACCTCAACTGGTTTTTGTGACGGATGCTTTCCAAACTTTTTTTCAGACCCCGGAGTCATTGGAATATCCCACATGTTACGCATTTGAACCCCGCCGTTAAGCCCCTTCATATCTTTGTAATTAAAAACCCAATTTGTTGCTTTTTTTTGCGTCCCATTTGCCGCCCATATAATGTGCTCGACGCTTTCACAGAGCATTCTTTGGGTAACATTTGGAAAGGCATTTCTCTTAAACCACACGATTGAATTAATTATCCTTCGGTCAAGGTCATGGAGAATGGAGCCGATCCGATAGATGTTGTGATAGGAGCCGAATATAATAATGTTTCCATTTGGTTTAATGACACGCGCCAACTCTGATACCCAGGCTCGGGTAAAAATCATGTAGTCATCATTTGAAAATTTGTCCCACACGGCGTCAATCTTTGAGAATTTTTTTTCCTTGGTCCAAAAGTCGTTTGATTTTAACCAGCCGACCTGTTTCTTGTGGTCATAGCCGGATATGTTATACGGAGGGTCAGTGATACAGTGATCAATTGACGCGTCCGGTAATTTTTTTAAAATCTCGAGAGCATCGCCAAGAACGATGCAGTTTTTGTCCGTGTTGGACAATTCATTCTTTATTGATATGATTTTTGGCATATGGATAGTAATGACACAAGGGCCCTCATAAATCAACTGCGTGAATTGCAAGCCGATTTCTACGCCACTTTTGGTGTAACAGACATTATAACAAACAGTAAGATATTTGAAATTTTGATTGCCGACTCTCTCGACCACATTCTTATCCCCGGACACTCCGGCTCGCGAGATGCTAAAGACGAATTCGGTAATGAATTCGAGTACAAACATTTCAAGGAGACCAGTTCCAACCACACGTGGACATTCAATGACTTTTCCGACACTACCATAGAAAAATTGAAACGGGTGAAAGCAGTAATTTTTGCCCACATTGATGACACCGAACCAAGCTTCCCGGTTTTTGACTGGTATTACGAGGTACCCGGGGAAATTATTTCTTCCTATCTCGAGAAGGCGACAAAACAGATAACAAACAATAGAAAAATGATCAACGTGGGCCCCAAGAGTATTCTGGAAATCATGGGGTTCACGAGAAAAAATTCCAAACCATCATATAGCGGTCGCTATGCAAAATGGATCAAAGAGATAATTCGGATTGCTGAACAAATCGAGGAAAAAGTCGGCACCAAAGGCATACTTACCAGCAATAAATTTTGGGAGGTACTAGTTGCGTTACATCTCGGTCACAAAGTGCAATCCGAACAGGCCAAGCATGATGCCGTTGACCCGTCTGGAAACATGTATGAATACAAAGTGGCTAAAGGACGCAGTTGGAGTTTTCAAGATATATCAGCCAAAGTTTTGAGAAAATACCTAAGCGACAAAAGCATTATCTTAGCTATCGTCGATAAGAATGAGTTTATCGTAAAAAAAATTTATGAGGCAGACACAAGGAAAATAGTTTTTCTTTTAAGAAAAAAGTTGCGCGAGAAAAAAGCTCGGTATCTTGGCATGGGAAAAGAAATCCGCCGAAAACAAATCAGCTTAAGCGTGAAAGACATACTAAAATTAAAAGCTAAAGAAATCTATACCTCAAAGTAGCGGTGTCTGTGCGGCCTTAAGTCTGTCGCTCGCCAGCTTGCAATACTCCTTTGATATTTCGAAGCCGATATAGTCTCGTGAACTTTCTAAACAAGCTACGGCTGTAGTGCCGCTACCCATAAATGGGTCAAGAATTAAATCACCCTCGTTGGTTGTTAGTTGAATCAATTTTTTTATCAGCTCGACCGGTTTTTGAGTCGGGTGAACTCTGCTCGCACCCTTCGGGGCTTGGACTTTAATAATATTGTGTTCATAATTGCTATTCCAAAGCGCACCGGGCTTTTTGCCAACCACGATGGCCTCCCACGCGTTTAGAAATCTTGATTTCGCGTTTAGCGGTATTGGGTCCGGTTTTTGCCACACGATAACGTCTACGGCAATAAAACCAGCCTTTTCTAGTCTATCGATAAAATAACCCACATCTTTTTTTGCGCAGAAAGTCATCATCCAACCTCTGGTCTTTTTTATAGCTACCTCAAACCATTCCTGATTAAATTTGTCCCACTCACCAAAATTGAAATCTAGCACAGCTGTTGAACCGAGCTTTTTCCCTTTACAGTTTAACTCCCTACTAATGCCGTAAGGAGGATCTGTCAGGATCAAATCAATAGAGTCGTTCGGTATAAAATCCATACCCAATAAACAGTCCATACACTGAATGGTATTACGCCAATCTTGCAGTGGATTGAGCGTTTTGTTTTTTTTGTTATTCTCGGCTACTTTCATCATTGAACATTGTACCAGCTTTTGAATTTTATATCTAAATCACTATACTCTCCCATCGGGTATCGGTTCAACGTGCTCCGGCAACGGGTCGGCGATTAATCACAATTAACTATGAAAACCAATGTATTAAGCCACGCAGAGTATCAAGAACGTGTTAGAAACATCCGTACCCCAGAAGATGCGGCGACGTTCGCCCACGAGCTTCTTGCTCCTATGCTTACCGGGCTGTCTAAAGTCGCTACACCCAGTGCAGTTGATGAGCCGGAGGAGGCTGAAGAGGTTCCTGTATATAAACGCCAGGGCAAACGGCCTTCGATTGCAGAACTGGCAAGCCGTCAGAATCCTTCTATGAGCCCGTGGTACGATATCGCCGCCAACGACAAGGAAGCAATGGTCATATCGCTCTACGCCAAAGGGCTTACCACTCGCGACATCGCTACCTACATGAAAGCTCATCACGGGATGGAGCTGTCGCAACCCGGTGTGTCAACAATAACGGACAAAGTTTTTCCACTTGTTAAGGAGTGGCAGTCCCGTCCGCTCTCGTCCTGCTACCCGGTCATGTACCTCGACGGCTTACACTTCAAGGTACGCGACGGCGGCAAAATAGCATCCAAAGTTGCCTACATCGCGCTCGGCGTTAATCAGTACGGCATGAAAGAGGTCGTCGGTATCTGGATCAGCGAAAGTGAATCGGCCAAGTTTTGGCTTGGTACGCTCAACGATATGAAGACCCGCGGCGTGGACGATATACTTATCGTATGCGTCGATGGCCTCAAGGGATTCCCTGAGGCCATCAAAACAATCTATCCACAATCGGAAGTACAGGTGTGCATCGTACATCAAATACGCCACACGGTCATGTTCATTCCACACAAAGACCGCGAGGCGTTTTGCAAAGATTTGCAACTTGTTTACACGGCTCCCTCCGAGGATGCCGGACGGGAAGCATTGCGAGAGGTCAGTGAACGCTGGCCCCAGTACAGTGCCTACCTCAAAAACTGGGAAAACCGCTGGGAAGACCTCATGCCGTTCTTCTCGTACCCACAGGCCATTCGCAAAATGATTTATACGACGAATGCGATTGAAAATCTCAACCGCCAGTTTCGTAAAGTCACCAAGACGACCACCGTGTTCCCGCACGATGAGTCGCTGTTGAAACTTTTGTGGCTCGCGCAGGCAGATATCGCCCAGGGCAAAAAGTTCGCGGTTCGTAATTGGAACGAGATCATGGCCCAGCTATCAATCGTATTCCCTGACCGTATACAATTCTAACAGGAATTAAAAAATAATTAATCCACATCGCTGAACAGTGCATGAGCACACACTGATACCCTATGAAAACTGCGGCCCCGGGCCGCAGTTTTCTCTATGTAAGCGCCTGGCCTTTCATTACCGCCTTGTATAGGAATAGTCGAACGGTTCATCACCCTGATCTCGTAACCACTTTAACCTTTTTTCTATCGCGTTCATTGGCTTTGGTGGCTTGAAAGCGCGGAGTGTTTGTAGAAAATAACGCAGATCATCTGCCGCATGATCTTCGCCTTGCGAATCAACATCCTGGACGTTGTTAACGTCGTATACTAGCGAGGGAATAGTGCGAATCATATTTACACACGTACTAAATACTCTCAATCGTGGTTTCGTATGCTCGTCCCACCGAAGGTGTTGGTGCACAACGTCCCATCCAGTCAGACGGCTCTTTGCAGACGGAATCAAACCATGTATGCCATTACGCATATAGATCTCAACCATTGTTTCTGGATAGCCGGCTCTATCGAAGGCAGAACTGTCGATAACAGTGTAAACATAGTCCTCTGGTACGCCATCGGCATTTTCAGATAATTCTCGTATCCGGTTGGCATGCTGGTCTGAATCCATGCCACGAGCGTAGTGTTCCCGGTACACCCACACGGTTCCGTCATGATCCAGTGCGTACCAGTGACATGACGTAATTCCGTTTCTCCCAGAGACATCGACGGAACGAAATCGGGGCCATGACAGCGGAATCTCAAATGGCGCCACCACATGCTGATCCTTGCGCCATTCCGCAAAGTATTGACCCTCATATAAATCCCAATCACCCTCAAGGTACGCTCGCCGTTTTTCCTCTGGCAAACTTTCCAAAGACTTCAGATACGCCGGGTCATTGAGGTGCGGGTTATCTTTGAGAAGCGCTTGGACGTATACGAACTCGTCCCGTTCCTGCTCGTATCCTGGAAATGACTTATCAATCCACAATTGCTTTACCCAAAGGTGTCCCTTGCCACCAGGATTCGTCGCCCCTATAAATCTTGTGTCGCTGATTCCCGGCCAGCGTAGACGAGTTCTTAAGAATGTGAAGTCGTCCGCTGTATTTTTTGTCAGTTCGTCGACTGCGATTGCCGCAAATTCTGACGATTGGTATTTAGAAACATCGTCAAGGTTACGGAACGCGATGACCCCTCCGCCAAATTCTGGATAGAGCATGAAGTTGTGATCAGTCGAGTTGTACTCTCCGAGCCAGGCAGGGAATTCAAACCGAACTTTTGAGAGGTGGCGATCCTTGAGAGCGGGGTAGTCTTCGCAGAAGAGACCTGCAGTGACGTTGAGGTACCCGCGTGCGGCAAATGCGAGTAAGATGCGGACGAGTTTCCAACGAAGAAAGTACGATTTGCCTCCGCCCACTGCACCGCCATAAAGTACGTACTTGTGATTTTTGACCAGCCTGCTAGCTTCTTTTTGTTTGTCGGTAAAATGGCAGAGCGTATCAATCTCGATGCGCTCCTCGTGGTTAGTCCTCATGGTCGTGTAGGATTATTACTCGTATTTTCCGGTCAGGTCGACCACCTAATCCTTTTCCCTTGGCGTATTTATCACTGTGATGTTCCAGGTAATGCCTAATCGCGCCAAAGTGCTTTTCGCCAATGAGAGCAAGGAGCTGTGCCTCACTCTTATCGCTAAGTAACGCTTCTCCGTCAGCAATAGCAGCCATTGCGGCATCACGAAATATCGGATCCTCCTCCAGCCACCTATAATAGGTGGCACGAGAGATCGTCGCACGCTCGACGGCAATCTGAATGATTGGCATTTTCTTGAACTGTTCAATCAGTTTTTCTTTATCTTTTGTCTGGCGTTCAGTGGCCAAGCTCTTTTTATTTTTTGCCATATAGTTTTTTTGCTTTTTTACCAGTAAGTTTTTCTAACCTATTGATTATTACCGCGGTGTAGACCGAACTTTTCTCCATGAGGAAGCATCGACGTTTCATTTTGAGCGCCGCGACTGCGGAACTTCCACTTCCACCAAAGGGCTCTAGGATCAGGTCATCGCGTTTGGTGAGCACTTTTAAGTAGGGAATAAGGAGCTCTACCGGCTTGGTGCCGAAGATAATGCCTTGTCCTGAGGATTTTTCGTCAGCCGCTATGTGGTCAATGAAATCTGTAGGGCAATACTTCTTGCCTTTCTCGTACGACTCCCAATTCGGTTTGCCGGAAGTGGCAAATAGGGCGGTTTCGTATTCTTCTTGTAACAGCGGCTCGTGTTCGGGCTCGGCATTAAGAACAACATTGCCTGATGTGCCCACGAGTGCAATATCGTACTTATTGAAGAATTTATACTTCGCCGAAAACCCCTGAACTCTGTTCGGCACATGCCACACGATCGTGTTGCGGTAGCGCCAATGTTTCTCAAGCGCATTCCAGATGGTTCTCAGATTTTTCGGGTTTTCGTAAACGATTATTGAGAAATCGGGTTTTTGCACTTTTGCCACGTTTGCCATCCAGAGTTCGGAAAAGTTGTCAGGCAATACGTCAGTGCCGAGATATTTTCGATCACGCTTGAGACCAAAACCCTCGGTCGCTTTACCAGTTTTCTTTTTACCTTTGAGATAGTTGAGGATGTACGGCGGGTCGGTCAGAACCATATCGGCTTTCTCGTCGCCCATAAGTGTAAGCATGTCAGCTTCGACGGTTGAGTCGCCATTCATAACAACGGCGTCACCAATTTGGAAGCGGTCTCCATGCTTGATATTTATTTCCGTAATCTTGAGTTTCGCGAGTTCTTTTTTTAGGTCAAATAATTCCGGTGTTTCATCGATGCCGAAGACCTCATCAAGCTCTTCCGAGTCGAAGCCTATATCGGCCAGAAATTTCTCGTCGAATTTTGAGAGCAGATCCCAATCAAACTCGCCGGTATTTTTGTTGAGCCGAATATTGAGTTCTTTTTCCTTCGCGACGTCGGGGATGTTTATGTATACGACCGGCACTTCCGTGATACCGAGCTTTTTAATGACCGCAAGGCGGAAGTGGCCGCCTATGACGATACCCTTGCGTTTTGGAGCGTTGTTAGCGAGTAGCGGGTCGACAATCCCGTAGCGCTTGATGCTTTCTAATAATTGTGCCTCGGCGGTTGCGTCCCATTTTCGCGGATTGTATTCCGCGGGACGCAGTTCACGCACAGGCACGTAAACGACATTGAGTCGTTCAGTTATGTGTGTAGCCATAATAGGTTTATGGGCTAGCTAATAATGGAGCGGGTGCTAGAGCCTTTTTAACGGAAAAAGCTCCGGCAAACACATCTCCACCCGAACTTGCGTTCAGGATTAGATGTTTTTGTCAGAGCTCCTATTCTTACTCCCAGTCTCTTTGTTCACACGCCGAGACATTTTTGCTTTCATCAATCGTTCCTCGATTGTGGAGAAGCCTTGCGGCCCACCGGACATGTTGGCGGGGAGTCCAGCCCCCTTCTAGAAATTGCCTCTTCCTACCCCCTTGTTATGTCATCGTTACTCAAGGGCGCGGATTTTAGCGAAAGCAAAACTATTCAAACCAACAAAGAACTCTACGAGTATGATAGCTCGGTTGGTGTGGAAGTCAATATCCAAAAGGGGGATAATGAGACATCGGCGCGAGACACGCTTGTATTGTCTTATTTGTCTCATTTCCTAAATAAACACCCCAGACCGAGATGCCTCGTTATGCTATACTGAAATTCTCCAAAGAACCCTTGTGGGGTCTTGCCACGCAAGGTTCACGACCGAGCGGGGGCACCAGAAAGGAATTCGTGTTATCATAAATACATTCAGTTCAGTGCCGATAAAAACCGCTGGAGCGGTAGCGACTGGCAGACGGGTCGGCTCGAACCATATTTTAATTTTGGGGGAAGAAAATTTTTTAATCATTGAATTCATAGAAAATTCTTGTAAGAAGCGGCAGAGATGCCGATTTTTTGTTGGGCTTGACGCATAGGCCATATTATGCTACGTTTATGGTGGCTTATTAATCGGGTCGTTTCGACTCGATGGCACATTCCAAAATTCAAAACAGGAGGTGAATGATGAAGTTCAAGAAAACGCTGATCTGGTCGTGCGTTACTGGAAAGGAACACCCGTTGCTCGGCAAGAAGGAGCGGACAATCGAAGGAGTCATGCCGCTCGTTGATGCTTTGTTTCCGGGAGTGAACTACTACTCCATCACTGGCTTCGGCCAAGTGATGAGAGAGTGCGTCGTTCCTACCCTGAAGAAACTGTTCCACGATCTGGAATCTCTGTCCACCGACGACATCAAGGCCAGAGAGATGGTGAAGGTGGTCCAGTTTCTTCCGTCCAAGGGGTACGAGTGGCAGAACAGCGCCAAGTGGAGGTCCAAGTTCGAGAAGATCCTGGCCGCCGCCTGACCGAACGCTGATCATCGCCACAACATCAAGGGCTCCCCGCAGACAACTGCGAGTGGTGCCCTTTCTTTTTTGATTTTTTCTTAAATTTTTCATAAAATACATTCGAGTATTCGTTTTACGAATTCTTGGATTGAATGCCGCAAAAGAAAAACTTGAAATTGTCAGCGGTGCGGCTCCCC
>OBEQ010273526.1_pt1 | contig 14234 bp, 19 predicted proteins | sample 1670901 | NCBI WGS metagenome assembly OBEQ01 (sample SAMEA104232315, study PRJEB22302) | groundwater metagenome | biome: forest; feature: aquifer; material: groundwater | place: USA | collected 2011-08-07 | depth 5.4 m
GCTCGGCGGCGGCTTCAGGCGGGGTCTCTTTCTGGGGCAGGATCGGTTTAACAACCTCCCAAAGCCGATTATTGATGGCCGTGATACTCAGGAGTTGACCGTCCTGGACGCAATCGATGGCTTTAAAATCCTTGGGGAACAGTTGGCAGAGGCGGTCGTAGGTGGCCACGGCGTGCTTGAGATGGTCCAGATTAGCCTCGTGTTCATCTAGCTGTTGGCCATCGGCTTTGGCTCGCTCGGTGATTAGGGCTTGAGAGATTTCAGCCGGCACCCGTAGGTAGATATTGACGCTGGGCCGAGGAATACCCAAGATTTCGAACTCTAGACTGTCTTCCCAGATGAAAAAACCGCGCTGTTCTTCGGCGTGTTTGAACTTGCCACCCTGGTGGGCCATGTTGGCGCCGACGTAGCGGTTAGAGAGGACAATCTTACCATCATCTAAAGCCGCCCGGATAGCCGGGGCGGCCTCAAATCTATCGAGGGCATAAAACAGCGAGGCCGTGTAAGGATTGATATCATCAGCTTTGCCGTAGCCACCGCTTAGGTATTTGCTGACAAAATAGGCCGAGGGCTGCTCGTATTGTGGGAAATCAAAAATGGCTACCTCATGACCAATGGCGTCTAGGCGCTTGGCTAGTAGCTTGAGCTGGGTAGTCTTGCCAGAGCCGTCCGAACCTTCGAGCACAATTAATCGGCCTGGGCTCATACGGCCTCCAGGGCCCGGCGCTTATCTTTATAGGCCTTGGGCAGCATGTGGACTGGCCGCCAACTGCTCACCAGAGCCTGTAAGCTATCGGCCGAGCTAGCTTGGTACTTACCGCTAAGCGAAGCGTACTCGCCTTCGACTGGCCCGGTATGGAAGAAAACCATCTGGGCGACCCGCTCACCAACCGGCAAAATCACGCTTTGGTGCTGGTTGAGGTTATAGACTTCCATTGTCCAGCGGTTGATGTAGCCGGGGTCGCCCCAGCCGGCGTCCAGACAAACTGCCACGCCGTTCCGACCCCATGTGCTACGCGACTGCAGGCTGGAAGTGCCGGGCCCTTTGATACCAATAAATTCGTGAGTATGAGCTAAGATTCGCTCGCCAGGGCCGAGGACGATCACCGGGTGGTCGTCCGGAATGCCCGAAAACAGCCGGTAGCCGTGGGCTTCGCACCACTGGCGGTGCGGCACGGCCTGATACGGCCCATCAAAATAGCGAAACACGTCAAACTCATCCATCGGATTATAGACGGTTTTGCCGGTTGGGCGTTCGGTCCGGTAAAACCACTCGCCCAGTGTCACATCAACGCTGCTACCATTGATGTGCTCCTCGACCAAGGGGTGAATGATAATGTGGCCGCCGTCCAAGGCTTCCCGGATTTGTTGATTAGAGTATACCCCGCTCGAATCTGACACCTTTGCTCCCTGTTGGTAATAGTTTAACGGCTGGCAAACCTCCGGCGCAAGCATAAGGGATATACAAAAAGCTGCAAATGGCTTCTAGGCTGGGTTTTGGCTAAAGACCGATTTTGATCGATGGTCCCATGGTGGTAGTCACAAAGACCGATATAAAGTAATCGCCTTTAAGACTAGCCGGTCGAGCCGCCCGAATGCTGGCCAGGACGGCTTCGGCGTTAGCCTGCAGTTTAGCGGGCCCAAAACTAACCTTACCAATGCCGAGGTGGACGATGCCGGCACTGTCGATGCGGTATTCGACCCGTCCGGCCTTGGCGGCTTTGACGGCGCCGACCACGTCAGTAGCTACGGTACCGCTTTTCGGACTAGGCATTAAGCCACGCGGTCCGAGCAAGCGGGCGTACTTAGCCAGTTGGGGCATCAAAGTCGGCGGGGCAATCAGACTGTCAAAATCCATCTCTTCAGCGTCAAGTTTTTTACTGATTTCTTCAACACCGACTAGATCGGCGCCGGCGGCTTTAGCCTGATCAGCGTCAGCCCCTTCTGCAAAAACCGCCACTCGCAAGGTCTTACCTGTGCCACTTGGCAGCCCGACAGTACCGCGGATATTTTGGTCAGCCTGCTTAGGGTCAACCCCTAAGTTGATGTGTAGCTCGATGGTGCTGTCGAACTTGGTCGTGGTGGTTTTGGTAACTAGCTCCATGGCTTCAGCCAGGCTGTATTTTTTGGAGCGGTCGATCAATTTAGCAACCTCTCGGAACTTTTTACCAGCTCGTTCTAACCGACTACGCGGCGGCTTGTGGGGTGGTCTGGTCGGCACCTCTTTGGTGACTGCCGCGCTAACCCTACGAGCCTCTTTAGCCTGCTTCTCTTCGGCTTCCTTAATCGCTCTGGCACTGCGTTTACCGGCTTTGGCGATTGCTTTGGCTTCTGCAGCAGTTCCGGCAATCGGCTTTTCAACTAATTCGACAGGTACGGGTTCTTTGGTAACTGTTTTTTTAACGACTGGTTTTTTCTGACCAGTTTTTGCGGTTTTTGATTCAGGACTTTTAGCCTTGGGCTTTAAGCCGGTTTTTTTATCGACCATATCTCTCCTTTAGTGGTCCAAGCGGTCGTCTTAGGCGACCTCCCACTTTAGTTAATCTACCACTGACGGTGGCTCGCTGACGTTATACTCTAAACTATCTGCTTCAGGGGTGCTCTTACTAGTGAGCGGCTCAGTCGAATACTCCTCAACCGGCAAGACATAAACGCCAAAAATATGGTGTAGTATTCCGAAGCTATCACCTCGACCAGCTTCTTCAATGGCGACTATGGCTTTTCGGCTGCCGTTTGAGTACAGTCTGTGAGTTTCCAGTGGCTGGCCGTCTCTCATATCATTGACGTTCCAAATTTCGACGATTCCGACATCTTCAGTTAAATCGCCCAAGTCCTCCGCTCGAAGCCCGGCTTTTGAACTCGCTACGGCGCTGCGCATAGCCCGGTGGTAAGCTTCAACGTTAATGAAATCCGAGGGGCCTCTCCCGTAGATCGTCGACATTAGGCTTCGACCTCAATGCCCATGCTGCGGGCGGTACCAGCGACCATCCTTTTGATGGCTTCAATGTCGTCGGTGTTCATATCGACGGCTTTGGCTTCGGCGATTTCGGTTAGCTGCGACGGCGAGAGCTTCTTTTCGAGCTTTGTCTTGTTGGGCTCGCCGGAGCCTTTATCAACTTTTAAGGCAGCTAAAATCAGCTCGTCCGTAGGTGTGCCAACAATTCGCCAAGTCATTGTTCGGTCGTCGTAGATAGTAATGTGGACAGTCAGCATCTGACCCATTCGGTCTTTAGTCTGCTCATTAAATGGATTGATAAAATCCATCATGTTAACGCCGTACTGACCGAGCGTACTGCCCACCGGCGGCGCCGCGCTGGCTTGGCCGCCACGGATTTTCATTTTCAAATTGGCTCTAACTTCCTTAGCCATGACTACTCCTCGATAAATTGCTATAAGCTATTAATTCATCGACTTGCCCCAGAGTTTTTGTATAGGCAGCTGTGAGCGACTCGGAATATAAGTATTCGGTCTTCTCGAGCTGAGGCATTATAAAATCGTACTCATTATCAAGCGCCTTGCGGCCCCCGTGTGCCTCCACGAGCCCAGCCGCTCCGAGAGTGGGTCTGGTGGCTAAATCAATAACCCGATAATAGATGTCCGAGAGTCGATCAGCTCTTTCGTAATCGTGACTCATTTCAATAGCCGCTTTGACGCCGTCGATTTCAAGCATCTTAAACTCTTTTCACCTGCAAGCCGTCGAGTTCCACCGGCGTTTCGCGGCCAAACATATTGACTAATACTTTGAGCTTACCCTTTTGGGCGTCAATGTCGTTAATAGCCCCGTCAAAGCCCTTAAATGGCCCATCGACGATGTTGACGACCTCGCCGACGCGGTAATCAAACTTGTGGCGCGGCTCTTCGCGGCCCATCCGCTTCATAATCTTAGCGATCTCGTCGTTATCAACCGGTGTTGGCTCCGAGCCAGTGCCCACAAAGCCGGTCACGTTCGGCGTGTTACGGACAATGTACCAGGCGTCTTCGGACAACTTCATCTGAACTAGCACGTAGCCTTGAAAAATTCGCTTCTCGACAATTTTGCGTTTGCCATTTTTGATCTCGATCATTTTTTCCTTAGGTACTAGCACTTGAAAGATCTTATCACCCATATCTAGGCTTTCTGCCCGCTGACGGATGCTCTCGGCAACTTTCTCCTCATAGCCACTATAGGTATGGATGGCGTACCACTGTTTGGTTGAATCATAGCGTTTGCTCATGATCGCTCTACTTTAAAATGGTTTTCTTAAAGATATCATCTAAACTGCGGTCGACTATGGTCGCCAATACTCCGAAAATGATCGCAAAAATGAACACCGCACCAGTTAAGCGCCAGGATTCGCGGCGGCTTGGCCAGGTGACTTGTTTGAGCTCTCGCCAAGCATTTATTAGATAGCGCGGCACCAGCCAACCCAGTAACTTAACCAGCCACTTCAATGGCAATACTAGGAATTTGGGCTGGGTTTTTAGGGGCCCGCGTAGGCGAGAGACTTTGCTTAAACGGCCTGAGCTTGGCTTAACTTCAACTTCGGCTGGTCCAGTAGCTGGCCGCTCCTTATCAGTTGGTTCTAATTTACGCATTCGAGGTCCCTTGGGGACCGCTGAATTTGCCAAAACTTTTCTCCCTGGCAACCCGCCGCAGGCGGAAGGCGCCTAAATAAATAAAGCCTACTTTTAAAAGTAGGCCATCCGTGTCAATACTAACCGATGGAACTACATCTGTCAATAAAAGCTTTTTTTAGAATTTAAGGATCGATGATCAGCCGCGGCCGCCAAGTCTTTATTTCTTTACGGTAAGTCGGTGTATTGGGCACCAGCTGGCACATGACGGCCCAGAACCGGGGTCCATGTTGAGACAGTTTAGTGTGAACCAGCTCGTGCAGCAGGACATAATCGATTAAGTGCGCCGGTAACTGGACTAAAAAATAGCTGAGGGCGATGGCTTTGCTGGTCGAGCAGCTACCCCAACGGCTAGTTAAGCGTCTGATCTTAACTTCTTTATATTTAAAGTGATGAGCCCGAGCTAGTTCGGCCAGCCGAGGTGGCAAAACTTGCTCGGCTTCTTTTTTTAGGGCCCGTTCGGCGGCCCGAATGGCCTTAGCCTGAACTCGGGGGTCGCTTGACTCCAGAGCGGTTCTTATTTCGATAGTCGAGGCTTTGATATAGGTTCGGACTGCCGATGATGCGCCGGCCGCAAAAACTAGTTTATAGCGCCCGAGGCGACTGCCAGTCCTAAGCAGTGGCGGCTCGGCCGGTCGGTGATGCTTGATCCACTCTAATCTTTCTTCTAAAAAGCTCAGGGCTAAAGCGTACGGCGCCCAAACTGGCAAGCTGACTCGAACCTGGCCGGTCGGGCTAATACTCAGTCGCAGGTGGCGGTTGCCACGTCGTTTAGCTAGAGTAACCTCACCCACGCCATCTATAAAGGTTTTACGCATAAGATCTTAGTCAATAGCGATATTACGCCGCTCGAAGTCGACACTGACGGCTGTTCGGCTGGGGATTAGGTTGACTAAGCCTGGCTTAGTAATGTTTGTCTGAATTACTTCGCCTCTAGCCAGGCCGGTTTTATAGAAATGATTTAAGATAGCACTCCGCTGGCTAGCAAAGCCGTGCTTGCCACTCAAAACTAAGTAATCTTCGTCTTTGGGATTTTGCATTTGGCTGAGTTGATCTTTGAACGAATTTTGGTTCTGGGCCTGGGCGTATTTATCGTCGACTGTCCGACGATCGCGCTTCTGGGTCCGTCCAAAAGCTGTTTCTTGGTCGATCTGGAGCCAGAGTAAGAGATAGTCGGCTTTGTGCTTTTTAGCCAGCTCGCGCTGGGCTCGGCGATCGCGACGACTCTTGGCATTGGCATCATAGACTATACCCAAACCGGCCGCCAAGAACTGATCGCCTAAATAATTCATTAGTTGGCCGACAATATAGTCCTCGCGTTCGCTGTATTGCGGTTTTTCAAATAAATCAGTCCGGATCTTTTCGCTGTTGAGGTAGGCTAGCTGGACACTTTCGGTCAAGTTGCGAGCCAGATAGCTTTTCCCCGAGCCGGGAAAGCCATAAAGGGCAATTAAAATCGGCCTGGTCAAAGTAATTTTAGAGGCGTTAGTCATAACTCTTATCTGTTAATCATACCACTTTAAGAGGTTAGCGGAAATGGCCCCTCGACTTCGTTCGGGGTCACTCGATGCGTCGAATGGTTTAGCACGAGTAAGGCCGAATTTATTCGCCGCATCGAGTGGCAGGGGTGGAGGGGGTCGAACCCCCGACCTTCGGTTTTGGAGACCGACGCTCTAGCCAGCTGAGCTACACCCCTTTAAAACCGTTTATATCTTAGCACATTTAAGGTGTTACTTGGGTTCGTTGCGACCTAAGCTTTTGCGAGTTTCGGTTTGTTTGGCCTTGAGGCGTTTGATGGGGCAGAATTTATTGAGCTCAACTTTGTCGGGTAGGTTCTGAGTGTTCTTGGTACTGTAATAATGGCGCTGGCCGCACGCCGCGCACACCAAACCTATAATTTTTCGTTTCTCGCTCTTTGCCATAATGACACCCAACTTATCGGAACAGATCCGAGTCAGCCTGAGGCCGACCGGTTTACGGTCTTGTCCTTTAAACTCTCGACTATTTTAACAGAATAATGCTTGTGCCGCAATTATCCAATGGAGCCGAGAACGGGATTCGAACCCGTGACCTCATCCTTACCATGGATGCGCTCTACCAACTGAGCTATCTCGGCGCCTGGGTCTTTATTTTACAGGAGCTTTAGCAGCCTCAGCAATCGCCTGCTCAACCTTTTTGAGAGCGTCTTGGACGCCAGTGGCTTTAATTTTGGCGCCGGCGGCTGGCTTATGACCGCCGCCGCCGAGTTGATGAGCGATTTCAGAGACATCTTTAATGCCAGTAGCTGAGCGCAGCGAAACTCCGTAGACCCCCTCGCCGGTAGCTAGATCCGGGTAAATCGCGAACCCCCATAAATTATTTTCAAATTTCCGAATAAACTGATTACTGAATTCTTCAAAACCGAGCTTAAAGGCCTCGATCGGCTTGGCTGCTTTTAGCCAATTTTTAGTGAAGTTATCATCCACGAAGCTATAGGTGTAACCCTTGCCGCTATCGGTAACGTGACTTATTAAATTATTAAGGACCTCCAGTTGCGGCTTGCTAAAGCGCCCGGTTTTGTTCTCTAATTCTTCTATGCTAGCGCCAGCGTCAATTAAATCACTGACGATCCTAAAAGTTTGGCGATGAACCGGGTTGTCAAACTTATGCCTGGCCGTGTCGCTGACTATCCCCAGCAGCGTTACTTGCTCATAGCCGGTCGGTTCTTTGAGACCCATTTGTTCAAACAAAATTTCGTAGATCTCTTGAGCGGTCGCCGGTCGACGATCATTAATATAAACATCAACATCGTCTCTGCCGAGTTCTTCATGATGGTCAATAATGACGGTAGCCGACCTCAGCTCATTTTTAAGGAGTTCTCGTAGTTGCTGGCCACTGAATCTAGAGCAGCGTTCGAAATTAGGCGCGTCTAACAAGACGAATAAATCGGGTTTAAATTTTTGGGTGGCTTCCAGAAGTGGCTCGAATTTGATTTGGTCATAACCATCCAGAAAAGAAATATCTCGAGCTGATTTTTCCTCCAGCGCCATCTCGACTTGCTTATCAGGATAGTTGAGCCTGAGGGTTGTACCCAAAAGTAAAACTGACGCTACGGCATCCGGATCCGGTGAAATATGCGCCGTTATTAAAATCCTTTGGCTTTTGTCGACTAGATTTTTAAACTTATCTTTCAAAAAATACTTTCCACTTGGTGTAGTGCAGTTGCCGAAGCTAGGATGCTTCTACTCAATTATTCTGTGTCGTGATAAACAGTGTTACTTCTTGTCGCTACCCTTAAGGGCTGATTCAATTACATCCCGCGGTAGGGCCGCTGCCGAAAGCAGCGCATCACGAACTTTTTGGACTGCATCGCCACCTATACTGGTTGCTGCATCCATCACTCCACCGACCGCTGCTTTAGCAGCCTCTGCACTGTCAGCGCCTACGCCGCCGGCTGATTTAATCGCTCCCTCTACGGCCGACACGGCTGCCACGCTAATATCGCCGCCAGTTTCGGCAGTAGCCTGTACAATCCCCTTAGCAGCTCCACCTACAGCTGAGAGAACATCGCCACTTACCTCATTGACACCTTTTACCACACCGCTCATGGTGCCGATAACTACATCGGTGAGCGAAGCGCTTACCTGGCTGGCGCCCTTAACGGCACCGCTAGCCACAGAGGCTGCTACATCAATACCCGTATTAGACACATCACCAGTACCTTTTAGGACATTGACGACCTGGTTTTTAACCGTGTCTGTGACGGCACCAAGAATGTCGTCTGTCCCTTTAACAGCCGCAACCACCGCATCTGTGGTTCCGTTTATAATTTCTTTTAACATTGCTCCCCTCCAGAGATATTATGCTTACGAAATCATCATAGCATACGGAGGGGCAGGTAGGGATGCCAGCCTAGGTTTTAATAAGAGTTATGTGATGCAGCGTAGTTGCCGAAGCCAGGATGGCGTTGCTTAAATATTCTTGACCCAACGGGCGACATCTTTAAATAGCCTCACCCAAAATTCTCGAAAATAGACAACATTTATAAGAAAAGCGATTGCTAAGATTAAGGAGTTTTCGGAGGTGTCGTTATAATATCGGTCTGTTAAGTGTAGCCACATGCCTGTTTCATCGACTGCCAAGGCTAAACCAACCCCAAATACAGCAGCTAGCCAAGCCGGAGATTTAGTTTTTCTGACTATCGCTAGGTAACCTGATATAGCCAGCAATGCTATGCCGTAAGTAAAGTGGTGGACGTGTTGGCCATGAACCTGCAAAAAGATTCGTGGGGAATAATGTACGAGTAGCCTAGCGACCAAAAAGGTCGGGATAAAGGCACCCAGTATCCAGAAGTGCTGGTCTTTATACTTTTTAACAAGCACATCGTCGTAAATAGCCGCTACGATTTTGTATAGTTTGGGTCGACTATTACTCATTACTCCATCATAACAAAAGCTCTAATGTCCCGTTTGCTCTCATCTGTGGTGCAGTGTAGTCAGCAAGGTTGATATTACTCATGCTTGCTTGTATATAAACACCTTCTATACTTAATTGTTAGAGGAGATAATTATGGGTGAAGTGATTGAGAGTAAAGAGGCAAAGATGCCTCTTTCGGACATGCTAACAGAAGAGACTAGAAGATCTAGAAGATTAGCTTCACAGTTGCAAGAGGCTACTGATACAGCTAGAGCTCACCTCGAAGAACTAGTTACTCAACAGAACGAAGCGCTGGCCGCAATAATCGACAAAGATATTGATATTGTTGACCCAGACCAAGTCTTTGTGCTGACTCAGGCCCAAGAATACCGCAGAAAGCTGCCTGGGTACCACTCAGCTATCGGCGTTAGAGGGAACTTTAAGGGCTTATCTGTTTTTGACACGTCAATATTACAAACGGGCATTTTTCTTGACCGTAATCCTGACCCAAGAGATGAAGTGCCTAGAATTAGGCGATTAGAGATTTGCGCTGTCGTTGAACCATCTGAGGAAAGCTGGTATAAAGATGAAAAACTTATCTTCGTGCCACTAAGCTCTAGAGGTGGCCATATTTATTAAACGAGTTAAATAGTAGTAGTTAACTTTTTCTCACAGAGGTCATTCCGCTTATGCTTGGTGCAGCGTGGTTGCCGAAGCTAGGATGTTGCTACTGGGTTATTCTATAGCTTAGTTAAACCGGTTGAAACCAGCTATCCCCTAAACTCGTTCCACAGCCAGATTTCTTTTTCTTTGTAACAAATCACCCACCAAGGTAGCCAGAAAGCCCACGGGAACATCCACCACCAAACCCAGAACCAACCACCACCCCACACTAACCAATTAAACGGCCACCACAAAAACCACGGTACAAACCAAAACAGCGGGATTAGATACCACACAAAGTGCGGCCATCTAAAAATAATCAGTTTCTTTCTCCTCCACCACCAGCCGTAGTATAGCCAAGCCCCGAAAGATCCTAATCCTAAGACCCAAGCCAGGTACCACCAGCCATTATTCCAAGGCCACCAGATGTTAAAGAGCCCAAACAAGCCCCAAAACAGCCACGGCACCATCAAAAATAGCGGCATGAAAAACCAGACTGGATTAGGCCATTTAAAGTTCCAGAAGCCCAAATTCCACCATTGGCGACCGACAAATCCCCACACACCGATCCACAGTAACCCAAATGTGATAGGCAGCCACCAAGTGTAAGTCGCCACTTGTGTTGTAATCTGCTTAGTATTGCTAAGTGGTTCGGTTTTTTTGGTCGACTGATTGACTGGGGTTTGGGTTTGGGGCTGACCACCTTGAGTGTAGGTTGCCAGTAGGTTGCCGTTATTGTCTGTGGCGGTCAGTTTAAATGAATCATTTTGACTTAAGGAAGGAATATTAGGGCCCTGGATAGAACAGCCGTCCGCTCCCCGACAGTAGTTTTGAGGGTTATTGGGGATGGTGCCATGCGAGTATGTCTTGCCGTTTATCGTCATTACCAGAGATATTGGCAAGAGACTCCTTACATCAGCATTCTTGCTGGCAACGACAATTTCAGCTGACTTGCCTTGGGGATAGGCGGCAAGCGGTTGGCGGTTATTTTGTAAATCTAAAAACTCAAAATTATAAGAAGCCTGCCCGGCAGTATCCTGCGCATGTGCCGGCGCTCGTGCAAGCCCCACCACGCCCAGCACAACAAAGATTAATGCGGCTAGTAGTCTTTGAGTCATGATTATAACCCCCGTTGCTAATTTAATGTTATGCCTATGGCCGTTGAAAGGCAATACTTAAATTTCTAAAATCAAACAGAAGTCTTAGTTCTAATGTCCCTAACGCTCTCATCTGTGGTAACCCTTAATTTAATAATTTACGTTAATATGAATCTATGAAGACGTGGGGTTCTTTTTCAAGCAGACAGCGAACAGTATTTGTTGTTTCTGTGATTCTGTTCATTATTACAGTTACAATATTGTATTTAACTTATCCCCTTACGCAAAATGCAGGTAGTTCTAATGGGTACATGTGTTCAAAGTCACATATATGGCTACCGAGGCGCCTTGACTTTAAAGGCTGTAAGACCGTTACTGGTACCATTATGAGCATCAAGGTCGAACGTGATGGTGATAGCCATGCCTTAATGTTATTAGACAAGCAATATAGAGGGCTACTAACTCAACAAAATTATGCTAAGAAACAAGGCTATTTAGTAATAGAAGATGCCTGTCATAACAAGCCAGAGAGCTTACCTGCCAAGCTCACATGTCGCAATTACAGGAGCCCATTTCCTAACCCAATTGTGGGCAGAAGTTATGAAATAACTGGCAACTATGTGATTGATGACTGGCATGGCAGCTGGGCAGAAATCCACGGTCTTTCAGAACTCAAGCAACTAGATTAGATGTAAATCGCTTATGCTTGATGCAGCGTAGTTGGCGAGGCTTGGATGCTATTAGTTTATCTAACCTGAGTTGGCATTTCTTGATGTTCTTGAGGACGAACTTTTCTTGCGTTTTAGTCGGTGGCCATCAAAGACGTCATGAATATAAAATTTTGGATATACAGCAAATCTCCTTGCCACTAAACGACCTGCCTGAATAGCTGCAAGCTCGTTTTTGCTAACAGATTCTTGTTTCAACAATCTTCTGTAATAGGGCTGTAGCCACAAATTATGCATTGACGCCCGGTTAAATCTACCGGTTGCCGCCTCATATACACTGCTAAAATCTTCTACCAGACTCTCTCGACTAACATCTTCTGCAGTAGCAACCCTGTATTGAGCTAGAGAAAATAGCGCAATAGCTCGGTCTCTATGGGCCCTATCCTCAAGCAAGCGTGACATCACTCGCCATAAGCCCCTAATCACAAGAGGTGCGTCAGACATATCTTGGGCTAGGTTTGCTTCCGCCGTCCAGACATTATGGGTGGCATTCATTAGATTTTCAGCCCCCTCTACTCTAGGTGCTTGCTCATAGAGATATTTACCTGATGCCTCGGCACCTTTTAAATAACCTATGTCGGAGCTGGTTACCAGTTTTGGTAAATTGTCAGTAACGATGCCAATGGCATCTATGGGTTCATAGGTAGCCTTCATTATTGCTAATTCTATCTCCTGCTTATGTTATTGCAAGTACTAGCAGAATAAAAGTTCTAACATATCTAACGCTCTCATCTGTGGTGCAGCGTAGTTGTCGAAGCTAGGATACTGATACTAGTAGTTCTCGGCGATTATTTCCCCAGCCGCTTCTGCTAGTTCTTCGGGGCTTAGTGCACTATCTGGATGAAGTTCAGCATATGAGCTTTCAAATCTCTTAGCGGTCAAGAGCAGACGTAGGCTATTCAAAGCTATACTAGGAGCTTTTCTAGAGATAAACATTCCCTGGCGCAATAACTCCAACTGCCGCGAGAGGCTAGGCTCCCTATAGTAATCATCAGTGCTTGTTCGCTCTTCCATGCCAGCGACTAATCGATTGTGCATAGCTAGGTAATCTAACTGGGCGCACTCGTATGCTACAGCCCTGTGTACTAGCCGTTGCTTTTTATTCATGGCCTAAGTATATAAATGTGAACGCTTGATGAGCAAGCACAAGTGTCATAAAAATTCTAACGTACCTAATGCACTCATCTGTGGTGCAGCGTGGTTGCCGAAGCTAGGATTGTTTTGTGCCTCCGTCTACAGCTGCAACCTCAAAATCACCAATCAGTTGCTTTACGACGTCTGCTACCATAACCAACTCTGCCTCTATAAAACTCTCCTCGTTTCCGTAGTTGTGCCACCAGCCTTTTTTGGCCAGTCTTTCTACGAGTTCTGGCTTGGGTGTCTCTAGGAGGATGATTCTTTGTTTAGCTTGCGGAGTCAACTCCCTAAGTCTTTGGGGGCGAGAAGCCTCCGAGTCAACAAACTGCCATTTTATTAAAACTACCTCAGCAGTGTTTAGAAGTATTGGTACTCTTTCGAGGATCCTCTCTCTTAGATTGATTGCTGGGTCATTCTTGAATTGACCGATATGTTCTAGACTTTCGAGGCAAGCCGCTAGTGTCTTATTCGACCACCCAAGTTTTTCGAGAAGCAGCTTATCATCGGGTACATTTTTTATAAATGTTTCTTTACCTGAAGCACTAGTGCCAAAAACCCAGACGACTTCTTTCATGACCCAATCATAACAAAAGATCTCCTATTACAGAGGCATAGTGCTTATGCTTGGTGCAGCGTAGTTGCCGAAGCTAGGATGACTTTAATCAAAAGTATTTGCTAATAAAGCAGTATCCTGTTATTATATAACCCCTCTATATGGCACATCCAATATTTAGTAATGTCCCAGACAGCACGACAGCTGAAGCTTTTAGTGAGGTATTTAGCCCTGGCTATACTTATTTATTTGAAGGACCTAGAAATACTCCTCATGGAGCGCAGTTTCCACTGGAGCCAACCTATTTCTCCTCTATAATGGCCGCTTACCTTAGAGACGACGGCCAAGGACTAGGAATTAAAAGACAGTTTGCCGATCTAAATCCTGGTTCTGTTGACCCAGAAGAACTTGCAGGGCTCTACGAGCGCCGTATTGGTAAGCTACAACTTGCAATACCAGAACTTCTGGAAGCGGTAGCTATGATGCCTGCATTGAGCGGTAATGGATTAGAGCATTATTATATTGAAGCAACACAAAAAGAAAATAAAAAACTGCTGGCAGCTCACCTTGTCGGACGAGTAGCAAGTACCGATAAGCTTGTTGATGCTTTAGCTTACCCTAAGGTTATTTCTATCGAATTGCCGCTACAAATGCGCGACTTGGCTGTTTCTGTTTTTGGTATAGGTACAGGAGTTAGGATACAACTGGAAGATAAGCGGCTCATGGATGGTGACGAAGAAAGGCTTGGACGGTTATTGCGCCAAGAGGAAGTCGTAAAAAACATAGGGGCAATGGCAGCTAGTAGTTTGCTACCTTCAGTATCAATGTTTCGAGCAAGTCTGCAAGTATAAAAAGTTCTAACGTGCTGCTTGCTCTATCTTAAAATAACAGATGTAAAATACGATGGTGCAGTGTAATTGCCGAAGCTAGGATGCTCCTGCTTAATCAATATATAAAGGCCTACGTATAGTGGTTTTCTTAAGTTCGAATCTATTTTGGTTCGGATTTTGAGATTCGAACCCGTAGATATATTATCATCGGGTTTGA
>OBEQ011311569.1_pt1 | contig 14234 bp, 15 predicted proteins | sample 1670901 | NCBI WGS metagenome assembly OBEQ01 (sample SAMEA104232315, study PRJEB22302) | groundwater metagenome | biome: forest; feature: aquifer; material: groundwater | place: USA | collected 2011-08-07 | depth 5.4 m
TCAGGATTGTTAGTAAAACCGGCCGGCTCAAACCTGACATCTTTGAATTTCTTAACTAATGTCTTAAGCGGCACTCCCGACTGAAGACACATTGATACTAAAGTGGCGATAGTATCAAACAAACCGGATATTGTACTTCCCTCTTTGGCGGTTGTAATAAAGGTCTCTCCCGGTTGTCGTGTGTCAGGATAAAATCCTACAGTAAGATAGCTCTCAAATCCCCCTACAGAGAATTTATGTGTGATTGACGGACGCTCGTCGGGAAGTTTCACTCTCGTATAGCCGTTAACTTTTTCAACTAATTCACTTTTGCCGTCCTTGGAAGTATTCAGGGGTTGGATTGATTTGCATCCATCACGGTATACGGCGATAGCTTTCAGCCCAAGTTTCCATCCCTGCAGAAAAACATCCTTAATATCTTCTCTGGTTGCATCACTTGGAAGATTAACCGTTTTAGATATTGCCCCGGACACAAACGGCTGAGCCGCCGCCATCATCTTAACATGCCCCATATAGCCGATACTCCTTTCGCCGTTCATAGCCTTGAATGAGCAATCGAAAACTGGTAAATCTGATTCCGATAGATGAGGAGCTCCCTCAATGGTCTCTTTTTCTAAAAGATAATTATTTATATCTTTGATATGCTCCTCCGAATAACCAAGTCTCTGGAGTGCCCTGTTAACCTGATTGTTCACCAGCTTTAAAGTTCCGCCACCGACAAGCTTTTTATATTTAACCAAAGCCAATTCAGGTTCAATACCCGTAGTATCGCAATCCATAAGAAACGCGATGGTACCGGTCGGTGCAAGCACTGTAGCTTGAGAATTACGGATGCCATATTTTTTACCCAAAGTTAAAGCATCGTTCCAAACGATTCTTGAATAATTAAGAAGGTCCTCATCATCGGTCGCCAATTTAATTGATTTGCGATAAAGATTCTCGGCGCCATCAAGATGTTTCTCGATCACTCCGAGCATGGATTCTCTGTTTAATTCATAACCATTAAACGGTCCTTTGATATCGGCAATTAAAGCTGACATCCGATATGCTTCTCCGCATAAAAGCGATGTAATTTGTCCGGCAATTGCTCTTCCTTTTTCAGAGTCATAGGGCGAACCCATAACCATTAAAAGCGAGCCGAGATTAGCATATCCGAGACCAAGCTGGCGAAAATCTCTGGCATTTTGGGTAATTTTCTCCGTCGGATATGAAGAATTATCTACCACGATATCCATAGCTAATATCATCGTATCGACAACCTTTCTAAGAAGGTCGACGTCAAATTTTCCGTCCTCTTTCATAAATTTAAGCAAATTGAGAGACGCCAAGTTACAGGCGCTATTATCTATGCTCATATATTCTGAGCACGGATTAGATGCATTAATCCTCCCCGTGTTGGTCAAGGTGTGCCAATCATTAATAGTTGTATCGTATTGAACTCCAGGGTCGGCGCTGTGCCATGCGGCATCAGCCATCCAGTCCATTACTTCACGAGCTCGCATACGCTCAAGACTTTCTCCGGTTGTTACAGCCCTAAGGTCCCACAAAGAATCGTTCTCTACGGCCCTCATGAATTCATCGGTAACTCGAACTGAATTATTAGCATTCTGATACGGTAACAGCGTGTATGGATCAAAAATATCAGCCGTGATTGAATCTTTTATTCCCGACTGAGCAAGAGCCTTAGTCATATCCTCAATAACTTTTTTACAGTAGATAAAATTCTTAATGTCCGGATGTTCCACATTTAACACGACCATCTTCGCAGCTCTGCGCGTAGTGCCTCCTGACCGAATTGAATTTGCAACTCCATCTGCCCCTTTCATGAATGAAACAGGGCCGGAAGAATGTCCGCCTTTAGACAAGGGCTCTTTTGATGATCGCAATTTAGAAAGATTTGTCCCCGCTCCGGAACCGAATTTAAATATCCAGCCCTCATCCCTATACCAATCAAGAATCGACTGCATATTATCCTCTACGGCCAGAATAAAGCAGGCAGAGCATTGAGGTACTTTATGAACACCGACACTAAACCAAACCGGGCTGTTGAATGCGGCGTACTGATTAATTAATATCCATTTTAAATCCAAAGAGAAATTCTCGGCATCCTCAGCAGAAGTAAAGTAGCCGTCTTTCAAACCCCATCTGGTCATTGTATCGGCAACTCTATCCACCATCTGCTTGGCGCTGTATTCGCGGTCAGCCGTGTTAAGTTGGCCACGGAAATATTTAGAGGCAACAATATCAGTTGCAGTCTGAGTCCAAAAAGAAGGAACCTCGACATTCGACTGCTCAAACACAACTGCTCCATCGCCTTTTACTATCTTTGCTGTTCGTTTTTCCCAAGTTATCTCATCATACGGATGACCACTACTAAAAAGACGGGGCCACAAAAATCCTGTCTTATGAATGCCATTACCGGGAACCGCGTCATTAACTGTATTTTCGTAATCGAGCGGATCGTATTCTACGGTTTGGAGTTGTGTTCGGTAGTTATTCATAATGGATAAGTTAATTAATAAATTTAGAATTAAATTAAATTATTTGCAATACTTAGACAAAATATCGCCCCTTAGGCGATATTTTTTGCCTATTAAAGATGTTTGAACCCGCTTGAAAGCGGGATTAAATCAACTAAAGCTTCTTCGTTTTAAAATTCCTAGGCTAATCTCTTGATAAGCACTCATTACTTTAATTCTAACGCCACTAAAAAATAATTCAAGTAGCAAAAATTGTTGATAAGTAGTTGAATTTGACAAGTACTATATTGTTTCGTACTGTATTTAGATGCCACTCTTGAAGGGGAGCTAAAAAGACATGTTTATTGGTAGGACACTTTCATTATGTAGAGTTCTTTGTCCTAAATGCAAAGAACTGGTGAGACATTGTGTGAGTCCATCCTATAGTAAATATGACGATGGCCCATGCTCTAGGTGCAAAGAAAAAGAGAAAACTAATCCAAAATAAGATTGTGAGAATGCGGCGAGACAATGCCGCTTTTTTATTTCATCTTTCGGCGGATAAACGCCGGGATATCTAGGTCAGTATCTTCCAGAGCAGATGAGTCAACAAACTCCTTTACTGCACCGTTTCCGTTTCCATTGCCATTCCCGTTACCATTTCCATTCATATGGCTAATGCCCTGTGACATTAGAGGTTTTTTAGGTTCTACCGAATTATCAAATAGATTAGGGCGCTGCTGAATCATAGCCGGACGAGGTTGAACTGCATGGCCGTTATTAAAGCCGGTAGCAACAACCGTTATCTTAATCTCCCCCTTCTTAAGCTTATCGTCCAAAACCGCACCAAATATAACTTTTGCATCCGGATCAATGTGCTCAGTAATAATTCTGGCCGCTTCATTTATTTCTGCCATCGCCAAATCAGTACCGCCGGAAACATTAAACAAGACTCCCTTAGCGCCATCAATGGAAACCTCCAACAACGGTGAATTAATAGCCATCTTTGCCGCCTCTATCGCTCTGTCTTCACCGCTGGCGCGTCCGATACCCATAAGTGCAGAACCGGAGTTAGACATAACTGCCTTAACATCAGCGAAGTCAACGTTGATTATACCGGAGATAGTAATTAAGTCTGATATTCCCTGAACACCCTGTCTTAAAACATCATCAACCATGGCAAAAGATTCGAGGAGTGGCGTTTTGCGGTCAATTATAGAAAGCATCCTGTCGTTTGGAATAGTTATCAAAGCATCCACCTTCTCACGTAAAGCATGCCAACCGTCTTCGGCGATACGCATTCTTTGTGCTCCTTCAAAACTAAACGGTTTAGTAACAACAGCTACTGTAAGTGCTCCTATATCCCTAGCCAACTCGGCTACAATTGGAGCCGCCCCCGTTCCCGTACCACCACCTAGACCGCAAGTAATGAAAACCATATCAGAACCTTTGATTGCGGTACTAACTTCTTCTTTGGTATCTATTGCCGCCTGCTTGCCTATGTCAGGATTCATTCCGGCACCAAGACCCTTGGTTAAGCTCTTACCAATGTGAATCTTTGTTGGGGCATTTGTATTATGAAGTGCTTGCGCATCAGTATTAATAGCAATAAATTCAACACCATGAATTCTGGCCTCAATCATCCGAGCCAAAGCATTGCCGCCTGAGCCGCCACAACCTACAACCTTAATTCTGGCAAAAGTTTCGAATGCTGGTTTTATTTGTGCCATGAGTTTATAAATTAGAAATCTTTAATTTAATGTATATCTCGTATTATCATATAATAAAAATCAACGCAAATTATAGCATTGATTTTGTGGATAATCTGTTTATAAATATGCGGATAACGCTCTACGGTAGGAAATTCTTGAACCAGTCCACTAATTTTTTAAATGATTCGTCTCCCCCTGAAGAACCCGAACTTCTTGACCCATAACTGCCTGTCTCATTCTCCATGCCCCATAAAACAGCCCCCATGGCCACCGACGATGCCGGATCATCTACAATCTCGGATATACCTTCAAAATGTACAGGCTTAGCTATCCTGACGGGTAGGCGAAGCTTTTCTTTCGCTAGTTGAACAATACCAGGAAGATTGACTCCCCCTCCGCTTAAAACTACCCCCGCCGGCAAGAGTCCGGTTTTTGAGACTTTCTTCAATTCATTATTAACGATATCAAACAGCTCATGAACTCTGGCATCGATAACTTTAACAAGTTGTTTCTTAGAGACTACAAAGTTATCTTCTCCAATCAATTCAGATAAATCTATCTGGTCTTTCTTGCGTAAATCCTCAACATTAGAGGTTGAGCCGTATTCAAGTTTAATTCTTTCGGCTACATCGATTGATGTTCTTAATAAAACAGCGAGGTCATTAGTAATATGCCGTGAGCCTATCGGTAAAATAACACTATGAAGCAAATCAGCTTCCTCATAAACAGCTACACTAGAAGTCCCTCCTCCAAAATCTATATTTACTACGCCATATTCTTTTTGATTCTTATGCAAAACGGAAAGAGCCGAAGCTAAGGGCGCATAGACAAGACCGGCGACTTCAATATTATTTTCATTAACACATTTAGCAACATTCCTTAAATAAGGAGAGAGTCCGTCAATAATAATGACATCGGCTTCAAGTCTGACACCTTTCATACCAAGAGGATTTTTAACATACTCAGTACCATCAACTATAAAGTTCTTCGGGATAACATGAATTATCTCCCTATTCGGAGGCAAGCTTACAACTGAAGCGGCCTTTATTACACGATCAATATCACTTTGTGAGATCTCATTATCGGGCCTGGAGACGGCGATAACTCCCCGAGAGGACTGAGTATGTATATGAACCCCATTGACTGCAAGGTAAGCCTTCCTGATTGAAATACCGGCCATAGCTTCGGCCCTCTGGGTAGCAGACCGGACATTCTGAATAGTTTCCTCCATATCGACAACCACTCCCTTACGCAGGCCATTTGAAACGGCAGTGCCGGAGCCTATTATTTCCGGTCTTAAACCATCACTATTAATCTTGGCGATGACAACCTTAACTTGTGAATTGCCGATATCTATTCCTGAAATTGTATAGGGCTTAGCCATTTAATTTATTCAAAATTTTATTTTCTAGACCAAACATCTTCTCCGCATCTTTTTTCGAACGTTCGTGATCGTATCCCAACAAATGTAAAAATCCATGCACAGCAAGCTGGGCAAGTTTCTTATCTATACTTACATTTTCGCTCTTTGCTTCATTTTTTGCAAATGATAAGCAGATGAAGATGTCCCCAAGAGCCAAAATGCCGTGCCGCTCAACTATTTTATCGTCGAGCGGAAAGGATAAAACATCAGTCACCTTGTCCTTGTCGCGATATCTGCTATTCAATTCTTTAATTTTATCCTCCCCTACCAAATTTATACCCACTTCAATCTTTTTTGCATCCAAACTCAGCTCACTGATACTAGCCTTAAGAACTTTATTAAAAAAATTCCGACCAGAAGATCGGTCGGTAGTAAAATTTTGAAAGACTAAGTCCAACATTACTTAGATTCTATCACTAAATTAAAGAAACCGCCAACGGCGGTTTCTTTAATTACCTATTATTTTGAGAGTTCTTCTTTCACTAGTCGACTAACGAGGGAACCGTCAGCTTTGCCTTTTACTTTTGGCATTAGCGTCCCAAGTACCTTGCCCATTTCTTTTATGTCCGTAACCCCGCTTTCAGCAATAGCTTTTTTAACTTCTTCCCTGATAGCCTCTTCGGACATCTGCTCGGGCATGTAGGCCATGAGCATTTCTATCTCCCGTTGTTCTTGCTCAGCAAGTTCCGGCCGTCCGCCTTTTTGGAATTGCTCCACCGAATCTTTTCTTTTTTTGATTTCTGAACCTATTGTTTCCAAAACCTCTTCATCGTTTAGCTTCATCATTTCCTCAATTTTAACAGGATCTGATTCCGTTTTACTTAACTTTCCCCTTTTATCAAATTCTCTATTCTTTATCGAAGACAGAACCATCCCGAGTAAAGTTCTCTTCTGAGAATTACCGCTTTTTAAGGCGTCTTTCACATCCGCTTGTAATTTTTCTTTTAACATAAAACCATAATACATCATCTTCTACTTAATTTCAATTACTAACAATCTTTAAAAATAAAAAGGCCCTTGGCCTCGAAACTGACAATTCCAAAACCAAGGACTTATTGATTAAAACTCACGAAGGGGCGAGCAGCGATGTAAGCAGATCGATTATCTCCCCAGCAATGATTAATATATGACAAACCACCCAGTTTTTTGCCACCACTAAAAAGATGATAAGAGCCCTTGTGTATATCTTCGAGCCACTCCAGTGCATTAAACCTTCCACGATTAGAATCGTAGAGATTCCCTATTGCGTTAAACTCGATGGCTCGCTCAAGACTTATCTGAGATCTTGTCACGCGCAGCATAGATGCAACATAAGCCAGAACACATTCCAGCCATTCATTCGGTGTAATTGCAAAGCGGGAGTTTATGGGAACATAATGATGATTACCCACCAAATTCTCCTCCCGCAGTCTTGCGATTGTTGGCCCAAGGGAGTCGTTAACAAAAACCTGGCTACCGTCAGTAAAATCAGCACTAACGTTGAAGTCGGCAAGGTGCCAACAACCTCGAAGTAGAGTCGGCCACAGATCATGCTGGCTTGATTTTATATTGCCTGCTCGAACTTCATCGTAGAACCACTTTGGTGGCTTCTTCCAGTTATCAAAGATCTGACTCTCCTCAATCTCCTCATGCGGTAAAAACACCGGCTTGTAGTTGAGCGTTGACCAATAAGCCAGATTTTCAGGTGTAAATTCTGGCGGAATAGGATTAACGATGATTTCCTTTTTAAAAATAATCGAAAGCCTCCGAGCTGTATTGGATACGAGAGTATCTAGCTCCATAGCCAGCCCCCCCCCCCTTTTTTTTCAAAGAATAAATCCCCAGAGGCCTTTACGAGCCCCCTATCTTTTTTTTAATTATACAATAATTTAACCAAAAAGCAAGCGCTATTGCTTGCTTTTTGGTTTTTTAAATATTTCTCTATCTATAGACCTAATTCCTGCTTCATCTTGCGTTTCTCTTCTTCGAATGTCTCCTCGTCATATTTACCTAGCTTTTCTAGTTTTTTACGTAAATGGCTCAAATGCATTCCCATTATCGCTGATGCTTTTTCTTTTCTCTCGGTCAGTTTCTTCACCCTAAACTGTGATTTTTTTGCCTTAAGCAAAACTCCGCTTGTCTGTACAAAGCGGTTAAAACGGCGCATCAAGCTACCAATACTCTCATTTTGTTTTCTTTTTACTTCAACCATATAGAACCTCCCTTCAGTCGGTAATTTAAAATTTTTAATTTAAAATTTAAAAACTAAATCTTAAATTATCAATTACCAATTACTAATTTCCGCAGCTTTGAAAATTAAAAATTGAAAATTGATTAAAAATTACAAAATTAAAAAGTAAAAATTATCTCACGATTTTGGGTCCCAACTTCTTGCCCCCCAATAAGTGTATATGTAAATGTGGTACTAGCTTACCGCCGTCTTCCCCCTCGTTCAATATCAATCTGTATCCTTTTTCAGCAATTCCCATTTGATGCGCAACCTTATGGGCAACCACCATTCCCTTACCCAGCAAGGCCTCATTATTACCTTCCATAAAATCTTCCAGCGATGCAACATGCTTGGTCGGAATTATCAATAGATGAATAGGAGCTTGTGCATTAATATCTTTTATCACCCAAAAATCGTCATCCTTATACACGACATCGGCTTTTATCTCACCGGCTACAATTTTACAAAAAACATCGTCTAACATTCTCGTCGATATTATTTTTTCAACCGCTTCTTCATCTCATCTACAATCTTAGTAAGCAACACTGTCTCCTGAATTCCTGTGTCCATTTCTCTGATTATTATTGTATCTTCAAGTGCCTCTTTCTGGCCAAATATCAAGGTATACTTAACGTCCCATCTATTGGCAATTCTTAATTGGGATTTTATACTATCCCGACCGAAAGATGACTTAGTATCGATTCCGGCTTTTCTTAGGTTCTCAAACAAGACCAAACTCTTTCTCTTCGCTGCGTCACCAAGTTGAGCTAGAAAAACTTTAGGTTTTATTCCTACCTCCGGAACTGCAACATTTTTTTCTTTAAGAGCTAAGATAATTCTCTCTATACCCATTGCCCAACCCGCAGCCGGCGTTTTGGTACCACCAAGTAGGTCAACCAATCTATCGTATCTTCCTCCGGAAATAATCGCTGATTGAGGACCGATATTCTCTTCCGGCAAAAATTCAAAAACTGTTCTAGTATAATAATCCAATCCCCTTACTAGGTAAGGATTCATGATATATGGAATCTTAGCCTCATCAAGAAACTCTATGACCTTTTTAAAATGAGCCTTACATTCATCGTCCAAGAAATCTACTATTGGAGGAGCATCCTTAACTATCTCTCTGCAACTATCCTCTTTACAATCGAGCATCCGTAATACATTCTTTTTGAACCTCAATCTACATTGAGCGCAAACTTTTTTGAGCTTATTTTTATAAAAATCTTTTAACGCCCGTATATATGCCGGACGGCAACTTGAATCACCCATACTATTAATATGGACATTATAATTGTTCAAACCCAGCAAATCTAATAGACGATAGCCGAGAAATATTAATTCGGCATCAACAACTTCCGATGCATCTCCTAATGTCTCGACTCCAAATTGATGAAACTGCCTATATCTTCCCTGTTGAGGCTGATCGTGCCTAAACATTGGGCCATGATAAAATAATTTAATAGGGTGAGGACGAACGCCCATTCCATTCTCAAGATATGCTCGGACGACAGAAGCGGTGCCTTCGGGCCTCATAGAAAGATCGTCTCCTCCCCTGGTCTTAAAGCTATACATCTCTTTATCAACCATATCTGTGCCTTCGTTTGATTTAACAAAAAGTTCAGACGACTCAACCATCGGAGTTTCTATTTTCTCAAAACTATAATCTTCGGCCAATGACTCGGCTTTTTTTAGAATATAACGCCAATATTTCTGCTCTTCAGGCAGAATATCGTGCATTCCTTTCGGCGCTTGTAGTGTTTTTCCTTTTGGCATAATTTTACTTTCTAATAATTAACCGACGGTATTTTAGTTATATTGGAAAAAGGCCAGAGCCGTATAGCTACTCTACCGGTTATAAAATTCTTAGCCAGCGTACCCCAACTACGGGAGTCGGAGCTCTGCAATCTGTTATCACCCAGAACAAAAAATTCATTTTCTCCTAATTTAACAAAGTGATTACCTAGTGTTTGCTGGTTTGGAGAAAGATAATCCTCCTTCAGTGTTAAACCCTTCGGAAACTCACTGTTATAAACTGTAACCTTATCATTCTTTATTTCTACGGTTTCATTTGGAAGACCAATGACGCGCTTTATAAAAAATTCAGACGGGTCTTTTGGATAGCGAAAAACGATAACATCTCCCCTATGTGGCTCATTAAGACGATAGCTTATCTCATCTATTAGCAGGTAGTCACCATCATGAAAATTAGCCTCCATTGACGCTCCCTTTACGAAGAATGGCTGGACTAGATAATACCTTATAGGGACGATTATAGCAAGAGAAATAACGATTATCTTAATCGTCTCCCAGATAAAACCCCAAACTTCCCTAGCTTTGCTATTCTCCTGCTTCGGCTGGCTATCGGGATGCTCACTGTGGTCAGAGCTAGAATTTATTGAATTGAGTATATCTTCTTCACTTGGCATTGTAGTATGATAGCATGATTTTTGTTAATTTCAAAGTGTTGAATTTATGTTATTTTAGCTTATACTTGTATCTATGATTAAACTTATAATCGGTATCGGCAATCCTGATGAACAATATCAAAACACCCGACATAATGTCGGATTGATGATGCTGGACTACATCGCCAAGAAAAATGACTTTGATGATTTTGAGTTCAATAAAAGCTTAAACGCCTCAATATCGAAGGGCAAACTAGAGGGAAAAACCGTGATACTAGCTAAACCTCATACATATGTAAATAAATCGGGTGAAGCTGCCAAAAAATTAATTGGAAATTTAAAATTTAAAATTGAAAATTTAATCGTCATTCAGGACGATTTGGATATTCCTTTTGGAAATACCAAGATTTCGTTTGAGAAAAATTCGGGAGGACATAGGGGTATTGAATCAATTATGAAGTCCCTCAAAACTAAAAAGTTCTACCGTCTTAGAATCGGTCTTGCCACAACCGGACTTAAAAAGGCACGTCAGCAAACCGACAAAAGGCGCGACGAATTTGTCATGAAGTTCGTCCTCTCCAAGTTCTCCCCTTCCGAACAAGAACAGCTCAAAAAGATATTTAAAGAAGGATACGAAAAAGTTTTGCAGCTCTCGTAATCGCTCTCACCCTACCCTAATTTAATCAAGGACTCCTCATGGGGGTACTCAAGATAAATAATTACTTGTTTTCTCTGACCAATTGGGATAACCCTGGTCCGACCATGCGGGCTTAGGCCGTTTCGGACCATCCCAATTAGGTCCCAGGAAAACTTCATAATTATTTATTGAGTACCGGCCACTCGTCATCATTGATAAAAGTTAGGGTAGAGCGAGGCTCTTAAAATCTAGGTTTTTTAAAAATTGACAAATTTAATGGATATGGTAACCTAGTCTAAGCACTTTTGCGAGGAGTATTCGTGGCTAGAAATACTTTGCTTGACAGAATTGATATCTACATAATGAACGCCGACGATAAGGAACTTCAATCGCTAGAAGATCTGATAAAGACAGAGAAGCTTGTAAGAGATGCCAGGAGGCCAAGGCCCAGAGGGAAGATACTACATTTAAAATACGCCAGCCCAAATAAATCTAAATAAATCCCTGCCCGCTATGCGGGCTTTGTTTTATTTAAAATTGCCAACGCCTGCTCTTTGCTTTTAACCGTCATGAGTTCGGCACGGAGGTCTTTAGCACCCGACCAGCCGTTGATATAGACTTTAAAAAATCTTTTCATCACATCAAAATTCTTTCCTTCCGGCCATAGCTTTTCAAAGTTATCTAAATGTTTTAATAATAAATTTATCCTTTCTTTGGGAGCATCTACTTCTTTATCCGCCTGCCCGCGTGCCGCGGTCGCGGCCAGGGAGAACAACCAAGGATTATGAAATATCCCCCGCCCAACCATAATACCATCGAGGCCGTATTGTTTAGCTTTTTCTCTAACCTCGCTCATACTCATTACATCGCCATTACCTATGGCTAACTTGCCTGATTTTTTAATCATCTCCCCCGCCTTACCAATCTCATCCCAATGAGCCGGTACTTTAGACATTTCTTTTCTCGTCCGTCCGTGAACGGCAAGGGCTACTATATCGGTATCAATAAGGTTTTTTATCCAACCATAATCAATCTCATTAAAACCGAGGCGAGTTTTAACTGATACCGGAAGTGAGCCGGCACCGCGGATGGCTTCTTGAATAATTTTCTTAGCCAGTTCCGGTTTTTTCATTAAAGCCGCTCCGGCGCCCTGCTTTTCAACTGAGCCGTCAGGACAACCCATATTTATATCTATCCCGTCATAACCCAACTCCTGTGCAAGCTGAGCACATTTGTACATATGTTCAGGATTGGCAGTAAAAAATTGAACGACAATAGGTCTTTCGTTTTCGGTAAAATATAGTTCGCCTTTAAATTTTTCTTTGCCAATGGCGCATATCCCGTCACAAGATATAAATTCCGTGAAAAAAACATTGGGACGTCCCGTCTCAATTATTACCTGCCTAAAAGCCCAATCGGTCACATTCGCCATCGGCGCCAGAATAGTAAAAGGCTTATCTAATTTTCGCCAAAATCCTTGATTCATAATTAATCACCATATTACCACTATTCTTAAGGTTGACAAAATGATAAAAAAGGAGTATAATTGTAGATAGTACGCTGGTAAGGGGCGCTCATGCTACCTGCCTTTCCTTGACCCGCTCCGAGCGGTGAGAGGAGGAACAATGAAGAATGTCTACCTCGAAAAGATGGACCCACGTGTCCCGTTCGAGCTTTCAAATCGGCGTGATCACGAGATCTACACTTCGGCCAAGTCGTCATGCGAAGGACTGCCTCATCGCGAGCGAGACGTCAAAGTGTATGAGCTGCACACAACGGCTATTGACGTCCTGAAGGCCATCCACGCCAAGAAGATGGCCTAACGTCTCGCCCACTGGCTGACGACCTGTCGGGTCGACGGCTGCGAGAAGAAGCCCCGCCTCAGCGGCAAGCGTCGCCCGCGTGCACAGGTCTTCTACAAGGGTCACGTAATCGTGAAGACCCTGCTCGCCAAAGGCGACTACGAACGCCTGCAGTCCGACCCGAACCTGCGCGTCGTAGCGTAGTCGTGGGATAGCCCCACAGAAAAGCCCCGGCTTTCTGCCGGGGCTTTTTGTTTACATAAATATTGAATTACTATATAGTATTAGAATTATTTTTCTTTAACAATTTGGAGTAATAGTGATGCACCGCATCCGTCCATCTCCAATATATCCTCTTATAATGATTTGTTTGGGAGTATTGTTCAATTTCATAGCCGTAAAATCTAATGGCGGAAAAATGCCTGCCGGACCATACGAGAAAAGGTTGCATTTTTATTATCTTACAGATATTTTCCCGGAAAATCATATCCCCTATTTAGCTTCTCATTACGTTGGTTATTATTTCAGTATTGGCGATGTTCTGATTATAGCCGGTCCATTGCTGGCAATAATTTTTATTCTACTCATAATACTCAAAAAAACGCCCCATGAATAATATTGTGTGGGCTTTTTGTTTATAAAAAGGCCGAGGTTATCCTCGGCAATAAAGTATCTAGCGCAACATATTAGGAGGAGGAGAACAAAAAATTTCCTTCCACATACCACAAACACCTACGAATGAAAGACCATTTATGATACTACCCATAATGGCTATACCGGGTCCATAATCAAAAAATTTATACGAAAGCCAAACTGTCAAAATAAACTGACCGACAAGTGAAACAAAGGCTAAGAATACCCTCATCTCTTTTCTCCAATTAAGACTAGTCAATAAAAAATTTAACATGATAATAGCTTAAAGTCAAGAAAAGCCAAGCCTCTCTCCAATTTCTATCCTTCCGCAGTCAAGAAAATATCAGAGAACTAAAAAGGATTTACTCAATAATCACGAGGTCGAGGCGCCAAGCCCTTATGTTTGAAGGGTGAAGGAGGCAAGCGAGGGTACCTGTGATTATTGATAGTAAATCCTTAGTTAGTTTGAGGATATTTTAGAAGACGAGGACTGGACTAGAAATTGGGGAGGGGTTTGGTGAGTATGGTATAATAGACAAATGTCACAAACATCTGCTTATGTATTAATAATATTTCTTGCTTTTGGGGGATTTTTGATTGCTCGGTATATTTATCATCACAAGAAGCATTCAAAAGAAGCTCTGGTCTGCCCGCTAAAAGCTAATTGCGATACGGTTATTCACAGCGACTATTCTAAATTTTTAGGCATGCCCATCGAGGCTTTGGGGATGGTTTATTATTGTTCAATTGCCGTCAGCTATGGGTTGTTAGTTATTTTTCCAGAATTAGATATGCCATTGATTGTCTCGGGTCTTCTTCTGGCCACTGTTTGCGCCTTTGTTTTCTCTATCTACTTGACTCTGGTCCAAGCCTTTGCTTTAAAAAATTGGTGCACTTGGTGTCTTATTTCGGCCTCTATCTGAGCAACAATTTTTGCTATTGATGCTTCAA
>OBEQ012076213.1_pt1 | contig 14234 bp, 17 predicted proteins | sample 1670901 | NCBI WGS metagenome assembly OBEQ01 (sample SAMEA104232315, study PRJEB22302) | groundwater metagenome | biome: forest; feature: aquifer; material: groundwater | place: USA | collected 2011-08-07 | depth 5.4 m
AGGCGGTGATGTGCATCCCCGCGATCAAGGCGGTCGGCATCGGTATCGGACCGGAAGCGGCCTTCCGTCCCGGGTCGCGCGTGCACGACGAGATTCTGCCGCCGGAATCCGGCGCACACGCACCGCAACGGCCGACCAACCGCGCCGGGGGCCTCGAGGGCGGTGTGACCAACGGCGAGGATGTCCGGGTCAGCGGCTTCATGAAGCCGATCGCAACGCTGATGAAACCGCTGCGGTCGGTCGATCTCAACACGCTCACCGAGGAGCCGGCTGCAATCGAGCGCAGCGACGTCTGCGCGGTCCCGGCCGCGGCGGTCGTCGGCGAAGCGATGGTCGCGTTCGTGCTCGCCGACGTGTTCCTGGAGAAATTCGGCGGCGACTCGATCGAGGAAATCGCGCGTCATTACGAGGCGACGGCGGAGCAGGTCCGGCGGCGCTTCACGTCGCGCACTACGGCCTGACACTGTGATTCGTCCGATCCTCCGCTACGGTGCCGACGTGCTGCACCAGCCGGCGAGCCCTGTCGCCGAGATCACCACCGACATCCTGCAGCTTGTCGACGACATGATCCAGACGATGTATGTAGCGCCCGGGGTCGGCCTGGCCGCCACGCAGGTCGGCGTGCCGCTGCGCATTTTCGTCGCCGACGTCTCGCTCGGACGCAATCGTGCGGATCTCATCACCTTCATCAACCCGGAATTCGTCGAGCGCGACGGGATGCAGCTCGAAGAGGAAGGCTGCCTGAGCGTGCCCGGATTCAACGCAACGCTCGCCCGCCCCTCTCGCGCGGTCATCAAAGGCCTCAACCGCGACGGGAGCGAGCAGGTCGTCGAGGCAACCGGCCTGCTCGCGCGTTGCTTCCAGCACGAGATGGATCACCTCGAAGGTACGGTTTTCGTCGACCGCCTCCGCGGTCTGCAGAAGGATCTCATCGTCAGAAAGATCAAGAAACTGTCTCGCGTCGGGAAGTGGTAGGAAATGGTAGGAAATGGTAATTGTCTTCTTCGGGACGCCGCAGTTCGCGGTGCCCACGCTTCAACGCCTGCTCGATTCCACCCATACCGTGGCGGGCGTCGTCACACAGCCAGACCGCCCGCGAGGCCGCGGACAACGAGTCACTGACGCACCGGTCAAAGCGCTGGCCGTCGAGCGGCATATTCCCGTCAGGCAGCCGGAACGCCTGAAGCCGCCGGACGTGGCCGAGGCGCTGCGCGCGTGGCAACCAGACCTCGGTGTCGTGGCTGCGTACGGGAGGATCATTCCCGAGCACCTTCTTGCCGTTCCACGCCTCGGGATGATCAACGTGCACGCGTCGCTACTTCCCAGATATCGCGGCGCGGCGCCGGTCCATCGAGCGGTCATTGCTGGCGAGCTCGAAACGGGCGTCACGATCATGCGCGTCGTCAAGGAGCTCGATGCCGGCGGCATGTTCGCGCGCGCGTCCCGCCCGATCGGCCTCGATGAGACCAGCGACGTCATCGAAGCAGCGCTGGCGGAGCTTGGTGCGGATCTGCTGGTTCGGGTTGTGGAGCAGATCGCGGCCGGCACTGCGCGCGAGGAGCCGCAGGACGCGACGCGTGCGACCTACGCTGCGCGGCTGACAAAAGAAGAGGGACTCATCGACTGGTCGCAGTCGTCGTCTGGTATTCACAACCGGGTGCGCGGGCTGTACCCCTGGCCGCACGCCTACACCTTCCTCGATGGCGCGCGACTGATTGTGCTGCGAACTCACATAGACCACGCGGACCTGGAAGGTCCGCGCCGCACTCTGGAAGATCCGCGCCGGATGGAAGACAAGGCAGGTCCGCCCGGCACGATTATCGAGGTCACGCGCGAGGCCCTTCACGTCGCGACGGGCGAGGGCGGACAGCTCGCCATCGTGGAACTGCAAGCGGAAGGGCGGCGCCCGATGAATGTCCGTGACTTTGTCGCCGGCCATCCGATCAACCAGGGTGCCACGTTCGGCGGATCATGACGGCTCCCGCCCGAACCGCCGCCTACCATGCGCTTCGGGCGGTGACGTCAGGCCGCGCAGATCTGCCCGTGGCGCTTCACGTCAGCCGCCAGCAGCTTTCCGATGAGCGCGACCGTTCGCTGGCGGCGGAGATCGTCACTGGCTCATTGCGATGGCAACGCAGTCTCGACCATCTAATCGAGCATTTCGCGCAACGCCGTCTCGCGAAGCTCGATGTCGAGGTCGTGACCATCCTGCGCCTCAGCCTCTATCAAATCCTTCATCTCGACCGCGTGCCGGCATCGGCGATCGTCGACGACGCGGTGACTCTGACGCGGGCGGCGAGAAAACCGAGTGCGAGCGGGTTCGTGAATGCCGTGCTACGCTCCACGCTGCGGCAGCGGCACAAATTGCCGCTCCCACCGAGACCGCATGATGCGGGCGACCGTGAGGCGGCTCTCGCGTACCTGGGTATCACACATTCGCATCCCGAGTGGCTGGTCGCGCGGTGGCTCGACCGATATGGATTCGACGCGGTCGAGCGGTGGGTGCAGTTCAACAACACGACGCCGCCGTTGACGCTGAGGGCCAATCGTCTGCGCGTCACTCGCGAAGAAGCCATGGCGGCGCTCGCCGCTGATCGCGTCGAGACGGAGCCGGCCCGGTATGCACCTGACGGCCTCGTCGTTGTGACAGGCAATCCGTTACGACGACCGGCTGATGGGACCGCGTTCGTCCAGGACGAAGCCTCGCAACTCGTGTCGCTGGTCGTCGATGCGCGGCCTGACAGCCGCGTGCTCGATCTGTGCGCCTCCCCTGGCGGGAAGACGATCGCCATCGCCGCGGATATGAACAGCACGGGAAGGATCGTCGCGACCGATGTCCGGGCAGCACGTCTCACGCTGCTGCGCGAAACCATCACCTCGAGCGGCGCGACCAATGTGGCTGTCGTCCGCGTGGCGTCGACGGGATCGCTGCCGTTCGCCGCGCGCTTCGATCGGGTGCTGGTCGATGCACCCTGCTCCGGGCTCGGGACGGTGCGGCGGGATCCCGACATCCGGTGGCGTCGCCGCGAAGAGGAGCTTGCCCTGCTCGCGCGCGATCAGATCGCCTTGTTGATGCGCGCATCAGAGGTCGTGCGCCACGGTGGGCGGCTGATTTACGCCACGTGCTCCAGCGAGCCGGAGGAAAACGACGGCGTGATCGAGGCATTCCTCGCCGCGCGAAAAGATTTCGCGCGGCTGGACCTTCGGAACGATGGTCACCGACTGCTGGCGCCATTCATAGACGAGCGTGGTCAGTTCCGGACCTCTCCTGCCACGCACGGCCTCGAGGCATTCTTTGCCGCGGTGCTGATCCGCGGCTGACGGACCCCAAGGGCCATGGTACGATTGACCGTTCAATGCCCTTGAAATTTCGTGTCTGGAGCGTGGGACGAATCCTCGTCGTCATGTGCGCGCTCGGGGGCACGTTCCTGCTCTTTTTCGGCGTCGCGCTGCGCGTCGCGCTGCGCGCCCGCGAGGTCCAGGTGCCCGGGTTGATCGGTACGACCGTGAACGACGCATCGCAGTCGCTTGCCGCGCTCGGTCTCACGCTGAAGATCGAGCCGGTACGGCGCGCCGATCCAAAGGTCCCGCAGAACCGCATCATGCAGCAGGACCCGGTAGGCGGTGTCGCGGCCCGCGCCCAGCGATCGATCCGCGTGTGGATCAGCGCGGGACCGCGCACGACGACAGTGCCGGAGCTGGTCGGACAAACAGAGCGCACGGCGCGCATCCGTATGGAACAGGATGGTGTCGAGCTCGATTCGGTGACGGAGTTCCGATCGCCTGACTATCCCGCCGACGCGGTCGTCTCCCAGGATCCACCGCCCGCCGCGAAGGCGCCGCGCGTGGCGCTGCTCTTGAACAGAGGCGAGCAATCCACGACCTACGTCATGCCAGACGTGATTGGCACCGACGGCGCGCACGTCGCCGACGCGCTTCGCGCGCGCGGGTTCCGCGTCACGATCGTCGGCTCGCAGCCGTACCCCGGCGTGCCGCCAGGTACGGTCGTGCGGCAGCAGCCTCAAGGCGGGTTTCAAGTGGCCACGTCCGATCCAATCTCGCTCGAGGTGAGTCGATGACCGTTCGAGCGATCCAAATCGCTCCGTCCATCCTTTCCGCCGATTTCTCCGCCCTCGGCCGCGACATTGCCTCCGTCGAACGTGGCGGCGCGGATCTCATTCACGTCGACGTGATGGACGGGCACTTCGTGCCGAACATCACGATCGGGCCGTCTGTCGTCCGGGCGATCAGGAACGTCGCCACTCGGCCACTCGACGTGCACCTGATGATCGAGGAGCCCGACCGCTACATCGCGGCGTTCGTGGAGGCGGGGGCGCACATGATCTCGGTCCACGTGGAAGCCGTGCCGCACCTGCATCGCACGATCGGCTTCATCAAGAAGCTCGGCGCGCGCGCGGGCGCGGTGTTGAACCCCGCGACACCGGCTGGGGTGCTCGAAGACATCGCGCACGATCTCGACCACGTGCTGGTCATGTCGGTGAACCCCGGCTTCGGCGGCCAGCCGTTCATCCCCCACAGCATCGAGAAAGTGCGCCGCGTGCGCGCCGTGCTGACACGCGCCGGCTCGTCGGCGCCGATCGAGATCGACGGCGGCATCGATGAGAGCAATGCCGCCGCAGTGGTCGCCGCAGGCGTCAGTATTCTCGTGGCCGGGCAGGCAATCTTCGGCACCGGCGATCCCGAGAGCGCAACGCGCGCGCTTCGTGCCGCCGCCGTCGGATCCGCCGCCAGCTCCCGCGCATGACCGACGCGTCAGCCGCATCGATCCTTCGGAGTACGCGTGTGCGGGTGCGTTACGCCGAAACCGACCGGATGGGCGTGGTGTACTACGCCAATTACTTCGTCTGGTTCGAGATCGGCCGCACCGACTGGCTGCGCGACACCGGCCAGAGCTACCGCGAGATGGAAATCGACGGCGTGCAGCTGCCCGTCATCGAGGCCCACTGCGAATACCGGCGGCCGGCGAAATATGACGACGACCTCGAGATTCGGACGCGCGCGACGCTGCTGACGCGCGTGCGCATCCGCTTCGACTACGAGATCGTCCGCGGCGACGAGGCGCTCGTCACGGGCCATACGATTCATGCGGCGCTCGACCCGCGCGGCCGTCCGTGCCGTCTGCCGGCGCGCGTGCGAGACATGCTCGAATGAAGGCACTCGTCACCGGCGCGGCCGGTTTCATCGGATCCCATCTCAGCGAGTATCTCGTCAACGCCGGCCACATGGTGACCGGCCTCGACGTCTTCACCGACTATTACCCGCGCGAGGTGAAGGAACGCAACCTCGCAACGCTCCGCGGGAACGGCCGGTTCACCCTGTGCGAGGGCGCGCTCGCAGATGCGGACTGGCCCCGCCTGCTCGACGGCGTCTCCTGGGTGTTCCACCTGGCGGCACAGGCCGGGGTGCGAAAAAGCTGGGGACGCCATTTCCGCGTCTATACAGAGAACAATGTCGAGGGGACACAGACCCTGCTCGAGGCCTGCACGGGGCGGCCGATCGACCGGCTGGTCTATGCGTCGAGCTCATCGGTCTACGGCGACGATGTCGCGCTGCCGATGCGCGAGGACGCGAGACCGCAGCCGGTGTCTCCATACGGGGTGACGAAACTCGCCGCGGAGCAGCTTTGCCACCTGTACTGCGTGAATCACGGTGTTCCGGCGGTTTCGCTGCGGTACTTCACGGTGTACGGCCCACGACAGCGCCCCGACATGGGATTCCATCGTTTCTTCCTGGCCGCGATGCGGAACGAATCGGTGACTGTCTTCGGCGACGGCCACCAGACGCGGGACTTTACATTTGTCGCCGACGCGGTCACGGCCACCGTCAACGCGAGTACGCTGGGAAAGCTCGGGGCTGTCTACAATATTGGGGGCGGGTCCCGCGTCGAGCTGCTTGACGTCTTTGAGCTCATCAGCCGGATTACGGGCCGCCCGCTCCTGCTGAATACGATGGAGCCGCAGGCGGGGGATATGCGCGACACCTACGCCGACACCGCGTGTGCGAGAGGAGATCTCGGATTCGCGCCGGCGGTCACGCTCGAACAGGGGCTCCGTGCCCAGTTTCAATGGATGACAGAGGCCGGCCTCTTCTAACGAATGACTGACTACAGGTTTTCACCACGCGCCCGCTGCTGCACGCTCATCGCTGCGATCGCGATCCTTGCCGCCGCGTGCGGCGGCAACAAACCGCCGGAGACACCGACGGGCAATACTCCGCCAGACCAGTTCCTGTCCCAGCGCGCAAGCGACTCAGTGAAGCGGGAGCGGTGGCTCGACGCACGCAAGTACTACCAGCAGATCGTCGACAACTATCCGCAGAGCCCGCTGCGCCCCGATGCGAAGCTGGGCGTCGGTGACAGCTACCTTGGAGAAGGCGGTGAGGCCAACTTCGTGCTCGCGGAAAACGAGTTCAAGGAATTCATCACGTTCTACCCGACCAACGCGCGCGTCGACTACGCGCAATACAAGCTCGCCGTGGCGCATTTCACGCGGATGCGGGCGCCCGAGCGCGACCAGACGGAAACGATCGCCGCCGTCCGCGAATTCGAAGTGTTCTTCGACCGCTATCCGAACAGCATGCTGACGAACGAGGTCCGCGAGAAGTGGCGCGTGGCGCGCAGCCGCCTGAGCGAAGCCTCGTACCGGGTCGGCCTCTACTACTATCGCGCTCGCTGGTATCCGGGCGCCATCGATCGCTTCAAGGACGTCCTCAAAAACGACCCCGGATACCCTGCCCGCGACGCCGTCTACTACTATCTGGCGGAGTCTCTCCTGAAAACCAAGAAGGAACCCGAAGCGGTCCCGTACTACGACAGGCTGATCAAGGAATTCGACCACAGCGAGTATCTGGTCGATTCCAAAAAGAAACTCGAAACGCTGACTGCACAGTAATTCGCTTCAAGGAGGTCCTCACAACGACCCGGATACGCCGCCCGGGACGCCGTGTACTACTATCTGGCGGAATCTCTCCTGAAAACCGATAAGAAACCCGAAGCAGTCCCGTACTACGACCGGCTGGTCAAGGAATTCGACCATCGCGACTATCTGGTCGATGCCACAAAGAAGCTGGAAACGCTGACTGCTCAGTAGTTTGGGCGTAGGCGTACCTGAAGGTTTTCTGCGCGTGCCCGCCGAAGCCTTGCGAAGGCGGAAGGAGAGATATGACGCTCATCGAACGCTCGACCCGCATCTTCGTGACAGCCGGCCTCCTGGCCGCAAGCGCGCCCCTGGCGGCCCAGCGCGGGCCGTCGCCCGTGATGACCCATCTGCCGGCGGACGTGATTGCGCTGGCGTGCGCGCCGACGCTGGTATTCGAGACACCGTCCCCGTCGCTGCTCATCACCGGCGGACAGGAATCGTTCACCCATCACGCGTACGGTCCGGGCGACCTCATCACCATCAACGGCGGAACGGATAACGGTATCGAGGTCGGCCAGGAATACTTCGTTCGCCGCGTGCAGCAGGCACGCAACGCGCGGGTGTCGCGGGCGAATCCTGCGTCGGTTCGGACCGCCGGCTGGGTACGCGTCTACGCGGTGGACAAGACGATGTCTCTGGTGACCGTCACGAACGCGTGCGACACCCTCGACGTCGGCGACTACCTCGAGCCGTACGTGGAGCCGCAGGTTCCCGTCGCAGACGCGAATCCTCCGAAGCCCCAGCGCGAGAACTACGGTCACATCATGCTGGGCGCGGATCGCCGCACGGTCTTTGGGCAGGATGACTTCTTCGTCGTCGATCGCGGCACCGACCACGGCGTCACCCTCGGCGAGCGCGTCATCATCTACCGCGACAAGCGGAAGGTCGAGCAGGCCAACAAGTCGTCGGAAAACCGCCTTCCCAAGAGCATCGTGCCTGAATTCCTCTACGAGCTGGGAGAGGCCGTGGTGGTAGACGTGAAGCCCGAGATGTCGACCCTGAAGGTGACGCTCGCGCGGGACGCGATGCTGACGGGCGACTACGTCGCGCTCCGCAAGTAGCCTAGACGCCGTCCAAAAATCACCAACACGATTGAACCACGACGGTCACGAAGGTCACGAAGTGTTGTTTTCAAATACTTCGTGTTCTTCGTGTCCTTCGTGGTTGAAACGTCTTCGTGATCTTCGAAGCGGCTAACTGGCTTTGCGAGCGCGCGCAACGTTGACGTCGGTGACGCGCGCGTTGAGGAGCAGGACGAAGCGCCGGTAATAATCCACCGCTGATACCACGGCGGTGAGCATCACCACCCAGAGCGCCGCATACCCCACCGGCGCGAGCCACGGCACAGGACGCCATCCGAGAATCAGGAGCAGGATCGCCGTGACCTGCGACGCCATCTTGATCTTGCCGAGCGGCGACGCGGGGATCGTGATCCCCTTCGTATACGCCAGGCTGCGAAGGCCGGTGATCGCGAACTCGCGGCCGATGATGAGCGCAACCATCCACGCGGGCGCCAGACCGAGCTGCACGAGCGAGATGAACGCGGCCGACGTCAGGAGCTTGTCCGCGATCGGATCGAGCACCTGGCCGAGCCAGGGGACCTGCCGGCGCCGCCGCGCGAGGTAGCCATCGAGCCAGTCGGTGATCGACGCGACGCCGAAGATCGCGGCGCCGATCAACTCCTTCGGCACGCCGAAGATCTGCCGGCCGGCGAACTCCGTGAGCAGCACGACGACGAGCAGCGGCACCAGGAAGATGCGCACGAGCGTCAACGTGGTCGGCAGATTCATTGGAGGATGGCTCGCATTCTACCTTATCGGCCTCTACGTGTATGATCGTTGATCGTCATGAAGGCGATTCTTCTGGCCGGGGGCAAGGGGACGCGCCTCAGGCCGCTCACCATCCACACTCCCAAACCGATCGTTCCGATCTTCAATCGGCCGTTTCTCCACTACCAGATCGATCTCCTCAAGCAGGTGCCCGAGATCGACGAAGTGATCCTGAGCCTCAATTACCAGCCGCGGCGGATTGAGGAGATCTTCGGTGACGGATCTGCGCTCGGTATCAAGATCCGCTACGTCGTCGAACCGGCGCCGCTGGGGACGGCTGGCGCCATCAAGTACGCCGGCGACCAGCTGACGGAATCGGTGGTGGTGTTCAACGGCGACGTGCTGACGCAGATCGATCTGGCCGGAGTGATCCGGCTGCATCGCGAGCGCAAGGCGCGCGCGACGATCGTGCTGACCCCGGTCGACAATCCCACCGCGTACGGACTCGTCGACACCGACGCGGCCGGTAACATCCGGCGATTCCTCGAGAAGCCGAACCCGGACGAGATCACGACGAACAACATCAACGCCGGCATCTACATACTCGAACCCGATACATTCGACCGTATTCCGAGCCATGTGCCGTGGTCGATCGAGCGCAGCTATTTCCCGTCACTCATCGAGCGGGCCGAAACGTTCGTCGCGTACGTTTACAACGGCTACTGGATCGATATCGGTACCCCGGGCAAGTACACGCAGGTGCACCACGACATCATGGACGGCCGCTACGCCGCCGAGCCGTTCCGCGACAGCGATGCGCCGCGAATCTGGATTGCCGGTGACGTCAAAATCGAGGAGGGCGCCACCATTGAAGGGCCCTGTTTCATCGATGAGGGCACGCTGGTGAAGGCGGGCGCGAAAGTCGGACCGTACTCGGTCATCGGGCGACAGACACAGATCGAAGAAGACGCGGTCGTCAGCGGCGCCGTGATCTGGCCCAACTGTCGCATCAGCCGTGAGGCCTGCGTCCGCGATGCCATCGTTGGACGCAACTGCCACATCGGCCGGAACGTGAGCGTCAACGCCGGCGCGGTGCTCGGTGATAAGACGACATTGACCGATTTCACAAAAGTGTAGCGGTATGAACGTTCACTAGATGCGAATCCACACGGACATCTTCAAGGCCTACGACGTTCGCGGGCTCTACCCTTCCGAGATCGACGAAGAGGTCGCGCGGCAGGTCGGACGCGGGTTCGTCGCGTACCTCGGGGCGAAGCGGATCGGCGTGTCGCGCGACATGCGGATCTCGTCGCCCGGCATCGCGGCCGCGTTCATTCAGGGCGCCCGTGAGCAAGGCGCCGACGTCGTCGACTACGGAATGCTTGCCACTGACATGCTCTACTTCGGGGTCGTCAAAGACGAGCTCGAGGGGGGCGCGCAGATCACCGCGTCGCACAACCCCAAGCAGTACAACGGGGTGAAGATGGTCCGCGCGGGCGCGCTGCCGTTGAGCGGTGACGCAGGCCTCGGTGAGATCCGGGACACGATCCTGCACGACCGCCTGCCATCGCTCGCCGCAATTCCCGGGTCGGTGACGCCGCGCAACATCGTCTTCGAGTACATCGAGAAGGTGATGTCGTTCATCGACGCCGACGCGATCAAGCCGTTCACGGTCGTGCTCGATGCCGGAAGCGGCATGGCAGGCCTCGTGGCCCCGCTGCTGTTCGATCAGCTCCCCTGCAAGACAACGAAGCTCTGTTTCGACATCGACGGCAACTTCCCCAACCACGAGGCCAACCCTCTCATCGAGGAGAATCGCCGCGACATCACGGAGGAAGTCGTCCGCCAGGATGCGGACGTGGGCATCGCGTGGGACGGCGACGCCGACCGCTGCTTCTTCATCGACGGCGACGGCGGGTTCGTCCCGGGCGACTTCATCACCGCGCTCCTGGCTGAGGCGTTTCTGCTGAAGCACCCCGGCGCGACGATCATCTACGACCTGCGCGCGAGCCGCGCGGTCAAGGACACCGTCGAGCGCCACGGCGGACGGGCGCTGATGAACCGCGTCGGCCATGCGTTCATCAAGCGGCGGATGCGCGACGAGGATGGCATCTTCGCGGGGGAGGGCACCGGCCACTACTACTTCCGCGACTTCTCGTACGCCGACAACGGCTTCATCCCGGCGCTGCTGATCCTCGAGCTGATGTCGAAGAAGAACCAGTCGCTCCGCGACCTGCTTCGCCCGCTCCGAGAGCGGTACTTCATCTCCGGCGAGATCAACACCAAGGTGGCGAGCATGAACGATGTGCCGAAGAAGCTCGAGGCGATCGAACGGCGCTTCAAGGACGGGCAGATCGCGAGGCTCGATGGGCTGTCTGTCGACTACCCGGATTGGCACTTCAACGTGCGGGCCTCGAACACCGAGCCGCTGCTGCGCTTGAACCTCGAAGCCGCGACGCCGCAGGAAATGGCAGAGAGGCGAGACGAAGTGCTCAGTCTGATTCGCGGCTAAATTTCAGCGATCACAAGCCGCGGCTTGCCCGACGAAGCCGATGCGAAGTCGGGAGACACAGGGATGCGGAGATTGCGCTAAAATTCGAATCGCCGTTGCGCCACGTACGCGCGTCGTAGGCCGGGTTCTTCAGGACCCGGCGACTCCAAGAAGCGGGAGTAGTTCAGCGGTAGAACGCAAGCTTCCCAAGCTTGATGTCGCGGGTTCGATCCCCGTCTCCCGCTCCAGCCTTCGCTCGCTACGTGAGCTACGGCTGGGTAAACCAACCACGCGAAGGCTGGCTGGGCGAAGCGGCGAAGCCGCGAAGGCGGACTTCGGCCCAACTCCCAATTCCCAAGGCGCCCTCGTTCGCAGCGTTCTCCTTGGGAGTTGGAGGTTGGGAGTTGGGAATTGACGCGTTGCCGAAGGCGAGCCTACCTCACCGATAATCCAGCCGACGCCACCACGAGCTTTGCCACGGGCCGAGTGCCGACGGCCGCGATCCGGTAGAACCGCAGATCGAATCCAACGGCCGTGCGGCCACGGATGAACCATCGCGCCCCGCCGCCGTAATTGACCGCCGCGCTCCGGCCTTCATCTCGAACCAGCGTCGTCCGGCCGGTGAGCGGAGCCTGCTGTTCTCCCGCCGCCGTGGTACGCATCTGTGCCGCACCGTAGCCGCCGCTCAGATAGCTCCACCCTTCCCGCGTGCCGAAATTGAACGACAGCTGCGGCGCGACCGCAGTCATCGTCATCGCGACGTCGATCTGGCCGGCCGCGTTCAGCGCACTCACTGCGACGCTCGACGCGGTCGTATCGGTGCTCATTGACGAAGTCGTGGTTGGCGGCGTAACGGCGGTGCCGCGCACGCGCAGCATATCGATCCCGACGCCGATGCGCGAGACCCCGACACTCGCCACGTAAACGTGACCGCCAACCCCGAGGCCGAAGCCGCGCTTTGGCACAAGTGTGTTTGCCGGAAGGACTGGATGAAACGACGGCAGGCCCGACATCGGCGCGCGGATGTCGATGACGTACGGGCCTGGCGTGGACGGCGGCGACTGTGCGATCGCCGGCGTAGACATCAGAAGGGCGGCGATCGCCACGGCAATCGCCGCCGCAACCTGCGGCACTACTTGGCCGCTTTCGCCTTCCGGCGCTCCGCCCAGTACTTCCGCATCCGCTCGGACACCGCCTTGCGTCCGGCAGCGGACATGGCGGCGCGGCGGCGCCGTTTTGCAGCGTGCCCGGTGCCCGGGGCATCCGGGGACTTTTTCCGCTGGCGGCCGAACAGATCCGGAAACTCCGAGCGAATGGCCGCCTCTTCCTGGCGGAGCTGCTCGAGGCGCGCCATCGCGCCCAAGCGCGCGAGTCGGCGTAACTGTTCCTGAGTGAGATTTCCCACGTGTCCTCCCTAATAACCCTTCGTCACCGCGTCGACTGCTTCCCTTCCGACTCCTGCACGATCCGCACCCCGGCGCTGGCGCCGACGCGGGTCGCGCCGGCCGCTACCATCGCCTTCAGTCCTTCGAGATCGCGAACCCCGCCGGCCGCCTTCACACCCATCTCCTCGCCGACGACGCGCCGCATCAGCATGACATCCGCAGCCGTTGCGCCGCCAGGACCGAAACCCGTAGAGGTCTTGACGTAGTCCGCGCCAGCCGCCTTTGCCAGCGTGCACGCGGTCACCTTCTCGTCATCGGTGAGCAGCGCGGCCTCGATAATCACCTTGCTGAGGACGCTCGATTCGCGGCATGGCACCGTCACCGACTCGATGTCGCGCTCGACGAGACGGAGGTCACCCGATTTCAACGCGCCGATGTTGATGACCATATCGATCTCGCGCGCGCCGTCGAAAATCGCTCGCCGCGTCTCGTAGTGCTTCGTGTCGGCCGTCGTCGCGCCCAGCGGAAAGCCGACCACCGAGCAGACCTTGACGCCGCTGCCCTGCAGCAGCGTCGCGCAGACTGCCACCCAGGTGGGATTCACGCACACGCTGGCGAATTTGTATTCCGCAGCCTCACGGCACAACGCCTCGATATCCATGCGCGTCGCATCCGGCTTGAGGAGCGTGTGGTCGATCATCAACGCGACCCCCCCAGGGGCGCCGCCCGTCGCGTGCAGACCAAGCCGTGTGGCGCCTGCGTCCAGCACGCCGCGAAGGCGATCCGGGCAGCATTCGTAGAGGAGGGAATGGCACGCGCACCGTGTGGGAACCGGAGAGGCGGCGGTCGCGGCCAGCTCCTCGACGATGATCTGGATGAGACGTTGAACGTCGAGCGGCTGCATCAGCTCTGGGGGCGGCGTTCCAGATCGCGCACCTTCGCAAGACGCCGGATATAGCGCGCTTCACGCATCGGTGTCGCGAGGAACGTATCGACGATCTCCAGCGCGTCCGGCGTGGTCACAAGCGTCGATCCGAGGGCCAGCACATTGGCGCCGTTGTGCTCGCGCGCGTAGCGCGCCAGCGTCCGGTCGGTGCAATTGGCCGCCCGCACCCCGTGGAGCTTGTTGGCGGCAATCGTCGAGCCGAGCCCCGCGCCGTCGATCGCGATGCCGGCATCCGCCTCGCCGCGTGCCACCTGCAGCGCCACGGCGCCCGCCGTATCGGGATAATCAACCGGCTCGCTGGTGTTGGTGCCAAGATCGTGGACCGCGAGGCCGCGTCCCCTCAGGTGCGCGATGATGGCGTCCTTCAGCTTCAGGGAGGTGTGGTCGCCGGCGATGACAACCGTGCGGATGTCGGCGCGCGGCGCAAGCATCTCGGCATCGACATCGGCTCCTTCACGCACCAGGGCAATCCGCCTGGCCTTCAGAGTGTCGGCCGCCAGCGGCGTCACGTGGCCGCCCGCTACGAGCATGACCGTGCTGCCGTATTCGAGCACGCGCGCGTCTGCTTCGGTGATCATCTGAAAGCGTTTCATCGGAAACGACGCTTATAGTACGGTACTTCGCGATGAACGTCCTCATTTCGGCCGACGAGATTCAGCAGCGCGTGCGGGAGTTGGCGCAGGAGATCCGTCGCGATCATCCGGA
>OBEQ012077346.1_pt1 | contig 14234 bp, 19 predicted proteins | sample 1670901 | NCBI WGS metagenome assembly OBEQ01 (sample SAMEA104232315, study PRJEB22302) | groundwater metagenome | biome: forest; feature: aquifer; material: groundwater | place: USA | collected 2011-08-07 | depth 5.4 m
GCGCCGAAAGCGGCCATTCTTCCGAAAGCACTTTTACAACTAGCTCTTTGAGCCCTTCCTTGCCCGACGCGCTGCCAACAAGCAGACTAGAAACAACAGAATCCAACACCTACCCTCCCTTAACTCCTCTCACAATAATCTCGCTTCAAGGAAATATAAACTTTTAGTTGATTGCGTTCAACTTCCAAGTGAAGCTCCCTTGCCGAAACCGGCCACTTCCTGCTAAGAACGCCTACTATCGCGTTTCTAGTGCTGTTTGGGCGCGAAAACGAGTTTGCTTCAACAGGACTGAAATTTTCCATCAAAATCACCACTAATTCCTTTACTGCTTTTTGCCCTCAAAAATTCTTCTTGCATCTTGACGAATTTTCTCTGCAAATTCCTTGTTCCGGGTTATTGCCAGAGTGGTTTTGGTTTTGATCTCGAAGGCAACTTCATTTGCCCTGAAAAGGGGCAAGTCTGGGTCGTCGTCTATTTCAGAATAGATTTTATTCCACTGCTCGTCCGCTTTTTTGGGGCGCAAAACTTGAACTACGTAGTCTGAAAAGACAATCGTGTCCCCGGCTGAAGCAAGGTCCGAGTAAGCGCACTTCCAGCCTAGCTTTCTCCACGTGGTAAGCATAACGTCGTCTACTTTCTTTTTAGACGCACAAATTATGTACTGTTCTTTGTCTACAAAAATTTGGTAAAACTTTTTGGCTTCCTCTTCCCCCAAGGGAATCGGCCAAGCCCGCCGCATCAAAAGCACGGTGTTTAACGGGCTGCCACGCGCCTGCCAGATCTTGTACTCCTGGTCTAGCGACCAGTAGTACGGCTCTACTAGCATTCCTTCAAAATTTACCGAGATTGACGAGTATGGAGGCATTTCCATGACATTGCAAGGAACATTCTTCAAGCGAGACAGCTCCAGGTCGTGGGTGAACTTCTTCAAAGCGTGAACCCACGCTGGATTTACCGAATACCCGCCTTTGTCTGAAAGAAGAACACCGTGTTCAATAAGCTGTATCGAGGCCTTGTGCACGCCCTGGTAAGTAAATGGCGTGCCTTGCGCCTTTATTATCGAGTGGATTTTCTTTGCCGAAAGCGGCCATTCCTTGGATAAGACTTCGACTATCCTCTCTTTAAGGGGCTTTGCATCCGAATCGCCCGATAAAAACAATCCCGCCTGTTCTTGCAACCAATCACCCACTATCCTAAAACCTTACCGCGCTTTCTTGAATGCGCCTACAATTTCGGCCTTTACGCTGTCGGCAAGTTCTTTCGACCGCATTACTGCAACGTGGCTTTTGGACTTGCTTTCGAAGACTGTTTCAAAGAACTCGTTTGCGTCAAAATCAGCCATTCCCTTGGTTGACGAATAAGTTTTTTCGATTGCCTTTCTGGCTTTCGGCGAGTAGAACACGATTGCCACGAAGTCGCGGTAGGCCAGCAAGTCCCCCGAAAGCCCGGTTTTTACGCCTATTTTGGTGTTCCAGTTGTTTTTGCTCCAGTAGGCGTGGCACCACTTGTCAATCACGGTGTCGGCTGGAGTTACGGAGTAGACGTCAAAATAGTCAGTCAATTTGCGGCAGCGCGCGTATACCTCTTGGGAGAAAAACAGGGGAACCCAGAAGTGACTCCAGTGCAATGCCAGCGTGCGTTCTTTCGGCGAGTACAATTTCTCTACAAAATCCACCAGAAACTTGTCGGTTTCGTAAAGGGAATTGAATGAAAAGACTGCCCTGTCCGAAACCCCTACGAGTTCGCGCGAGTAACGCGCCGAAACGTCGGAACAAAACTGTTCAAGGCCCGCAATCCAGTTGGGCGCAAGGGAATAAGACTGATCGGCCTTAGCCAAAACGCCGGAAGAAGACAATTCGAAAAGCGCCTTGTGCACGCCTTGGTAAGTGCAGCCTTTTCCTTTTGGAGAGCCCATTTTAGAGAAGATTGCCCTAGCCGAAAGAGGCCACTCTTTGGAGAGCAGTTCGATGACTGCTTCCTTTAGGCTTTGCTTTCCGTTTGGAGTTCCCAGAAGTAGCGCCCCCGAAAATGAGTCCGCGGCATTCGAGCCTTTTTCCAACACCAAAAAACCTCTTCTCTAGTCTTTTACCTTCTTCTTTTCGAACAACGCAAGAGTTTCCCGAATTATTTGCTTGGCCATTTCGGCGTTTCGCGTTATTACAACTGGAACCTGCATTTGCGAGCCCTCGCCAAAGAAGACGTAATCGTAGACTTCCTGCATTGAAGAGGCGATTGAAGGCGATGAAAACGCCTTCCTCATTTTCTGCTTGTGCGAAGAGGGCCAATAAATGTTTATTACGAAGTCCCTGAAGGCAATTACGTCGCAGTCGCCAGCCACCTGCGCCCCGGCAATGTATTTGACGCCAATTGCTTTCGCCAAGTATTCCAGGCAATGCAAGTCGCCAGGAGAGTTTCCGCGGCACAAAACGAATTTTCCAGCGCATTCTGCGAACTTTTTCACTTGCCTGTGCTGCTCTTCACTCACCATTTGGGCAGGCCAGGCGAAAAACCAGTGCTCAACCACGACATCTTTCGGAGTAATGGAGTCAGCTATGTTGTCCAACACCCAGTAAGGCACGCTGATGACTCCCCTGAAATTATGCATTACTGAAGAGTTTGGCAAAAGGCTGGACAATCGCGGGGGAGAGCCGCCTGAATACTGTTTTTTAGTGTCGCTCAGCCAGCGTCCCTGCGCCTCAAGCCACGGTTTTGACAAGGCATAGCCGCGCCCGTCCTTGGAGACCACACCCTCAGCCAAAAAGCCGACCAGAGACTTGTGCACGCCCTGGTAAGTGAACGACACCCCCCGAGCCCCTATTTTTGAGTGAATTTTCTTTGCCGAAAGCGGCCACTCTTCCGAAAGTACCTTGACAACTAGTTCTTTTAGCCCTTCCTTTCCCGACGCGCTGCCAACAAGCAGACTAGAAGCTCCAGAATCCAACTCCCACCCTCCCTTAACTCCTCTCCCAATAATCTCGCTTCAAGGAAATATAAACTTTTAGTTGATTGGAAATCTACCGAAGCTATTTGTTGGTGGAACTGCACATCTAGTTACATGGACTTTTTTGGCGGCGGGCGCCTGCATCTCCATTGCCTCCTTGGGCTCCTCTCAAACCGCCCGCGCCACTTATTTTTCTCGAAACCAATATCTTCATTAGATTCGACGCTATTGCCTCGGGAGCCTGGTTTTGACGAAGTCAAGGAGCCTGCCGGCTTCGACTAGCAGGTATTCGGCTTCGTTTCTCTTGACTGCCTTTTCCTCGTAAGCGGAGGCGTTCTTTTTGGCAAGAATCCTTGATAGGCGGTTTGCGTTTTCCTGTATTGGCGCGTCTTGAGGCGCTATTGATTTGAACAGCCGCGCCGCCTCTTCGTGCCTTTGCCCGGCGCTCCGCTCAGACTTGCAAAACACGGTCAATGCGTCAGCGGCTGAAATTGCGCTTTGGACTGAGTTTATTGCGCAAGCGTCCCACTCGTTGGTTGACGCAGAATGCTTTGCTGCGTTGAGGCATTGCTCGGCGCGGGAGAGGTATTCCGCGTAGTGGAACGGGTCCGTTTTCCTGGTTTGCAGTTCGGCCATGTTGTTTTCACCTAGGCAATATCGTGATTCCCCTGGATATGTTTTCAAGCAAGGCGGGGTTGCTCGGGTGCTTGAATTCCCTCTCGGTGAGTACATAGGGCGCAAGCGGGTTGCCGTACAATTCCAGGCATTTGGCGCCAAGCAATTCAAGCGGAGCGTTCAATTGTGCCTTGGCCGCATCGTTTGGGGCCAGGACAAACAGGTCTATGTCGCTGCCGGCCCGTTCACTGCCTTGCGCGACAGAGCCGAACAGCACTACCTTATTCACGCGGCATTTTGAGAGAGCCCCCCTCACCGTTGCCAACAGGTGGTCGATTGGAAGGGCCATTGCGTTCACTGCTTTGGAATACTTGGAGAGTTCATTGTAGGCAAGCCCACGGGAATTCACGCTCCAGGTAAGCGCGCCTCCAACCCTTTTTGAATAAACTAGGTCCAACTCGCAAAACTCGCGCATTATCCTGTTGACGCTGGCGTGCGAAACCCCAAGCACCCTGGACAGCCCGCGCTCGCTCATCGGCACGTAGTTGCCATAAATGAACCTCAAGACTTTCTGCTTGATCTTGCTGTCAAACGCGGTGTAAAGCGGCACGAACCTCAAGTTAATCCCTAAACTATAAATGATACAACTGTAATATAAATATTACACTAAGGTAAGTGTGGGCTTGACCGCGCATTTTAAGGAAAGCCAGCATCCAAAGTAAACTTTTAGTTGATTGCTATTCTACTCAACAGCTATTAGGCCAAATTACCATAGACTTGCTAGCGAGTGTGAACTGCAATGAACGAGGGCGAGATGGTGACGCTGTTTGAGGGAACCGCCAAAACGGGCAAGGGCAGGATTATCGTTGGCCCCGCAATTTCCCTAGCCGAGGCGGACGAGAAGCGGCTGCCGCACGGCATAGTGTTGGTGCTGGTAAAAAACGGGGAAGGCAGCATACTGCTGCAGCGGCGCTCCAAAAACGCAAAATACTACCCCCTCCGGTTCACCCTAGGCGCCTCCGGCAGGATTCAGCACGGTGAAACAATTGAGGAAGCGGCGAAGCGGGAGGCAAGGGAGGAACTCGGCATTGAACTCAATGAAGTAAAACTCTTGCCTATCTCCACCGAGATGATTCACTTGGAGGCGCCGCAACTCAAGTATTTCGTAGTCCTGGCAACGCACAACGGAGGCCTAACCCCCAGCGAAAGGGAAGTCCACGCGGAAGGAACGAGGTTTTACACAATAGGGGAACTGCGAGCAATGCTGGATAAAAAAGAGCTGTTCACCCCGCCAGTTTACCAGCTGCTTGGCCGCATGTTGACCTAATCTTCAGACAGCAGCCCGCGTGAAATCAACTTTTAGTTGATTGCAGACCCATGTCTTTTGGTATGGCAGGATAGCGCTTTTTCATTGTTCGGATGCGAAGTATTTTTGCAAACCATCTGTCGCTAATCTCCTTTTCAAGAGACGAGTTTGATAAACCGGCTAACCTCTTTAACGAAGTGCGAAAAGAATGGAACCTATTGTGCCAATGGGGCGCTCAGCGAGGGTGAGACAAGTGGCGCAAGAAATGGTAAGGGCCGTGCAGAAAGAGAAGTACCCGGGTTACTTGCCATTCATTTCTACTATGCCCGTGGTTTTTAGGTAGGTTTCTAGTTGGCCGGCAAATTTCTTTAGCTCCTCAAAGTCAAGTTTGTCAATGAATACTGGATCTTGGGTTGCTTGCAAGGCGAGTTGTTGAAGGTGCTCGTGCAGGTCGGCCGTTGTTCGATCGAATTCTGCCTTATAGGATGGTAGCCGAAGGGCTGAAGAGAGCTTTGCCTTCACTTCTTTTGGTGGAGCTGCTTTCTCCAAACCGCCTTGTGCTTCAGATATTTTCAGCAAGTCCACGATGTCGCGGGACCTGACAGGCTGGGCTTTCCTGGTAAGAATCGCCCTGATTTTTTCGCATGCAATTTCTTTAATCGAGTAGCAAGGAACCGTAGGGGCGTTGAAGTAATCCCTAGCCACGTTGCCGTAAAGCGCCTCTAAATCCCGCTTGTTTATTTTGGGAGTGATGGTTTTGAGCGTAATTTCTTGGGTGGGAAACTCAAGTTTTTCATTGAATGCAACAGTGATTTTGAGTTTAGTTGCTTCACCGTTTGGTTCCGGGGATCGCAGGAAGTAGTTCATGATTTTTCCGCTCTGCGAGCCTGCCACGCCCTTTACGTTTTTGTCTTGGTACCATTTCAGGCCAAGTTCACTCATTACCCGGCCAATTACCTTGGCCCTAAAATCATGTTCCCTTATTTTGCCACCCGTCCACGTCAAGTCTATGTCTTCGCTGAAGCGGTAGTAGCCGTAGTATGCTTTGACTAGGCACGTTCCACCCTTGAAAACCAGGTTCTTTCCCTCAGGCAGGGCGTAGATTTCCCGGAGCAGGTAGGAAATCCATATTTCTTTGTCAACTAAGGGCAGTGTGAACTGTTTTGCAGCCAGTGATTCTGCAAATTTGCGCACTGTCTTCGGGTCGTATTTCAAGCTAATCAAGCCCAAAGTATTTTCTTAGGAACACCTTGTAGAGGCCAGGGTATTGGTCAACGAGCCGGGCAGCGCCTTCCATCAAATTTTTTTCTCCAACCGTTTTCCTGGTTATCCCACGGAGTATGGTTTTCGCATATTCAAGTGATTTCCTGTTTCTGGCGCTGAAATAGGCGTAGTCGAGCATGGTGCGCGCCGGCCGGCTATACCTGATTGCTCCTTTTTGGCGCACTAATTCTTTAAAAGAGACTCCAGAAAGCTGCTTGAATTCTACGTTCATCCCGGCGAAAGAAATTTCAGCCCTTTGCACCCGCTTTTTTGATATTACCGTGGCTGTTGCCAGTGTTTGTTGCCCCCATAAGTGGGATAGTTTTAGTGCGGTGGCAAGCCCAAAATACCAGTTTTTCTCTAACTTCAGGTTACAAGCCCTTGCAATCACTTTGAGCGGGTCTTCTTTTATCGTGCCCAAGTCTTTCTCGTCGCGCCTTTTTACGTAGTAAACACCCTTGAATACTGCCGGTTCGAGCACTTTTGCCCTAGTCAAGCCCACCATAACAACCTTGAAATCCAGCTTTAAAAAATTGCAAGCCGCCTTGATTTCCTTTGTCGAAACAACCCTATCGTTGCGTTCTAGCAGTACGTTATAGACCCTTCCTGCCTTACTTGAGGAGAAAACCATTGGGACACGCCACCGTTGATTAAAAATGTGATTAATATTACGATTATGAAACAACATAATTGTTAAACAAAAGGCATAATATAAAGATTTGCTTGATAAAAAAAGCAGGCGCCAACCCCCCTTAAATAGGTTACCGACATATCGACAACCCCCCTAGCACGTTGGCCTTAGGTGGTCAGCTGCGTCACATTCAGCGAGGTCGACGATGACTGGGGCGTGGTCGCTTGGGTTTTCCAACCTGCCTACTGGTTTGCGCTCCTCCCGGTCAACCCACACCCGCTTTACCCGATCCACCATGGCCTTGTCACCTAGGGCGAGATCAAAGCGAAGGCCCTCATCACGGTTGAAACCACCCCGCATGTATGGCCACCACGTGTAAATGCCCGGCTCATCGGTTATCGCCCGCAGGAGGTCTTGCAGCCGTTTCCCCTGGAGGTTCTTAAGCCACTCCCGCTCCTCAACCGTACAGTGAATGCGTTCCCTAAGCCCTTCGGGATCCCAAACATCGCTGTCACCCGGAGCGACGTTGAAATCTCCTACAACAAGAAGGGGCGGCGTCGGCGGCAGGCTCTGCAACCAATTCCCCAGTGCCGCCATCCAGCGCTGTTTGAGTTCGAACTGGTCACTGTTTCTCTCCTGACCATTGACTACATACGCATTAACCAGCCTGAACCCCCCCACGCATGCCGATATGATGCGTGCATCATGAGGTGTGGGATCATAAGGAAAGCCACGCAGCACCTCCGTTGGCATATCGGGCCCGCTGGCCGCGTCGACGGCTTGAGGGGATTGAGAGTCTGCAAATGCCAGTATGTTACGTTGCCGAGTTAGGCCACGAACGAGAATTGCGACGCCGTTGTAGCTGCTTTGGCCGTGCAGTACTGCGTGGTATCCGGCAGCGCCTAACTGCATGACTGGAAAGTAGCGGTCGGAGATTTTAGTCTCTTGCAGGCACACGACGTCGGGCTTGTGGCGATGTAGGAGCGCTAAGAGCCGAGTTAAGCGAGCACGCACGGAATTTATATTCCACGATATAACGCGCATGGCAATACTTAGCGGCAAGCGTTTAATAATTCCGCTCGCGCCTTATGCATCCCGGGCTTTAGGACATCGGGTGGAAGATCTTTTTATCGGAAGCCCGTTTCTTCCTAAGGGAATGCGCTCCTTCCACTGTTGAAAACGCTCGCAAGTGAACAAAAATGGTAGAAAAATTGCCGGTTAGGCGCGCAGTGGGCGCAATTATTCGCTGCACTCGCAGGCCAAGGCACATTATTCTTGTAAAGAAAATCAGGCGCGAGGACATCAGCCCAACAGCTATTACATCCGACGAATGGGACATTCCAAAGGGAGGCGTGAAAAAAGGGGAAACGGAGAAAGACGCGCTGGCAAGGGAGCTTAAGGAAGAATTGGGCAGCAATGACTTCAGGCTGGTTAAACGCCTTCCCTTCAGCATATGTTTCGATTTCCCTCCCAGCTTGCAGAAGCGCTTCAAAGGACAGGCAACGCGGCTTTACTTCTTGGAATATCGTGGAGATGGCAGCGGCCTAAAGCCAGCGAGTCCCGAAATTGGCGAAGTGAGAATCGTGCCCCTAAGCGAAGCCAACCGGCTACTGCGGTTTAAGGAAACAATTGATGCAATTGAGAAAGCAAAAAAGCTGAAGCTCCTGCAAGATTGCAAGCGCGTCACTGGGGGAGCTTGCTTTTCACGTAGGCTAGGAGCCTTTCGGCTTCGGACATGAGGAATTCGGCTTCGTTTCTTTTTACGGATTGTTCGCTGTATGCGGAATCACTTTTCTTTGAAAGTATCCGCGTGAGGCGGTTTGTGTTGGTTTTGTGGGCGTCGCTTGAAGGATCAACGCTCCGGAATAGCTTGATTGCGTCATCGTGCCTTTGGCTTGAGCTGTGCGAACTGAATTGGTAAGTGCATAATGCGTCGCTGGCTGAGATTGCCGACTGGACCGCCATGATGGCGCACGCGTCCCATTTAGCTTGCTCGAAAGCGTACTTGGCTACATCAAGGCTTTGCTGCGCCCTGGAAAGATAGTCCCTATAATGGTAACGCTCCACTTTCTTTGATTGTGCTTCAATCACTTGCAGCCACCCCACTAGGATTGGGAAGGATGTGCAATCCTTTTTCTATTTCTTCAATTAAATGCGGGTTCGGCGGCCGCCTAAACTCCTTCTCGGTGAGGATGTAAGGCATGAGGGCGTTTCCGTAGAGTTTAAGGCACTGTTCGTTTAACTCGTCAAGCCTGCCCGACAAATCGACCTTTCCACTAGTCAGGATGAACAGGTCAATGTCGCTGCCGGGGCGTTCCCTTCCTTGCGAGACTGAACCAAACAGGACTACGCGCTTTACTGGAGCCTGAGCTAGCCCATTGCGGAGCGTTGCGATTAAATGCTGTAGGGGCGGGGTCATCGCCGCTATTTTGCTCAATTCCTTGTAAGCTAGGCTCTCGACGTTTACCCTCCAAGTAATGACGTTGCCGAACCTCTGGGGGTAAACCAGGTCAAGTTCCTCGAACTCACGCATTATCCGGCTGACGCTGGCGTTAGACACGCCCACTATCCTAGCCATTTCCCGTTCGCCCATCGGGATATAGTTCACGTACAGGAACTTTAGAAGCTTCAGCTTGGCTTTTGAGTTAAAAGCCCCACTAAGTGCAATGAAACGCATACGCCAACCACCATGACATATTAGAGAAACAACTGATTGATTAATGTAACGATTGTTACGGGAAAAGTAGTCCGTGGTCTTCCACGTGCTTTTTCCAAAAGTTGGCACAAAACTTCTGCAGAGCCGGTTCTTACGATAGGCGTACATCAACTTTTAGTTGATTGGAAATCTACCGAACCTATATGTTGCCTGAACTGCATATCTAGTTACATGGATTTTTTTGCGGCGGGTGCCATAAAGGAAGAGCATGGTTTTCCAGGCGGGTTTGCCAGGAGCGTGGAGTTTTGCGCCGACAGGGTCTTGCTTGCAAGCGCGTTTGCAAAGGCGAAAGAGCCAAAGAAACTCTTGCATTAGTTTTCACAGGATTTTAGTAAGTTGGTGGGTAATCTTGAAACCGGCGTCGCTTGGCTTTATTACATTCGCGTTTTCCGCAGCCATTATGCTCTATTTCTCGAGTTTCAGCCAGCCTTCTGATCTGCAGCCGCGTTCCGTCACGCTTCAAGCGGAAGCCTTTTCGGGCCGTGCGCTCCCTACGCTCTCCCCCCAAGAAAACAGTTTTCAGCAGTACTACCCGCAAAACTACGGCCAAGTTTACAGCGGCGGCCCTGTCGAAGCTTCCGCCATAGTGCCTTACGCGGGGTCGCAGCACTATGCGCAGCCCAATTACGGGAGCGCGAACCAGCAGCCTGTTGTTTATTACTATCCCCCAGCCGCGCCCTCGCCTGCAACCCCGTCCTTTACTCCAACGCCGACTCCAACTTCAACCGTAACGCCGTCTTCAACGCCCGCTCCAACTCCCTCTGTTTCGCCCACTCCGCTTCCAGGCGAATATTTCCAAGAATTCGTGATTGAAGACTCCGATACGGTGAACTAAACTTGAAAAAACTCTTGCTCGCCTTGCTCATCCTGCTTGCCAGCCCCATTGTTTTTGCCGAGACGATTGGCAACAATTACACTGCGTCTGGGACTTTTGTGGGCGAAGTGCTTTCCAACGCGAGCGTCAAGATTTCTTATTCGTTCATTGCGCGCGATAGCGCGCACGTGTCCACGGTTGGAGTGCTCACGCGAAAATTTGGTTCCGACGCCCTCGCTTACAGGTTGACTCTTGAAGTGGACTCTGGCGGCAACCCCGGCGGGGCGTTTGCCTTCGGCGACTTTGTTTCCACTTTGTCGGGAAGGGTTTGGAAGTTCGCCTTGCTCAACCAGACGGCAAGTCTGGCTGCCGGAAGGCGCTATCACCTGGTAATTACTTTCCTCTCCGGCCTGGTTTCGGGAAGCAATTTCGTGACGAGCGCTTCGCTGGGAGGCCAGGAGCAGCCTGACGGCCGCTGGCCCGTTGACTTGACTCCCGGAGGGCTCAAGAGGCTTTACTACAACGGCACGCTCTGGAGCGACGCTGGGCAGACGCCATCGTTCATTCTCGTTCACTCGCCAGAGGGCAGCAGCTCTGGAAACCCCTACAACTCGGTGACGTCCGCAAGAATCCTGGGCAACTTGTGGGCTTCCCAAGTCTTCACTCTCAACGCGGCGCGCCAGCTGCAAAACGTCAGCGTTTTAGTGCGCAAGAACGCTGCCGCGGTTCCAAACGACCACTTGAACTTCCAGTTGAGGTGGGCAAACAACACGCCCATCACTACTTTCGCAGTGCTTGTGGACAAAGCGAGCGCTTCGGGTTCGTATGTCTGGCGCACTGCCGCGATTCCCGGCTCGCCGGTTCTCCCGCGGGGCAGTTACCTGCTGGTGCTGCAGTCCGCAGACAGCAGCTCTGCGAGCGCTTACCGCTGGCTCGCCCTCTCTACAATAGACTTTTTCTCTATTCCCAGCTCAAGCCTTACTTTCAACGGCAGCACGGAGAGCTTGTTGCAGCACAGCGCCGACGGCGGCAGTTCCTGGACGCAGAGGAAGAACATGGATTTCGCTTTCTTCTTTAACGCCACGCTTCCGCCGGACTCCACTGCCCCTAGCGTGAGCCTCGTTTCGCCCGCGAACGGCACTAACTTCACTTCAGGCAGCGGCCTCGAGTTCGCATGCTTAGCTACCGACAACTTCGGGCTTTCAAGCATCAACTTCTACTCTAACTTCACTGGCGCTTGGGCCGTCAACGACATTAATTCCACGCCGGTGAACAACTCGCTGGCAAAGTTCGCGCACACTCTCGCGGACGGCGTCTACGCGTGGAACTGCAATGCTACCGACGAGTCGGGCAACTCTGCCTTCGCGCCCTTCAACCACACTCTTGCCATCGACTCGACACCACCCGTTTCCTCAATAATCTCGCTGCCCAACAACGCGGTTGTCAACGGAATAGTTACGCTCAACGCGAATGCACAAGACAATTTGGCGGGAGTCGCCAACGTGACTTTCGAATACTTCAACGCCACTCAAGGCTGGATGCCAATAAACTCGAGTTCTTCCCCGCCGTTCTCGGCGGTGTGGGACACTTCGGTGCACGTGGAAGGCCTGATACTAGTGCGTTCGGTTGCAACAGACCGCTTCGGCAACAGGGAAACTTCTTCCACCAACTTTAAATTTTTCATTATAGACCGCACGCCGCCCAGCGTTTTCAGCTTGGAAGTGATCTATCCCACGGGGCAGGACTTCGTCACGCCCAACCAGATGGTCACGCTGCAGCTTAAGGTTTCCGACAACTTTGGCGTCGCCAACGTGACGCTCAACGCCAGCGCGCTGGGCGGCGAGCAGGAAATCAACATGACTGTGACAAGCGTGAGCTTTGCTGATCCCTTCTTCGTAGTGCCAGTCATCGTAATGCAAGCCAACGTGACGGTAGCGGACACTGTGGACGAGGGAATCCACTCGCTTGGCGTCGTTGCGTGGGATCACGCGCTGCCCGCCGCGAACCACGACACCAGCAACGCCACTGCGGCGTTCGACGTCGAAGTGCAACTTCCCTCAAAAAAAGGCGCGAAGTAGTTTTGTAGCCGTCAGATAATGGAACCGAAAGGTCAAAAGCTTTCAGCAAGTGAATGTTGGTGAAAACATGCGTTCAACCAGATGCCTTTTCCTCCTGATTTTCATTAGCGCCTTTCTCTCAGGCTGCCTTGCCAGTGGCGAAAAAACAAACGAAACCGGCATACCCATCAACATAGTGATAGGCCCCACTCTCCCAGCCGGTTCGTTTGCCTTAACGGTGCACAGCTTCAGCCGTTCTACGCAGCACGAGTATACAAATTGCAAGACGATTTCTACAAGCGATCCTGATAAAGAGTACGCTGTCGTAAACTTCAGCGTACAGAACAACTTCAAAGAATCAAAAGAAATCTACTACAATCAGGATGTTAAGGTAGAGGATTTGCAGGGAAACAAATTTGATGCGGTAGAAGAACAACTTTGTGACTGGCCTTGGTTTCGAAATATCCAGCCTACCGGCAAGCTTACCATTGTAGGCGTTTTCGAGGTGCCCAAAAGCACAGGGCTGAAACATCTGCTCGTATATGAGCAATCTGGAGAGTATGCAAGAGCAGAACTGCCAAATGCTTCCAGCCAAGCAAGCGGGCTTGTCACTGATGGGGGCATGGCACGCGCTCAAGTTGCTTGAGTCCTACGGGTTATTGCCCGCCATCACCATTGGCAAAATCGCAGATAGTCTGACCAGTATCCCTGGGAACTGATTGCTTAAGCTCCACCGTACTCCCCTTGCCTAAAGCAACCAGCTTTCGCAAAGCATTTGCGTCCATATCAATCATTAAATATTTAACGATTGCTTAATTTAAGCTTAACGAATCACTGGAGGAAATTATGATCGACTAGATTAATCATACGTTTTCTTTGGAAATTGCACAATTAAATCAACTTTTAGTTGATTGGAAATCTACCGAACCTATATGTTGCGCGGACTGCACATATAGTTACATGGACTTTTTTGGCGGCGGGCGCCTGCATCTCCATTGCCTCCTTGGGCTCCTCTCAAACCGCCCGCGCCAACCTTTTTTTGCAAGCTGGCAAAAGGCGTTCCCGCTGCTTTTGCTGGCAACGTTCCTCCTGCCGCAAGCGGCAATCCCGTCCCTACGGAGCGCTAATGCTCTTTGCCAAGGCAAGCCAAGCAAAACCGTAACGGGGGTACTGCTGAAATGAAGAACGTTTTTTTCGCGCTCGCGTTGCTTGCCTTCTCGCAACTCGCGTTGGCGCAGCAAGGCGGGGCAGCCAGTTCAGCCAGCGGGCAGAACTACAACGGCTTTTACGCCAACGTGCTGCTCTCCAACTTCAAGTGGTGCTCCAGCCAGCCTATCGGCGCGTCCTGCGAGGAAATGGCGGCTTCCTGCAGCCAGATAAGCAGCGTTTTCCCAGTACAAGGCTATTACGCTTACTTGGAGCTCCCCGACATAGTGCACGCCAACGGCGCATATGACTACGAAACGCAGGCTTACTACACAAAGCCCGACGGAAGCGAATGGTACAATGGAGGTTGGAACGACAAGGGATCGCAGCAAAACGGGTACCGCTGCAGGTGGTTTGGCTTTCCAAGCACAAGCTTCACCACCCCTTCAGGCACGTGGAAGCACGAATTCAAAGTCACCGACAACCTCGCTTCCGCACCCAACAACGTCAAAAGCACTTACCAAACCATCGAAGTATCCTGCAATGCAGACGCGCAGTGCGCCGGAGGGCTGGCTTGCAGGAGCAATTCCTGCAGTAAAGTAGCGGACTTGACTGTCACCGACATTTACACGAGTCCCGAACAGCCGGTCGGAGGCTTTACTACAGCCATTATAGGAGTAATAAAGAACACCGGCTTGGCGGCATGAGCGACAGGCTTCAACACCCCGGTTTGCTCACACGGCGA
>OBEQ010549736.1_pt1 | contig 14233 bp, 14 predicted proteins | sample 1670901 | NCBI WGS metagenome assembly OBEQ01 (sample SAMEA104232315, study PRJEB22302) | groundwater metagenome | biome: forest; feature: aquifer; material: groundwater | place: USA | collected 2011-08-07 | depth 5.4 m
GTTAAAGAAGTCCGATGACAAAAAGAGCTGGAAGCAGAAATATCACCCCCTTCTTCATCAACTCCGGGGACATTTCGGGCGTCAGCTTGTTGGTTTTTTGATATTTGGTTCTCAGATAACGGGTGAGGCCACCCTTTCTTCAGATGTGGATTTTTTGGTTGTTCTGGATAAGAGTGTCCCCCTCACGCGATCTTTATATCATTGGTGGGATGAAAAAATAAAAACAGCCGATGACTCTCTGAGTCCTCAATTTGTTCATATTCCATCTTCTGCTGAAGAGGCGGGAGGGATTTGGTTTGAAATTGCCCTCTCCCATGAAATCTTGTGGCAGAAACAAAAAGATGTTTCCAATTTTCTTGAAAAACTGAACGAATCTGTTGTGAAGGGTCGGATTCGCCGTTATTTTCAACATGGCCAGCCCTATTGGGTTTGGAGGGATCATGAAAAATAAGACACTTGCCAGTGATTATATTACCCGCGCCGGACACCGTTTGGCAGCGGTCGAACTCCTCTACTCGCGGCAAAGTTATGCGGACGTTGTCCGAGAATCACAGGAACTTGTGGAACTTTGTCTCAAGGCACTGCTCCGCTCTTCTCGCATTGAAGTCCCCAGAACTCATGACGTGAGTGATATTTTGATCGATTGCATGGATCAATTGCCGGCAAATATCAGACCCCAGGCACGCCAACTCTCCAAAGTTTCCAAATCTCTTCGTCGTGATCGTGAGCTTGCCTTTTATGGATCAGAAGATTTGACTCCATCAGAGTTTTACAAGGAGGAGGATGCTAAGGAAGCCCTCGATCAAGCCAGGTGGGTTTATGGAGTCTGTCAGGGGAACGTTCGTTAAATATTATATCAATACTCCAAGACTGATGGAGTTTTTGCATCAGATTTAAGCCTTCTTCACCGCTTCACCCCAACGTTTCAGATGCGCGTCGACTTCCTTTTTGGGCATGTGGGGAGAAAAAGCCCGGTCTTCCTTCCAATGGGCGGCGATTTCTTCCTGATTTTTCCAGAGACCTACAGCCAAACCCGCGAGGAATGCGGCTCCCAGGGCGGTCGTCTCGATCACCCGGGGACGGATCAATTTTGTGCCCAGTATGTCTGCCTGAAATTGCATGAGAAGATTATTGATACAGGCACCTCCGTCGACTTTGAGGAGACGAAGTTTTTTGCCCAGATCTTTTTGCATGGCTTGGAGGATATCGTATTGAAGAAAGGCGATACCTTCGAGTGTCGCCCGGGCTATATGGGCGGCTGTTGTCCCACGCGTCATGCCTGAGATCGTCCCTCGGGCCTCGGGCCTCCAGTGAGGGGCGCCTAATCCAACAAAGGCCGGCACAAACGTTACGCCTCCTGAATCAAGGACGGATGCCGCCAGGGGTTCGATATCCGAGGATTTGTGAATCATCTTGAGGCCGTCACGCAGCCACTGCACGGCAGCACCGGCAATAAAGGCACTCCCTTCGATAGCATAACTCACCTTGCCGTTGATCCTCCAGGCGACTGTTGTGAGCATCTTGGATTTTGAATAAACAATTTTATTTCCCGTATTCATGAGGAGAAAGGATCCCGTCCCATAGGTGCACTTGGCCTCTCCGGCGACAAAGCAGGCCTGGCCAAAAAGGGCCGCTTGTTGATCTCCGGCAATACCGGCCACGGGGATACCATCGGGAAGACCCTCGACACCCAGGGTGTAACCATAAATCTGGGATGAAGAACGGATCGCGGGAAGAAGGCTTGCAGGGACACGGAATATTTTGAGCAGCTCCGGATCCCATTCGAGGGTTTGGAGATTCATCAGGAGGGTACGCGAGGCGTTGCTCACATCGGTGACGTGGGCCTTGCCGCTGGTCAACTTCCAGACGAGATAACTATCAATCGTGCCGAAGGCGATCTCCTGATTGACCGCCCGCTCACGCAAATGAGGGACGTTATCCAAAAGCCAGGTAATTTTTGTCCCCGAAAAATAAGGATCCAGCACAAGACCCGTTTTTTTCTTAATCTTGGGCTCGAGACCTTTCTTTTTTAATTTTTCGCAGAGTGGTGTTGTGCGGCGATCTTGCCATACAATGGCATTGTGAACCGACTGACTGTTTTGCCGATCCCACAAAACGGTTGTTTCGCGCTGGTTGGTGATGCCGATACCGGCAATTCTTTCTGGATTGATATCGGAGGCGCGAATCGCTTCTTCAATAGTTTTGATGGTAGCTTCCCAAATTTCTTCCGGTGTGTGCTCCACCCAGCCTGGTTGGGGATAATGCTGCGGAAATTCATTATTCACCTTCTCCACTACATTCATTTCCTGATCCAGGAAAACAACGGTGACTCCCGTTGTCCCCTCGTCAATCGACATAATGAGATCTTTCATAAGCGGCCTCCAAAAAAATCGACAACCTCTTCGCACACCAAATTTTTGTCGTAATCCAGAGTAATGACATGGTTGGAGCGTTCTAGTGTGACTGTCTTGACTGTTTTTGTCCCCAAGTGGTTCTTGATGAATTCCATATTTTGATAGGGTGCGACCGTATCACGGACAGAGTGGACGATCAAGGCGGGCACATGAATCGACGGGAGCCGTTTTTTGACCTCCACTTGTAATTTCAAAATCTGCATAATCCCTTTGATAGGCATCTTAGTATAACTCACAAAATCTTTGCGCGCCTCCGGGTCGTTGATCGCCCCCCCTACAAATTTGGGATGATATTGGTAGAGATGATGAAGGGGAGTGTTCCCCACTAAGGGAAGGACGACATCGGTCATGAATCCGACAAAAATAACGGGTGTTGCCAAAAGCGCTATGCGATCCACAGGAAACTCAGAGGCCAGCATGAGTGTTAAAAGACCACCCATCGAAAGTCCGGCTACACAGACGGAGTCTACCTTGCCCTTCAATTTTTGATAAGCCCCGACGGCGCCTTCGTACCAATCTTGCCAGGTTTTTTCTCCAAGATCACGCGCTGTGGTCCCGTGGCCTGGAAGAAGCGGCGCCTCCACCAGGAATCCTTTTTCTTTAAGAGAGGTCGTGAGGAGTCCTAGAGACTCGGGTGTTGCCGTAAATCCATGCAGGAGGAGGGCACCTTGTGGCATGCGTAGGTCTTAGAGGATATCTTTCATTTTGACAACCCCCTCCAATTACGTTACCCGACGCCCATGGTTCGTGTTCATACCCTTAACCTGGAAGAGATCTGCCTCCCGATCAAACAGGATCTTATTGAGGTGGAGCAGGTGATTCAAAATCATCTCAATTCGACGGTTCCCTTTGTGACCGATGTAGCCGAGTACGTGATCCGCAACGGTGGCAAGCGCCTGCGTCCTGCCCTTTGTCTTTTTACCTCAGGTTTGGCCGGAGCCAACGGACAAAAGGTTTTTGATTGTGCGGCGGCCATGGAATTTTTTCATACGGCGACCCTCATGCATGATGACGTGATCGATAATGCAAAATTGCGGAGGGGCAAGACCTCGGCTAACGCCCAGTGGGGGAATCATGTCTCGGTTCTGGTGGGCGATTTTTTCTATTGCCAGGCTTCTTCTCTTCTGGTGGGGACAGGAAATTTGAAGATTATCAACCTCATTACACAGGCCATGCTGGCCACGACAGAGGGGGAAATACTCGAAATATCCAAATCGAATGACTTGAGCACTTCGGAAGAGGATTATTTGAAAATTATCACCGCTAAAACGGCGGTTTTAATCAAGGCCTCTTGCGAGATCGGCGGGATTTTGGCAAATATTTCGGAAGAATATATTGCCGCCATGGGGCAGTATGGGAAAAATTTAGGGATTGCCTTTCAGCTGGCCGATGATGTGCTGGACTACATTTCAGAGGAAGAAAAGTTCGGCAAGATGAGAGGCACCGATCTCAAAGAAGGTAAATTAACCCTTCCTCTTATTGTGGCCCTTCGTCATTGCAAGGATGCCGAAAGACGCTTGATTCAAGATACCTTGATTGCGAATTCCACGGAAGAAGGCCGTCTTCGCGAGATTATTTCTATTATTAATCAGTATGGTGGTATTGACTATACCCTCAAACTCGCCAATAGTTTTATTGATAAGGCCAAGGAGGCCCTGACGCCTTTTAAGACTTCCATTGAAAAAGAGGCCCTGCTCTCTCTCACCTCCTACGTGATCGATCGAAATATCTAAAACGGTCCAAATTTAAGTCTCTCCTCGTTTTGTTTTTGAACGGGAGGGGGTTCTTCTTTTCTTAAAATCCTCTGATTTTTTAAATAATGCCTCTGGCACGCGCGTTGCTATCCTTGCTCTATGACCTTTCCGCGGAAGGTCAAAGAAAAGGAGTTTTTATGAAGGAATCAATCACTCTCAAAGACGTCTACTCCATCTCGGAGCGTGAATCGGCCTCAAAAGAGGGAAAAGATCGTTGGACGAAGATCGGGATCGGGTTTGTGAATCGTGATAATTCGATCAATGTCGTCCTGGATGCACTCCCGCTGAATGGTCGTTTTCATATTCGGGATCGTCAGACTCATCGAGAAAACAAAACAAAATAGGAGAATCAAATGAAGAAACCACTTATGAGCCTGATGGCTCTTGTCCTTGTCGTTGTCTCAATTACGGCGGCTTCAGCCGCTCAAAAGGCCGCTTTTACCGGTGTTGTGAATGTTAACACCGCATCGGCTGAGGAGCTCACCCAACTACCTGGCATTGGTAAGAGTAAGGCGGATGCCATCGTGGCCTATCGCCAAGCCCATCCTTTTAAGGCGGTGACTGAGTTGACCGAAGTCAAAGGGATCGGTCCTAAGCTTCTGGAAAAAATTCAGAGCCATGTGACTGTCAATGGAGTTGGTCCGGCTCCCTCCAACACTAAACCAACAGCTTCTTTGGCGGCGCCTGCTTCAGGAAAGTAAGAAATAAATAAAGGGGATCGCCCGCCTGTGGCGGGTGATCCCGCTTTATGGAGTTATGAGTGAACAACCACCTGTGACCGGGGTATTATGAATCTGAGAAGGGGTTTGCCTCGTGGTGGATCCAGAAATGTCGGCTTGGAGCACTTGGGAGACAGCAGTTTGAATATTGAGGATTCCTTGGCTGGAGACGACGTCTTGGAGTGAGCGACGTGTTGCGGCGGATTCTTTTAAAATGGATTTGATTTGTGCAGGGTTTAATTCGGGGTTAAGACAGGCGAGTAGAGAAGCCGATCCACTGACAAAGGCGGCCGCCATGGAGGTCCCACTCATCACACCGTATCTTCCCGAGGAAATGGTTGAGAGGATATCAGAGCCTGGTGCCGCCAGATCAACAGTGGTTCTTCCATAGTTTGAAAAATCAGCAAGGTCTCCCTTGGCACTCAAGGCTGCCACCGTGATGACATTTTCTTTTTGAAAACTTGCTGGATAAACAGGAGTTTCATCGATGTTAAGGCCGGCATGTGTTTCGAATTGATTCCCCGAGGCGGTAACAAAAAGAACTCCGGCCTCGCCGGCCTTTTGAATAGCCTTTGCCAGGAGACGATCTTCATCGGAGGTGTCTTCTCCTGATCTTATGGTCCAACTGGCGTTAATGATATTGGCCCCGTTGCGGATGGCATAATCGATGGCCTCAATGGCCAAAATGCTACTTCCCTTTCCACGTGAGTTGGCGAATTTGAGTGGCATCAGACGGACATGCCAATTAATACCGGCGATGCCGATTCCATTATTACCGATTGCCCCAATAATACCGGCGAGGTGAGTGCCATGGTTATTGTCATCTCTGACATCATTGTTGTTCTCGATAAAGTTATAACCGTGGACATCATCCACATACCCATTTCCATCGTCGTCAATGCCATTGCCTTCTATTTCACCCTTATTTCTCCAAATATTGTCCTGTAGATCGGGATGAGTGAGATCGATACCGGTATCAATAATAGCGACGGTTACCGGAGAGTTTTCAATCAGTATTTTTGAAGCTTCAGCCCAGGCCTCTGAAAGACCCACATATTGACCTTCTCGAAGGATCCCTTTTTGGAGGTTGAGCATCGGGTCATTGGGATCGGGGGGATCATTCGGAGATGCCTCGATCTGGATGTTGGATTCTCGCATTTTATCGAGGACAGCCCCCTCTTCTTCGAGGGTCTTTAAAAGTCCCTCGCCGGCGGAATCCACGATATAAAGGTCAACGGCAGGAAGATATCTCCAACCTGGCGGATTTAAATGGGATGATTGTAATACCAAGCTTGTTGGAGAGGTGGTCGCGATTTCCACGACCATTTTTGCCTCGGCCTTGGAGCCCACCAAGACCCATGGCACCATGAGGGAAACAAGAAAGAGAAGATGGGTTGGGTATCTTTTGGGAGGCATGTTTGAAGGCTTTTCGGCAGGCTTCCGAAAAAGTTGTCATATTCTTTTTCATTTTTTAAAGAAAAAACTCGCAACAATTTTGTGAAATTGACGAGAACTAGAGTGATTGGATGGGGGTCCAAAGCTAAAAAAGGATCCCCTTTTCTTTTGCCTGCCGCAAATAAAAGGATTCCGTTAAAAATTGAGGGTTTCGGTTAGTACGGCCTCAGGCGTCAGCCGTTCGCTGACGGTCGCCGGAATTGGCGACCTTTTCCGGCCTCATCGGCCGGCGCTCACGGCCGTTCGATTCCCATACGAGTGGATTTAGTTGTGGCCAGGGAGGGAATCGAACCCCCGACGCGCAGATTTTCAGTCTGCCGCTCTACCGACTGAGCTACCTGGCCTGAAGCTGAAGAAATATGGTTGATTAACTTTTTATTAATACATTTTTATTGAACAACCATAAGTATTTCTAACTCTTAATGAGCACCGAAGTACTCATTAAAAGTTGAAATGCTATAAAGTGGGTGACTCGTAGTACAGAGGCTATGGGGTGTCAATAGGAGTGAAGAGAAGCCTGAAAGTGTGAGAGTGAGCAAGCATACACCGAATCGGCTTCACGCCGTTCAGTGTAGCGGAGCGAACGATGAGTCCCGGGAGTCCAGATGGGGATTATTAAGGGGAGAGCAGAATCTCCCCTTAATTAAAATTGACGCATATGGTCAAATGTGATACAAGCTGCAACTTGCAAATGAAATAAGTTTGTTTTTTAACCCCTACGAGGAGGTCCCAAGATATGCCGACACAATTCAAGCCCGGAGACAAGGCGGTCTACCCTGCCCACGGAGTGGGAGAGGTCAAAGCGATCGAGACCCGCGAGATATCCGGGAACAAGCAGACGTTCTATATCTTGAGAATCCTCGAAAATGGGATGACCATCATGGTTCCGACACAGAATGTGAAATCGGTGGGTTTACGGGAAATTATTGACGAGGACCAAGTGGATGAGGTGTATGAAATCTTGGGCGAGCGGGATATTACGATTGATAACCAGACCTGGAATCGGCGTTATCGTGAATACATGGATAAGATCAAAAGCGGATCTGTCTATGAGATTGCTGAGGTTTTGAGAGATCTTTCCCTCCTCAAGTTTGAAAAGGAATTGTCGTTTGGTGAAAGAAAGATGCTCGATACGGCACGATCTCTTTTGGTGAAGGAGTTGTCGATTGCCCAAGGGATCACGGAAGAAGGCGTTTTGAAGGAGATTACCAAGGTCTTTAAGGCCTAAATTTGATTCTTGCGAATATTAAAAAAGCCCGCCATGGTTCCGATGGCGGGCTTTTTATTATGACAAAAACCTACGTTATCATTCCAGCAGCGGGTCAAGGGAGACGATTCGGGGCCCTCAAGCAGTTTCAACTCCTCGAAAAAAAACCCCTTCTTCTGTATGCCCTTGAGGTTTTTGAGGGGAGCCCCCTTATTGAGGGCATCCATCTCATGGTTCCAGAGACCGAATTAGAGTCCACTAGGGGCCTTGTCCGTGAAAACTCCCTCAAAAAAGTAAAAATTCTTGTCGGTGGTCGAGAACGGCAGGATTCTGTCAGGCGCGGTTTTGAAAGCCTGCCACCCTGTGATCTTGTCATGGTTCACGATGGGGCAAGGCCCTTTATTACAGCCGATATCGTTCAAAAGTCTGTTGAAACCGCAAAGGAGCTGGGGGCTTGTATTGTGGGTATTCCCGTACGGGATACAACAAAAAGGGCCGATACCGACCATTGTGTAAAAGAGACCTTGGATCGTTCAATCCTTTGGAGTATTCAAACACCTCAGACATTTCGTTACGATATTTTTCAGAAAGCGATTCAAAAGGCAGAGGCGGATCAATTTTTGGGAACCGATGAATCCATGTTGGTAGAGAGATTGGGCGTGTCTGTCCGGATTATTGAGGGGAGTCCTTACAATCTCAAAGTTACGACGCCGGAGGATCTCAAAATTGCCGAGGTGCTTTTGAGTGTTTGGAGATCATCATGAGGATTGGACTTGGTTACGATATTCACCCTTTGGTCAGCGGAAGAAAGTTTATCCTGGGAGGTGTCCTTCTTCCCTTTGATAAGGGGCCCAAGGGACACTCGGATGGGGATTGTCTTTATCACGCCGTGACAGATGCCCTTCTCGGGGCCGCGGGGATGGGTGATATGGGGCGATATTTCCCCGATACGGATCCGCGATGGAAAGACGCCGATTCGGCCCTCTTCTTAAAAGAAACAAGGGGTTTTCTAAAAAAGAAAAATCTGAAGATAGAAAATATGGATATCAATATCCACCTTGAAACACCAAAACTGGCTCCCCACCTGGATCAAATCATAAAAAATCTTTCACATCTCCTGGAAATTTCTCCCGATCAAATCAATATCAAGGCGAAGCGTGGTGAGGGTCTCGATGCGGTAGGTCGTGGAGAGGCCGTTGCGTCTCAGGTCGTTGTCTTATTAACCAGCGCATGACTCTTAAAATTTACAACACGCTCACGCGTCGCAAAGAAGAATTCGAGCCTTTGATTCCCGGTCAGGTTCGGATGTATGTCTGCGGGATCACCGCCTACGACGAGTGTCATTTGGGTCACGCCCGTGCGGCCGTCGTCTTTGATGTCATCTATCGTTACCTCAAGCTCAAATATCAGGTGACCTATGTTCGTAATTTCACCGATGTCGATGACAAGATTATTAAAAAATCCCGGGAGACAGGGCTGACCTGCACTCAAATTTCTGAAAAATACATTCACTCCTACCGCGAAGAGATGACTCGACTGGGGGTCGAGACACCAGATCAAGAACCCAAGGCCACCGAACATATGGCCCCCATGATTTCCCTGATCCAAAACCTGATCGATCAGGGACTTGCCTACTCCTCAGGTCAGGACGTCTTTTTCGAAGTTCGAAAATTTAAAGGCTATGGAAGGCTTTCGAATAAAAAGATTGATGATCTCGAATCCGGTGCCCGTGTTGAAGTGGATGAGAAGAAAAAAGACCCATTGGATTTTGCCCTTTGGAAGGGAGCCAAGGCCGGCGAGCCTTCCTGGGACTCCCCGTGGGGCAAAGGACGCCCCGGGTGGCATATCGAGTGTAGTGCGATGAGCATGAAGTATCTGGGCGAAGCTTTCGACATCCATGGAGGCGGCCGTGATCTCATGTTTCCCCATCATGAAAACGAGATTGCCCAATCCGAAGGCTCGACAGGCTGCGCACCCTTCGCCCGTTATTGGATTCACAACGGGTTTGTCAATATCAACGCAGAAAAGATGAGCAAGTCGCTCGGAAACTTTCGATCGATTCCCGCTATTCTCAAAGAATGGGATGCCGAGGTCGTTCGCTATTTCCTCCTCTCCGCTCACTACGCCTCTCCGATTGATTTTACGGATGAATCGATGGCCAATGCCCAGGAAGCCCTCTCCCGATTTTATGAAACGCTCCTGCGCCTCCAGGAATCACCGGCGGGTGAGGGTCATCTCCCTCTCGATCTTCATCAAATTTTGAAAAAAGGCATGGATGATGATTTTAATACGACTATCGTCATTGGCGAATTATTCCGATGCATTCGCCAGATCAATCATCTTCTCGATCAGCATCGAGGGTGGCAAGTTTCAAACAAGGAGGAGATATTACAAGGGATCAAGACCATCATTGGCGGAGTGTTAGGCTTCTTCATTTCCGAACCTTCGGACTTTTTAAAAAAATTAAAACAAAAAGGTCTCAGTAAAAGTTCTCTCAATGAAGATGAAATCAAATCCTTGATCGAAGAAAGAAAATCAGCCCGCTTGGCCAAAAACTTCAAGCGGGCTGATGAGATCCGTCTGGCACTCGAGGCACGTGGGGTCGTGCTCAAGGATAATCCTGATGGGTCTACGACTTGGGAGTTTTATTAACCCGTATCAAGTTTCTTACCTTGTCAAAAAAGCTCATTGGAGAAATGAAAAGTTGCTTCTTAAGTTTTGGGTCAGGTGGAATCAATTCAGGAAATTGAGGAGGAATCACCTTAATGGGGGCCCAACAACTCGGGTCTGTCGGCAGACAGGATCTGGCGGGGGGGCGGGGGGCCTCCCGGATGCAGGTTACCTTCCGGATTCTGTCATTACTGAGGTCAGCGATATAAAGATTATCGGCACTATCGACGGCAACATGAGAGACACTCAGCTGAGCATCGATTGCCGGGCCGCCATCCCCCGAAAATCTAGTGTGGCCGTTACCCGCGACCGTTGTGATAATCCCGGTACTCGCCTCGACCTTTCGGATTCTTTCATTACCAAGGTCACCGATATAAAGATTACCCCTACTATCGACCGCAAGGCCCCCTCGCTGAAATCTCAATTCAGCATCGATTGCCGGGCCGCCATCTCCCGAAAACCCAGGGTGGCCGTTACCCGCGATCGTTGTGATAATCCCGGTACTCGCCTCGACCTTTCGGATTCTATGATTATTTGCGTCACCGATATAAAGATTACCCCTACTATCGACCGCAAGATCCGAGGGCCAGTCCAGACGTGCATCAATCGCCGGGCCGCCATCCCCGGAAAACTCAGGGGTGCCGTCGCCCACGATCGTTGTGATAATCCCGGTACTCGCCTCCACCTTCCGGACTCTATGACGATGGATACCAACAATGTAAATATCACCGGCACTATTGACCGCGAGGGTATCGGGATCTCCCAAGGAAGCATTGGTTGCTAGATCGCCATCACCAGAATCACCCTGCACACCAGTACCTGCAACCGTTGTGATAATCCCGGTACTCGCCTCCACCTTCCGGATTCTTCTATTATCGAGGTCAGTCATATAAAGATTGCCGGCACCATCGACGGCAATATCAGAGGGAAAGTCCAGACGTGCATCAATCGCCGGACCGCCATCCCCGGAAAACCCAGGGGCGCCGCCACCCACGGTCGTCGTGATAATCCCGGTACTCGCCTCTACCTTTCGGATTCTCCTATAATCACCGATATAGAGGTTGCCCCTACTATCGACGGCAACACGGCTGGGAGAGTCCAGACCCGCAACAAGTGCCGGGCCGCCATCTCCTGAAAAAACGGTGTGGCCATTACCTGCGACCGTTGTGATGGTGCAGTTTGCCTCCTGGGCCTGGAGATTTGGGACTATGAGAACCCAGGCGAAAAATGCGAAGAGAAACAGGACACTCTTTTTCATTTGATCTCCCAGGAGCCCGAAGATTTTATTTTGTACGACTTGGAAATTTTATCAATCCCGTGCGACCATATCATAACTTACCTCATATCTCTGATTATTGACAGGCTCTCTTTTTGTAATTGAAAAAGAAGGCTCCATTGTGGCCTGATAAAGGGATCCTTGGTCCAAAATATAAAGGGCCCTGTTATTTCCAGATCCCATCACGAGAACACGCTGCGGGCTTGTGGCTCCCGCAGGAAGTTGCACCTCACCCTTTTTGAGAATTTTTTGAGAAGAAATTTCGAAGAGCTCTACTGCATGATAACGAAATTCTCCTACATCACTTCCACCGTGACCTCCTTCATAAAGAGAAATGGGCAGTGCCAAAAGACCGCTGGGTTTGTCAAAGGTAAAGGCGTGATGATCCGACAGGGCTTCCGAGTATGTTCCACGTGAACCCAAAATAGTCTGGTCCACACTGGCGGGAGTTTGTCCTGGGGTCACATCAAAGAGGGCCAGTTTGACACCCTGAAACCAGGCAAAGGTTCCTTGGTCTTCCGCATCCTTTCCCAAACCAATCAAATGATTTTCATCGAGTGGATGAAGATAGGTGGAGAACCCCGGCATTTGTAACTCACCTTCAATCACCAGATGTTGCGGATCTTTGAGATTGACGACAAATAAAGGATCCACTTTTTTAAAAGTGACGAGATAGCCTTTGGATCCTACAAACCGGACGGCATAGATCTGCTCTCCTTGGGCTATTTTTTCCAGACGCCCCACAACTGGCAGATCCGCTTTTGCTGTGTCCATGGCATAGACATTATTTGAAACTTCTGAATTGCCTTCACCAGAAACGTGTCCAACAGTTGTGGCAATATGAAAGGTATTTTCATCTTCTCCCATGGAAAAAGAATTTAAGATGTAACCCGGTACCGCACGACTGGCAATGTACTGATGCAGTTGATCTTCGGTGTTGATCGCAAAGCGGTGAATTCGGGTTGTGTCATTGGCGTCAGACCCCGCCAAGTAGAAGGATTTGGGAGAGGCATACACCTGATAACCCGATCCCAAGACGGCGGTTGTCTTTTCCTGATGGCTGTCCTCCAAATTTAAACTGTACAGAAGGATCAATCCGTCACTCGATTCAAGACTTGGATCATGAACAATTTGACGGCAATTTTCCTGTATCAACGAAGGAGCTTCCGGGAGAGTCGGAATCCAGTCCTCCAGAGTAGCTCTTTCGATTCTTTGTCGATTTGTTTCTTTAGCCGCTGCAATGGAGGTATCCAGGGAGTTTAAGAAAGCTTCTTTTCGGGCAGGATCGGAACATTCTTGAGAGGCCTTGGTCCAGTCAATAGTTGGCCACTCGAGTCTTGGATTTTGACTTTGAAGGTAGTGGGACAAAGCCACGTGGAGGTTTTTTCCTACAATTCGACTTTGTATCGAATATCCAGCAATTATTTTCTCTAAAACCTGACGTGGGTGTGATGGGTCTGTGACATCCAAATGAATTATTTTTGTCGTAGAGTATAAATTTCTCAAAATAATCAGCTTTCTATCTTTGAGAAAAAACAGGGGTTGAATTGAGGGGTTTATACTGAGTTGTGCTTGGTGTGAAGAAAGGGCCGGTGAACTAGCGGAATTACTTGTAGTCTCTGGAAAAGAATAAGAAGCCACTTTATGAAAGTCAGAGATGGGCCAGGCTTTGAAAATATCAACACCGGTCTGGGTTAAAACAAAAATATGTTCCCCGTCGGTTTTGATTGTGTCTCCCTCATCCACACCTTCTTCCTGAAGATTTGTAGGGGTAAACCGAGACTCTACGGACGAAGGAACAGGCATGCCTTGGGCCTGGGGCCCATACAAAGAACAGGACTTATAACGATCCATGTCCTTTTCCATGCGACGGATGGTCTGCTGTTTTAGAACCGTCAAGAGATCGTCACAGCTGGGAAAAGCAGTCAGAGCACTCGTGGTGAGGCTTTCGTTTAGCAATGGATCTTGTCCATTTTGACTTTGAGTTCCATTACATCCCCAAAAAAGGATTATGCAGGTCAGGATTAAAATATATTTCATAAATAGCCTCCTATCCCAGTTATCGTCTAACCCAGGACAAGAGACCACTTTTGAAGAATCAATTTGTATTCCGGAGAATACGCCCGCCTATTCTGCCCCTGGCTAAAGAATCCTTTGATCCACAAAATGTCTGACAATCTGGATCAGGATGCCGCATGTCATTTTCGGTTTATTCATCCAGGGACCAAAGGCTTTTAAATCACCGGTGAGCAAGTGGGTTGATTTTGTCACCAAGGCTGCATGAAAAATGGGGGCATCATCTAAAGGCAAGTGTAAAGGATTAAAATTTTCTTCCCAACAAACTTCTTTCACACTCACATGAAGAAGAATCTCCTTTAAATTTTTCATCTTTTCCGGGTTCTTCAACTGTAAGTTATGGAGGGCCTCGTTAACAACATAGGTAGAAGTAACCATCTCAAGATGCAAGCGGCGCCGTTGTCGAATCAAAGAGGCGGCCAACCCCAAAGGATTATAAGCCGCCGTAAAAAGAACATTGGCATCTAGGAAGACGATTTCGCTTTGATCCACTTTTTGTCTTTCGGAAGGATTTTATCTTGCTGAAGCCATCCCTGGATCTCTTCCATGGAGTATGTCTGGAGAGGAATGAGACTGGCCTTACGCAAGATCAAACCCTCAGGGCGCTCTTCCAAAACAAGGGGGGTATTACCACCCAAGGAATATTTTTTTCGAACAGAAAC
>OBEQ010799847.1_pt1 | contig 14229 bp, 16 predicted proteins | sample 1670901 | NCBI WGS metagenome assembly OBEQ01 (sample SAMEA104232315, study PRJEB22302) | groundwater metagenome | biome: forest; feature: aquifer; material: groundwater | place: USA | collected 2011-08-07 | depth 5.4 m
ATCTATTTTGCAAAACACCGTTATGATAAAATCAATGAGTTTCATGGGGGTCCTCCTTTGTGGTTGTTTTGGTCTCAACTAAAACTTTACCACTGGACCCCTTTATTTTTTATCTTTTATTGGAAAACTTGCACATCGCGTGAAATATCTCATTTCGCTTTTGGACAAACAGCGTATCCCTCTTGTCTGTTTCAAAGGTGAAATGACGACGAGCGGAAAAGATGAGGCCATCCGGCAATTCAAAGAAAACATTCCAGTGCTCATTTCCACGGAATCCGGCGGAGAAGGCTCGCAATATTCAGTTTCGCAACACGATTATCAATTTCGATCTGCCCTGGAATCCCATGCGGATCGAACAACGGGTCGGACGACTTCATCGGATCAGCCAGCGGCGTGAGGTTTTTATATTTAACCTCGGTGTGAATGGAACCATCGAAGATCACATGATCGAAATCCTGGACAACAAAATCAACATGTTTGAAATGGTCATTGGCGAGATTAAACCGATTTTGGGCCCCATCAGCAACGATGGAGAGTTTGCAGATGTGATTCTTAAGATCTGGACAAAAAGTAAAAATGACGAAGAATTCAAATCGAATTTTGCACAGCTGGGGGATCAGTTAATGAATGCCAAGCAGGAATATCTGCAGGCCAAAACCCTCGATGAAGAAATCTTTGACTAAGACTATGAGACATAACTTCCATGATACCCAAAACGCTTGCTGAAACTTTAACCGGCCTTTTGACTCATTACGGGACGGTTGTATCCCTTCCCTGCGAAGGGTGTTTTTTCCCGATGGGCGATTATTGGATATGCGATGAGCGTCTGCATATGATATGTCCGGAATGTTTCAAAACCTGCCCTCAATGTGATAAAAAATACTGTGCGGTTTGTCATCGGAGGTACCCGAAGTGTTGCCTCCTCACTGAAACCTTTTAATCCCCTTCAACTCCAAATTAAATTCATCTTTACTGTCAGAGAGCTGGCGGGCCTCTTCTTCTTCCACGAGATTTTCTTTCACCAGGCGTACCAGCGATTGCTTGAACGATCTCATCCCAAACAATTCTCCCTCATCGATAAAGGGCTGAATCTCTTTGGTTGAGCCTTCTCTAATAAGACGGGCAATTGTGGGGGTCACAACCATCGTTTCGTAAGCCGGGATTCTGCCTTTGCCGTCTTTCTTGGAAACGAGCCGCAAAGAAATAATTCCTTTTAAAATCATAGACAGCTGCATCCGTACCTCTTCATGCAGATACGGAGGGAAAAAATTGATGATACGGTGGATGGTTTGAATCGCATTGAATGTATGAAAGGTGGTAACGACAAAAGCTCCCAATTCCGTCGCGGAGATGGCCGCGCGCATGGTCGCCTCATCACGGGTGGTGCCGATATAAATAATATCCGGGCTTTGCTGGGTCACGTGACGTAAAGCAATTGGATAGGAATGGACATCGAAGCCCAGCTCTCTTTGATTGATAATACTTTTTTTATCCTGGAATAAAAATTCGATGGGGTCTTCAAAGGTGACAATGTGCTTTTCGCTGGTGACATTAATGTACTCAATCATGCTGGCAATCGTCGTGGATTTACCGCTTCCGGCGGGACCGCAGACTAAAACCAGGCCTTTGGATTCTTCGCAAAACCGTTTACAGATCTCCGTTGGAAGACACAACTCTTCAAAAGACCGGATATACGAGTAGACACAGCGGATCACAATGGCTGGCGTTCCTCTTTGTTTAAAGATATTCACGCGAAAACGCCCGACATTTTCTTCCACATGAATAAAATCAATATCCAGATTTTTAGCGAAAAAGCTTTTCCGCTCTTCGCTGCCCAAAAGAAAATTCGTGATCGCCGCCATCTCTTCTTTGGAGAGGATTCTGGGATCGATCGTCTGAACTTTTCCGTCGATCCTGGCGCGCGGCACGGCGTTGGTGCGCAAAAACAAATCGGACGCGCCCTGGCCCGTCATCTGTTTTAGTAGCTGACTGATTCGCATGCGGCCTCCCTTTGCTCTTCGCCTTCGCTTTTTCACCCCGCTTCTTGCGGGAGTAAAGCGAATGCCTGTGTTGAGAATTTTTTTGCTATATTTAAGAATAAAAAATTCCCAGGCATGGTGTTTATTTTATCGCAGGCTTCTCTAGTTATGTCTAAAAAAATCATTTTTTAAAAGAAGCCACCTCGCGCTCAATTCTTAACAGCATTTCTTTCTTAGTCAATCCGGATATCCCTTGATAACCGCCCAGCTTACCGTCGTTTCGAATCACCCGATGGCACGGAATCACCGGCGCAAAAGGATTGATCCGTAACGCCTGCCCGACGGCGCGGGCGGCCTTCGGCCGCCCGATTCTTCGCGCGATCCATTGATAGGTGCGGGTTTCACCGTAGGGAATCGCCGCGGTTGCGGCGAACACCTGCCATTGGAATTCGGTTAACCTTGATTTGGTTTTCATCTGATGCTCCTTTCCCAAAAAATTAAAATAATCCCAATGAACGTAAAAATCGCATTCTCATTTTTTATCCAACGCCTGCTTCCCCCTCAACAGACGATGATACGAAATCGCGAACCGGTGCGCCTCGTCGCGCACGCGCTGCAATAATTTTAATCCCAAGGAATCCTTCGCCAGGACAATCGGAGTTCGCCTCGTTGGTATAAAAACTTCTTCCTCTCTTTTGGCTAGCGAGATAATGGGAATATCGATCTGCAGCAAACGAAGTTCAAACACCGCCGAAGATAGTTGTCCCTTGCCTCCGTCAATCACAATCAAATCCGGGAAAATACCCTTCTCGTTTTTCAAACGCGTGTATCTGCGTCGGACAATCTGCGCGATCATTTTAAAATCATCGATGCCTTCAATATCTCGAATACGAAACCGCCGGTAATTGGATTTATCGGGTTTTCCATTCAAAAACGATACCATCGAGCCCACCGCTTGATGACCCATAATATTCGAAATATCAAAGCATTCAATCCGTTCGGGCCGTCGGGGGAGATAAAGAATTCGCTGTAGCTGTTCGGCTTCCTTATAATAATTGACGTCCTGGGTTCCCGAATAAAGCGCACCGATGGCGCGGATCTGGTCGCGGAGTCTGGAAGCTTCCTCAAATTTATGCGTCCGGGATAAAGACTCCATTTCATTTTTTAAGGCGTTGTATAATTCATCTTTTTTCCCCTCGAGAATCAAACAAACGTGTTTGATGATTTTATTATAATCTTTCTGGCTGATGTTATGGATGCACGGGGCATCGCATAACCCGATATGGTAATCCAGACAGGCCTTCTTGGGGAACGGATCACAGGTTCGAAAATGAAAAATCTTTCGGATAATATCCAGGGCTTCCCGGATGAGTTTGGGATTCACATAAGGACCGTAATATTTAGCTGAAACATTTTGGGAAGCATCTTGAGAAAACTTTTTGGATTCCTCTCTGGATAGTTTTATATTGGGGCGCACGACGGAAATGCGCGGAAACTCCTCCGGCGTGATTTCAATAAACGGATAACTTTTATCGTCGCGCAGCTCGATGTTGAATTTGGGTTGATATTGTTTAATGAGGCTTGCTTCCAGGATCAACGCCTCGGCTTCGCTGGCCGTCGGGACATGAGCAATATCATGAATGGCTTCAACCAGCAAATCGGTTTTAGATAAAATGCCTTGAGACTTTCGAAAATAAGATTGCACGCGTTTTCGTAACGAAACCGCCTTACCGACGTACAAGACTTCCCCCTGTTTACCTTTCATGAGGTAAACACCGCTGGTTAAGGGAAGAGAATTTATTTTTTGTTGAAAGTTTGTCATAAGAAATTCCAATACACAATCTACAAATCACAAACAAATCCCAAATCCAAATTTCCAATCTTATTGACCTTCTCTCTACTAAACAGAATGTTAAATCTCCAGATGTCGTCGGAAGTAGCGGCTGGAAATTTAACATTAGTAAAGAAAAGGTCAATAACCAATTCAAAGTTTAGAATTGATTATTTGAAATTGTATATTGTTTGTAATTTGTAAATTGGAATTTGCAATCTTAAATCTTCATTATTTTCTTAAAAACTTTCAAAACCCCTTCAATCTTTAAAACCAACCCCAGCGCGATAAAAATTATTCCCGCGAGTAAACACACCATAAAGAGCTTAACGATTTCCTGTTGAACGGGTATATTCCTCCAAGTGTAGAAAACTATTATACCCATCACGCTCGTCGCTATTCCCAGCCTTATGAAGTACTCTAACATCCCATCTTTTAGACCGCCCAGTTTTTTATCCAGCATAAAAAAAAGTACAAAAAAATTTACCGCAACGGAAACGGAACTGGCCAGCGCAATTCCTCCGACTTTAAGGGGTCCCATCAAAACGATGTTCAGCACAAAATTAACGACCAAACACAAACTCGCCACTTTAACCGGGGTCAATGTGTCCTGCAGGGCATGAAACGTCGTCACCAATACCCTTACCCCCCCATAACACCACAACCCCAGCGCGTAGAAAAAAAGGGCCAGGGAGGTGATATCCGTCGAATATTCATTGAATTCCCCCCGCTGAAAAAGAATCCGGATGATCGGTCTGGATAAAACCAGATACAGGACACTGATCGGCAACATAATTAAAAAGATATTTTTTAAAGAAAAGGAAAGCGTCCGTTTTAATGCGGTCATATCCCCCCGGCTGGCCAATTGCGACATCGTGGGTAAAAGGGCGGTGGCCAAGGCTATTCCAAAAATTGCCTGAGGAAACTGAATAATCCGGTTCGCGTAATAAATCGCCGAAATCCCTCCTGCTCCGACGATCGTCGATAAGGAGGCGCATAACGTGTCCACAAAAATATTAAGCTGATAAACCCCGGAACCAAAAAGCCGCGGGATCAGCAATTTCCCGATTCTTTTGGCCCCGGGATGAACAATTGTTTTCGGCATGCTCAACGGCATCCCGATTTTACGTAGCGCTTTTATTTGGACCGCCAATTGCCATACGCCTCCGATCAAAATCCCCGCTGACAAACCGATGACCGGTTCTTTCATCGTCCGGGAGGCGACCAAAGCAGCGAGGATCGTGGCCACATTTAAAAGACACGGACTAAAAGCCGGCCAGAAAAAAGATTTAAACGTATAAAGAATCCCCATACTGTAGGCAGTCAATCCAATCAAAATCAAATACGGGAACAAAATCCTGGTTAATTGGATGGTTAAGGCCAATTTATGCGGATCCGCTATAAATCCCGGTGCGATCAGCCGGACAATGACTGCAGCGAAGACCATTCCAAACAAAGTAACCGCACTTAAAACAATCAAAAACAAAATAAAAATCACATTCACAAAATGCCACATCGCCGCTTTATCGTTGCGGTTCAGGTATTCGGAGAAAACCGGCACAACCGCGGCATTGGTTGCCCCCTCGCCCATCAAATCTCTTAAGAGATTGGGGATACGAAAGGCCACAAAAAAACTATCCGCGGCATCTTTCGTCCCAAAGAGTTTTGCCAATAAAATATCCCGCAGAAAACCTAAAATCCGCGACGATAATGTCCCCAGCGAAATAATGGAAGTGGATTTGATGATGGAACGATGAGAATATGTTTCGTCGAAGGATTTATCAGTTGACATAGTAAAAGCTCTTTGCTATATTATTTATCTTATTTAAAATTACAAATTCCAATTAGACAAATCACAAACAATACCAAATAAACAATGACCTAACGAAGATTTACCCAAATATTGAGTTTGGAATTTGATAATTTGGTTTTGGGATTTGTTTGTAATTTGTTATTTGTGTATTGTAAAATTTTACAAATTTTAAGACTCATAAAGGAGGTGATTGGCGTGCCACAACGAAGAACAGCGATCAAGGCCTTACGTATCAATCGACAAAGACGATTTCACAATCTCGATATTAAAACCGATTTAAAGAAAACCGTTAAAAAATTTCAGTCTTTCATCGCAGCTAAAAACACACCAGAAGCAAAAGAAACTCTGAAGCTACTGTATAAGAAATTTGATAAAGCTGCCAAACGAAATATCCTGCACGAAAACACCGCAGCCCGACGGAAATCCCGCTTCACTAAACTCCTTACGAGCACAGCGAGCACAACTTAACAACAAGCAATTCTATCGCGTATTCCGGTTTCAATCGAGTACGCTTAATATTCCAATCGGCCTCTTGCAATGCTAAGAGGCCTTTTTCAAATTGCTCTGGCGAAATGCCAGCGGAGCGCGCCTGCCCCCAAAACCACACCAAAGTCCCTAAAATTTGTAACGGATGAATCCCGTTACTCATCAGTTGATCCAAAATCTTTAAAGCTCCACTCTCTTTTCTTAAACCAATCGCCTTGGTCAGATCAAAGACATTCAATCTCGGTAAAGTTGAAAATTCAACGAGTTCAACCATCCGTCTGACTTTTTTCACAAAACTATTCTTGTGATCCCATTCATCAGAATCTAAAACCAAAACCGCGTGAGTGAAGGATTTCTCTAGAAATGCGACAATCAAATCTTGATTATGTTCACTGAGACGATGACATTCACGAATAATGATGAGCCGTCTAGCGGCGATTGCCGCAAGTGTCATCAAAGTTTTCTTTAAAACCTCGGGCTCTAATTTAGCGGCAGACAACAGTTCGTAGTCAAACAGGAAGGATTGGGGTAAGGCCAGAAATTCCTTTTTAAACTCTGCTATTTTTTCATCTTTAGCAAGAGTGCCTTCTCCTAAAAAAAGATAAGTCATTATATAAAATACTCAAATTCCAAATTACAAAAAAATTTCAATATACAATTCCAAAATTCAAGGATCCCCTCCATCCTGAATTTGATATTTGAATTTGTAAATTGTTTGTGATTTGTAATTTGGACATTGTGATTTTACTGAATGCAATAATCTACCAATCTTCTATGGTACGTTCCACAATCCGGCGAGCAAGATCGGTGAGGGCATCTTCCAAGGCAGCACTTTCAGATTTAGCCAGAACTCCTGTCGGGAAATAGGTAGTTTCGCCGACAAAATTCGGTTCGCTCCAAAGGGCCTTCCCTTGCACCGGGTCCCATAATTCCAATGAAACAACAATATGAATCCGATATTCCAGGACATCGTTATTATCTGTGTATCGCAAGGGATCGCGTTCGTAACCGATCAGTTCTCCTTTTAAAACAAGATCTGCGGTTTCGCTACCTTGGACATGCAGACGGCCGTCAAACAAAAACCGATTAGCCACGGCGTTACGAATTTTGACTTCCAGAAGCGGCAGATAAACGTTTTTTGTGTTTTCGGTTGCGTAAATAATTTTATTTTTGAAAGGGGCAATGTGGATGGTTTTAATATTTCCAGGCAGAAGTGAGCGCGTCGAGTACCCGCAGCTTGAAAGAAAACTTATAGCAAGACATACCGCCAGCAACGAAAGTAATTTTTTCATTGAATTTTCAGGTCCATTTCCCGGAGCTTTTCTAAAGCCCGCATTGCCCAGGTGGTATTTTTGTATTTTTCTACGATGGCGGCGTAATAAATCTTGGCGGATTTGTAATTCTTTTGCTTCTCATAAAAGTGAGCAATGACAAAATTGTTCTGGGCTTCTTTTTCTCTTAATTGCCGAATTTGTTCTTGGGCTCTTTGGGAAAGTTGCGCCTCGGGATTCGCTTTCGCCAATTCTTTGAATTCTTCAACCGCGGCCTGAGTGGTCTTTTGGTCGTATTGCGCCGACGAGGATCTGCTGGCATCGACCGCGGCGATCTGATATTGTGCGGCCTTAGCCCACTCGCTTTGGGGGTAATCGTTGATCACTTTCTCAAATTCATCCCGCGATTCCTGATACAACTGCTTTCCTTGAAGATAGAGTCCGATTTTATACTGCGCAACGGCGGCATGAGGTCCGTAAGGGGCATTTTTAATAACAGCCCGGAAGATATCAAGCACATCTATATCCCCGGTTAATATACTTTTCTTTCCCGCTCCCTCTAAAATTTTTTCTCCAAGTTTGAATTCCAAATCCACAACCTCGCCGGAACGCTCACTGAAAGGATATTTTTCAATAACCTTCTGATAGGCCTTGAAGGCTTCAAACAAGCGGTCTTGCTTTTCCCAGCTCAAAGCGATGTAATATTGCGCCTCGGGAGCTTCTCTGGAGCGAGGATAAGTGCTGATGAGTTTATTAAACTCCGCGATGGCCCTTTTGTAATCCTTCGACTTATAAAACCCTCTGGCGAATGTTAATTGCAGTTTAGGAGTTTCTTTAACCGCGTACTTGGGGTTCACCCACTTATTCGTTTCCGGGGTCCACATCCAAAAAGCGAAAGCATTGTCGCATAAAACCCCCAGCAGAATAAAAAAAATAAAAAAATTTTTTAACATGGCGCTCACTGTAGCATACTTGATATTTTTTGTCAATTGAGGGTTGCGTCGCTATACTCCATTATTCTTCAGAATTTATAAAAACTACGCATTCATCCGGAGTCATTATAAGATTATCTTTTGACCTTAAGACAATATCATCAAATTTCTCAAAATGACGGCCTTACTTAAATTTGCTCCCTTTATATTTTTATGGTAACATTACTCATCCTCTATCTGGAAGGACAGCTTGCTGAATTCTTTAAAATATACCCGGCGTTCTGCCCGTCTTTTTTGTATTTAACCGGCGTCATCTTTTTGATGCTTTCAATAAACCCGTCGCGGCAGCGGAAATAAATCCGTACTTGGTCGCCTTTTTGGAAATGTTCCGGCCGATCGCAAAAATAAACAAAACTTTTCAATTCCTTATCCTGTTCATCCAGGATATCCATGGTGTTAAGCTGCAGGCCTTCAATGGTCCCAACGATCGACTCCCGCCCGGTGCAGGAGAAAAAAAGATTGGGATAGGCACAAGCGTTTGAGGCGCTCAGGATAAAAAAACAAAAGACCGAGAATAGGAAAAATTTTTTATTCATCATGCGTGTCCTCTGATTTTTTCTAAGAATTCCCTTCTTGCGATGAAACAATCCGGATCGTCACATCACTCGCATACGCGGCATCTGTATTTTGCTGGACGATCGTGAGACGCCAAATCCCGAAATTCTTAAAAGAAAAATCTGTCGCTCCACTTGGAATCTGCGGGATCATGGAAAAGGTCAATAAAAAAATCAACGAGCTCCTCTCATTTAATCAGCACAAACTCATTGATGTGATCGGGAATAAATTCTTTGAGATGATCTAGATAAAATTGATCCTCTTAAAGGGTTAATGGTTGTAAAGTAAAGATGAAGGTAATCGCATATAGAACCAACCCCCCTCATCCTTTTTTCCCACAACCACACCCCAGATGACACGTATCAAACTCACTAAAATACAACCCGGCACACGCCATGAGAACATAAACATAATTTTCGGCGGCGGTCTGGCCCTGACGGGCGACGACCATGCCGAAGGCGAGAGAAATCAAAGTGAACGCCGTAAAAATCCAGGCTGCTTTCAAACGTATACCTAAAATGAGCCACAATGCAATGACCGTTTCCACAAACGGAATCAACCGCGCGTACAAAGCAACGAGCGGCAATGGCAAAAAACTATCTTTAAACATCTCGGTGAAACTCGTGACCACCCCGTTGAGCCCACCATGAAATTTATCGAACGCCGCAACCGCAAACAACGATGCCATCGCCATTCTTAGAATAAATGAGATCCATGATTCCTTTGAACAATCTTTGCCCATATGAGCCTCCTTTTTTTCTTATTTCTCCCTTAAAATACTTCCTCGTTTATATCTAACATTCAATTCAAATTTATACCAGCGGATTTGCCGGATTTGGTTTGTTCACCGGCTCACTGCTGTTGTCATACCACTGAAAATATTCTTTGACTCCCACCCGCCCGGCTTCGGCGAGGGCGTTCTTTTTTTCGTCGGATAAATCAAACTCCGTGGTGTTGGCCGCCGAGGCATCGATATAGATCGTACGCTGCCAATCGTCACCGTGGATGTGGATATTCAACTGCATATCCATGACCGTCCCGATTAAACCCTTGACATAAGAGACAAAATCTTTAATCACGTAATGCACGGGTTCTTTTTGATCGCGAAAGATCCCGATTTCTTCTTTGGAGTCCAGCCGGAAGCCCAGCGTTTCTTTATTAAAAACGTACTGGCTGATATTGATCCCCTCTTGCACCAATTTTGCATTATGCTCGTCGTAATAATCCGTCTTGAGTTTATTCTCTACGACGTATTTCTCCCGATCAAAAAGTTTCACCGGATAATTTGCCAGCACACCTCCATCGACATAAACATCGCCGCGCGGGCTTCGTTTACTGGCAAAAAAAAGCGGAATCGACATCGAAATCCTCACCGCATCGGCCAGCGGCATATCGGGTGTTTTTTCATTGGAAAAAACTTCGCTGAAATGCGTCGAGAGATTTGTCCCGATGATATACAAATCCCGAAATCCTTTCTGCGCTTTCTGCGCGTTGATCTTAGCAAAGGTCGATTCACTGTCTCCGGTTTTAGCCTGGATGCCCTCGCCGATCCACTTCCTAAAGAAATCCCCTTGATACCAGCCGTATTGATTTAACAGGCGATGGATGTCTCCCGGGATCCCCCACGGTTCATCTTTAAAATTATTAAAATTTAATTCCCAGAGAACTTTCTTCGTTTCCTCGAGGGAATAATTGAGGCCGATCAAAACCGCGTTGATCGCACCGGCGGAGGTTCCGCCCACCCGTTCGATTTGCTGTAGAATTCCTTTCTCGGATAAAACCTCCATCGCGCCGGTATAAGCGATCCCCTTCACCCCCCCGCCTTCAAAAACCAAATTTTTGAAATGGTACGCCATGATTTCCTCCTTATCATTGACCTTCTCTCTACAAAAGAGCATGACAAATCTCCAGACGCCGACGGTACAGAAAGCTAGAGATTTGTCATTAGCAAGGAAAAGGTCAATAACCTCAATAACTTCTTAATGTGAACTTTTCCCCCATATTTTTTCTAAAAATTGATCGCGCCCGCATTTGAAGCGGTAAAATTTATATTGTATCGGATGCTTTTTGTAATAATCCTGATGATATTCTTCCGCCGGATAAAACGTTGTGGCCGCGAGGATTCCGGTTGTGATGGGCTTGTCAAATTTTGCGGATTGCCCAAGTTTTTCTTTGGATTCTTCCGCCAACTTTTTTTGTTCGTCATTCTGATAAAAGATCACGGGCCGGTACTGCGGACCCCGGTCGCAGAATTGACCGCCGGAATCCGTCGGATTGACCTGTCTCCAATACACCTTAAGAAGTCCGTTGTAAGTTACCTGCGAAGGATCATAGGTTACCTCAACCGCTTCAACGTGGCCTTTGGCTGCATAATTTTCGTAGTTAGGATTTGCTCCTTTGCCGCCGGTATAACCCGCCAGGACTTTTTCGACGCCATTTAGTTTTTCAAACGGCGGTGTCATGCACCAGAAACATCCTCCGGCAAAAACGGCTTTCTCGGATTTTGGCTGTGCGCCGGAGAACGTAGCGAGTGTCGCGAATACTAGCATCAGCCCGAGCACAAAAAGCCTCATTAAAAATTCCTTTCTCAAAACTGTTTTGTTGATCATTGTAGCTCTCCTTCTAGAACCTATCCGAAAATCTTTCGTCAGATTTTTCGTGCGGGTGGCCCGGAGGCGGGTCCCCTGCCGCCCGCAGGTTACGAGGACGGCAGGGTGCCGCAGGGACAGGACCCGCAGCACGTTCACAGAGATAATTTTCGGATATGTTCTAGTGAATGAATGAAAATTCAAAAATCCAGAACGCCACCGCGTAACAAATAAAGATCGTCAACCCCGAGGAGAAACCAGCCCAAACCGTTTCACTTACCCGTCCTGAATATAATTTCCGGGAAAGAATTGTTATGGCGATGACAATCCAAAATTCTCCCAGAATAATATAGTACGGCGTGTGTAAAAACATCCGGCAGCCATGGTAGGCCCACCATTTGGTTTGCAGCGCCATCTCTTCATAAAAAGGAATGTTAATGGCACCGACTAACCCGATGAGAAGAATTCCTCCTGCCTTAAATTTATCGATCAGCCATCCGCCTAAAACCGCAAATTGCACCGCCACAATCTCCCACGCAAACGGCATCCATAAGGGTGAGCGCCAGATCATGGGACCGCCGCCAATTGAATAATCCAGTGTATGAGTAAAATCCACCAGCCACGCATCCGCCAGAAGTTCGGTAAATCCCAAAACGATCCCAAAAAATAACAGCCGCTCCATGAACCGGTCCCGTCGCAGCCAAGCATAAACAATGAAAAGCGCGTTATCAAACAAATTCAACACCATTCCCGTGCGCCAATCCGATGAGGGCAGATGGGCGAACACAATCACCGCGGCAACATTGAAAAAAATCGTGAATAAAACAATTTTAAGACGGGAAGAAAGACCTTCTTTCCATAACGATTTAGCAGACGCCAATCCCGACGGCCCGCCGCCGATGACGGCGGTTTTATTTTTTGAGGTGGAGTTGTTGGGCATGCTGCGTTAGTTCCTGCGTTGCTCTAAAGTACATGTCCCCGAAATTTTCGGTAGCCACAATTGGGAATCAAAAATATTTTTAAAAATAAATAGCATTGCTATTGGTGTTCAGTCATTTAGGCAACTCTTTTCGGCGCAACCAGCCAGAGGATGAGATATAATAACACTCCAACGCCGCCCAGAAAACTCAGCACAACAAAAATAATTCGGAAGATGACCGGATCAATCTGAAAAAATTCTCCTAATCCCCCACACACACCCGCGATCTTACGATCCGTGTTGGATAAATAAAATCTCTTATTCGTCGGGATCTGCACCGTTATAGAGTTATTAACGGGATTAACCGGGACCATAATCCACATGATGAAATAAACCAAGATACCCATGCCGCCTAATAGAACGACCACAACAAATAAAATACGAAAGAATATCGAATCCATTTGAAAATATTCTCCCAGCCCGCCGCAAACGCCGGCAATTTTGCGATCTGTTTTTGATCGATATAATTTTTTCATGAAACCACCTCCTCATACGCTGCCGTCTTATTCATTTTCCCGTCGCACCCTCAGCTCCAGGATTTCTCCCGACCGGCACCTCAACTGAATAACGATCGGCTTACAGCACACCTCACAATCCTGAACGAAACTTTGAGAAGAATTCACGAAAGAATCCACAATCAACATGTTCTCGCCGCCGCAATAAGGGCAGTTGAAGTTTTCGGATGAGGAATCAATCATTGTCATATTTTCATTTCGCAACCGCTCGTTATTGAGCTTTTAAGCAACAAGGGCGTTGACCATTTGTTCATTTGGTTTTGTGATTTGTTTGTGATTTGTCATTTGTGTATTGTCAATTTGGTTGCGGCTTTGCTGCGCTATGTGATCCCTCCCGGATTTACAAGACGAAATTGTTCTCGTGCGTTACAATCGATGGAATCCCCAGCCTCAGGGCTGCGGCAACGGTTTCACCACGACCGTCCAGTATTTCAGTTTCCACTCCAAAGACTTCGCCAGAGCCGGACTCGTTGAGGGAAGGTAATGAACTGGCCTTTTCAAATGCCCGAAACGATTCGTAAACATGCCGAAGGCCTCTTTGCCATTACAAAAAACGTGTTCAACGCTCGGGTAAATTTTGAAAAAGGCTACGAAATTGTTCAGCTTGGGGTCTTTGATCGTCGAATCCGCCGCGCCGTCTCGCAAGCCGCTTTCATACACATCCCACAACGCGATGTTATGTTTCAAAAGCCAGTGAAGCCGCCGGGTGTAGTCCCAATCTAAATTCCCGTTAAGAAGTTGCATCATGATCGGCCAGAAATGATTGTTGATATTTCCGTAGGATTCTTGCTTCTGCAAGGCCTTTGTGCCGGGGAGGGTTCCCAGAATCAATGCCGTGCAGTGTTCGTTGACGATCGGCGGGAAGCCGGTGACGCGGGTGGTCGTCAGAGAAGTTGACTTTCTTTTATTTCTGGAAATGTCGTTTTTTTTCATATTCACAATAGCGATCAACTCTCATTCCTGCCTCTTATATCATTTTTTTCTCGCCTTGTAAACGAGTACCCCGACAAACTCGTTTTTGTATGTTGATTCCTCTAAATTTAAGGAAATCAACATACAAAAACAAAACTGTCGGGGTACGAGAAGCGGTTTCATACCCGAGGATAGTGTTTTGAAATCGCTGTAAAACTTTTTTAACATTTTTTTTCTTACCACTTTCACAGGCAAAAACTTCCTGGGCAAAATTTACAAGCAATAACGATAAAAGAATGGAATGAAAT
>OBEQ012031307.1_pt1 | contig 14229 bp, 10 predicted proteins | sample 1670901 | NCBI WGS metagenome assembly OBEQ01 (sample SAMEA104232315, study PRJEB22302) | groundwater metagenome | biome: forest; feature: aquifer; material: groundwater | place: USA | collected 2011-08-07 | depth 5.4 m
GCCGAGGAGTCGGTGAAGAGCGCGGACACGGTCGCGGAGATTTCCGGCGTGCAGGTCAACCTGCAGATCCACAGCTGGGCGGAGCCGAATGGATATCCCGGCGGCGGCGTGCTCGAACGTGGCCTGCGGCTGAAGAGCCGCAAGGCCGGCGACGCGCATCCGTTCGTCGATCCCGCGACGTTCACCCAGTGGGTGACGCGCGCGCAGGAGAACGCGGCGAAGGCGGTTGAGGAGGAAACGCAGAAGGCGAAGAAGTGAGGATCCCCGCTAAAACTGTAGATTCCCGCTGATCTGCATCAGCCGCGCATCGAGAATGCGCAGCGGCTGCAGCCAGTTCGGTCCGTAATTCGTGTTGAGCGTGAGGATCGCGCTCCCATTCAACGCGTTGTACAGATCCAGATTCGTCTGCAGCCGCATCCGCTGCCCGACGCGGAACCTGCGGCCGATCCGCAGGTCGAGCTGCGATCGGCGCCCCTCGAACATGGTGTTGGGTTCGATGAGCGGCACCGTCGCGTTGGCGGCGCGTCCCGCGAGGTTGCGGCCCAGGGACGGCTGGATCTCCGCATTGGTCGCCGTGTAGCCGGCGGTGATCGCCGGGCCCCCCAGATTCTGGAACACGCCGCTGACGACGAAGTCGCCCGGCAGCGGGTAGCTGCCATTCGCTTTGATCTGCAGGTTCGCCGAAAACGGCGTCACCACGCGGCACTGCAAGAGGTCCTGCGGCGAGTCGACGACGAAGCAGCGGTCGGTGACCTCGCGTCCGGTGTCGACGCCGCCACCGAGCTGCGCGCCGCGTCGGAGCCTCAGGTTGAAGCCGGCAAAGTAATAGTTGTTGACCGCGGTCTGCTTGCCGAAGTTCTCTGCCCGCGTCACCAGACTTTGTGATGCCCCGAATCTGGCTTCGGAAATATCCGCAAGCCCGCACACACGATACCCGCCACCGCCGGGGAGTCGGGGATCAACCGGTGCGGTGATGCAGTACGTGTCGTAGTCGGCCGGCGTGACCGCCGTGTTGTCGGTCACGCGCAGGTTGCCGTACCAGTTGCGGTTGTAGCCGATGCTGACCGACATGCCGGGCGTCAGCTCGTGCTGCGCTTCGACGGCCACATCCCACAGGTAATCGCGCGTCGCAAACCCGGAGAGCACACGCGGGTCCCATCGTCCGGCGTTGGGATTGGCGCCGCCGAAGTTGTTGTTGTCCATCGCGCCGCACTCACCGTTGGCGGCAAAGTTGTTCAGATCGCAATCGGGCACGTAATTCCTGTTCGCGTCGGTCCACGAGCGGTTCGCCTGATTGACCGAGCTCAGGATGGGATTGTTCGCGCCGGCGATGTCGACCGCATTCAGGTTGACGTATCGTCCGGCCGACGCCTTGAGTGCGGTTCGGCCGTTGCCGAACAGGTCGTAGGCGATGCCGAGGCGCGGACCGAGGTCGCTCCATCGCGGCGCGTCGTCGACACGAGCGAATTGACGCTCGAAGGGGACGAATCGGGTCGGCGCGATGCGCTGCTCCGGCACGGAGGCGTTCAGGTAATCGAACCGCACGCCGTAGGCGAGTGTCAGGCGCTCGATCGTCCACTTGTCCTGCGCGTACACGCCGAGGTCGGCCTTCATCCGTTCCTTCGTGACGAACGGGCCGGTGAACTGCGTGATGCGGTTCGGGACACCGTTGTTGAAACGCCAGACCTGTTCCTGTGTGTGGTACGTGTCGGAGTCGCGGTTGCCCTGCTGGAGCTGCATCCCGAGCTTGACGGTGTGCGAGCCGGTGACGTACGAGATCGCCGCACGCTCGGCGAAGCGGTCGCTGATCGTCAGCTTCCTGAGGAATTGACCGCCGTGGCCGTTGTAGTTCAGTCCCGTCGACTGTTCGACGATGGCAATCCAGTTCGGATCGGTGCCGGGCTGCAGCGGATTCTCGTAGTGGGAGAGCGCATATGACCACCCCGCTTCAACGAGCAGACGGTTCGTGGCTGGATACGTGTAGTCGACCTGAAAGAGTCCGGTCGGCCAGAATTTGAATCCCGCCTGCGCCTCCGGCGCGCGCGGCGTGGCCTCTTCGCGGCGGCAGTCGCAATTGCTCTGCACGTCGACGAAGACGGCGATCTTGTTTTTCTGCGAGGCCTGCCAGGTCGTACGCGTCGCGTACGAGTTGTACCACTCGAAGCGCTGCGCCGGCCGGCTGGAATCCGGCGTGTAAAAGGGCGTCCCGGGCGTGAGGTTGTAGAACGTCCCCGCGATGTCGTTGCGGTTGCCCCACCGCCGCCATGCACTGAAGAACCAGATGCGATCGCGCAGGATCGGCCCGCCGAGCGTCGCGCTGGAGTCGTAGATATGTCTGACCTTGTTGACGTTGGTCAGCCCGCGTGCGCGCAGCACGTCCGTAAAGTTGTTGCCCTGCATGCGTCCGTTGGAAAACAGGCCCGCCACGCCACCGTTGAACGTGTTCCCGCCTTCGCGCGGAATGCCGTTGAGCGTGATCCCGCTGCTCGCGCTCTCCGCTTCGGCGCCGCCGGTTTCCACCGAGGTCTCCTGGATCAGCGCCTGGTTGAGCATGTAGCTGGTGTTCCCGGACCCCTGCAGGTTCTGGATCTGCATGCCGTCGAAGTTGAATTTCCTGCCGGTCTTCCCGTGGTACGACACGCTGCCGCCAGAGTTCGCGTACGTGCCGCCCGACCCGCCGACATCGGTGTTCCCCTTCATCCCCGGCACGAGCATCGTCAGAGCCGCCACGGTTTGCGTCGACGTCGGCAGCATCGCGAGGTTCTGCCGGTCGACCACCTGCTGGCGCCGCGCATTCTGCGTATCGACGAGCGGCGACGATCCGCTCACGGTGATCGTTTCTTCGAGCGCACCGACCTGCAGCTCGGCGTTCACGGTGGCTGTGAAGCCGACGGTGAGCACGATGCCTTCACGCTTGAGCGTCGAGAATCCGGGCAGGCTGAATGTCATGGTGTAGGCGCCGGGCCTGAGGTCGACGATGTTGTAGCGGCCGTCGGCGTCGGTGACCGCGGTGCGGATCTTTTCGATGAGCGCCGGGCTCGCCGCCTCGACAGTGACGCCCGGCAGCACCGCGCCCGATGAGTCTCTGACGGCGCCGGCTATTCCGCTTTGCTGCTGCGCGTTTGCGGGGAGGGCTGCGAGGAACAGGCAGACGAGGAAAGACGCGAGACGCTGGGCCATCGGAGGGTCCTCCTGCTCTCTACCGGAACGCCTGAGCGGCGTTCCGTGGGGGCCTTATGTTACACTCCCGCCCGAATGGCTCTCGTCACGAGAGTTGCGCTTGTCAGTGCGCTCGCCCTGCTTCTTCTCGACGCGGGGACGAGCGCGCAGCAATCTCCGAGGGCTGCCACCGCGGCCGCCTCCGTTGAATCCGGCAAGAAGTTATTCGTGCAGCGGTGTTCGGTGTGTCATCTGCCGCCGCTCGGTCCGGGCGAGCCGAGATCCTACGCGAAGTCGCTGGCCGGCGTCGTCAAGAACAAGGAAGCCGAAGCCGCCGCGCGCGACATCATTCAGAAGGGCGTGCCGACGCGGATGCCGGGATTCCAGTACGGCCTCACATCCACGGAAATCGATCACATCGTGGCGTATCTGAGCACGCTGAAGTGAGAAGGGGAGGAGCCATGTCCCTGCGGAGACTCTTTATCTGCTTCATGATGCTGGTCTTCGCGGCCGCCGCGCTCTCCGCGATGGCGCGGCAGGGTTCGCGTAGAGCCTCGAGCGACGAGATGCTGTTCGGCACGATCACCTCGGCGGCCGGCCAGGCGCTGGACGGCATCACCGTGTCGGCGCGTGGCGAAGGCAAACGCCTCACGACCAGCGTGTATACGGACGAACGAGGGCGCTACTACTTTCCGGCGCTCGAAAGCGGCAAGTATCGCGTCTGGGCGCAGGCCGTGGGGTTCGAGACCGCGCGCGCGAGCGTCGATCTGACAGGCGTTGGCGAAGGCTCCTCGCAGCAGGACTTTTCGCTGAAGACGCTGACTGATTTCAGCCGGCAGTTGTCGGCGCCCGAATGGATGAACGCGCTGCCGGAAGACACGTTCGAACACCGGCGCATGAAGGCGATTTTCCGGAACAACTGCTCGGGCTGCCATCAGCCAAGCTTCGTGCTGCAGAACCGCTTCGACGAGAACGGCTGGCGCGCGGTGATCAACGTCATGGAACGCATCGGCATCTACGGCAACGCGCCGCGCCCCGACGCCGCGCCGCTGCCGCTCATCCGCGCATTCAAGGACGATCTCGCCAGGTACCTCGCCGAGATGCGCGGGCCCGGTCCGTCGCCGATGAAGTTCCAGCCGTTGCCGCGCCCCCGCGGCGACGCCGCGCGCGTCGTGATCACCGAGTACGACGTGACGGCGAGCTCGAACACGAGCGACTACGTCACGCAGGATGGCAGCGACTGGATGGAAGGCGTCCCGTCCGCGTACGAGAGCCGCGGTCCTCATGACGCCGAAGTCGATTCACGAGGATTCGTCTGGATTGTCGACTCGCAGGACAACCGCGTGCGCACGATCTCGAGGCTCGACCCGAAGACGGGCGCGATCAAGGACTTCAAGCTCGATCAGCGGCCGCCGACCGGCTATGCGATGGGCAGCCACGGCATCGTGATCGACGAGGCTGATATCGCCTGGTTCAACGCGGACGGCGGTCTTGGAAAGATCGAGACGAAGACGGAGAAGCTCGAATGGTTCGAGCCGCCCCGGTCGATGTCGCGCGTCGGCGGCACGCTCGACGTCGACGGGAAGGGCATGGTCTGGATGACCACCAACGACGGCGCGCTGCGGTTCGATCCGAAGAGCAACACGTTCCAGGAGTTCAGATCGCTCACGCCGGGCTTTGAGTGCCGTACCTACGGGATTGCGACCGACGCCGACGGCAACGGCTGGTGGGCGCAGATGAATTGCGACATGCTCGGCAGAAGCGACATCAGGACCGGGAAGTCGCTGGAGGTGAAGCTGCAGCGGCGTCCGGGGCTCGAGGCGCTCGCCACGCCGCACGACAAGGAGGTCTACGACCTCGCGCGGTCGCAGTGGAACTCATCGCGCATCTGGGATCAGGGTCCGCGGCGGCTCGGCGCCGATCGCAAGGGCAGCGCGGTCTACGTGGCGGACTGGTGGGGCGACAACCTCGCCAAGATCGACATTCGCACGAACAAGATCACCTATTACCAGTACCCGCTGCCTGGCTTTGCCGGCGTGTACGACGCCACGGTCGATCGCAACGGCAAGGTATGGGTCAACCTGATGAACGGCGACCGCGTGGCGCAGTTCGATCCGAAGACCGAGGCGTGGAGCGAGTATCAGCTGCCGAGCCGCGGCACCGAGACGCGGTTCATCGCCGTCGACAACCACAAGCCGACGATTGAGGTCTGGACGCCGTACTGGCGGACCAATCGCATCGCGCGAGTCCAGTTCCGCACGCAGGAGGACCTGCAGGCGGTGCAGCTCCGGTCGCAGCGGCTGAGAGCGCAGCGGCAGTAGTCGCGCAGGACGGACCATGGACCGGATCAGCCGCCGGAATCTTCTCGCGTCGCTGGCCGCGATGAGCGGCTCTGCCGCGTTCGCGCGGATCGTCTCGGGACAGAGCGCGAATGTTGACGTCGAAACCGTCACGTACCGCTCGGGCCAGTTCGACGTCGCAGGCCATCTCGCCAGGCCGAAGACCGCGGGCCGCTTCCCCGCGGTCATCCTCGTCCACGACAATCGCGGGCTGACGCCACATCTCCGGACTGTGGCCCAGCGCTTCGCGTCTGAGGGTTTTGTGGCGCTCGCGCCGGACCTGCTGTCGCGCCTCGGTGGGTCCGGTCAGGCGCGGCAGCCGTCGGCGGGCGCCGGCGATACGACCGGTGAATCGAATCGCATCGGTGATGCGCAGGCGATTGCGCGTCTGCCGATGACTGCGCCCGTCGAGGATCTGCGGGCCGGCCTCGACTATCTGGGCACGCGCGCGGATGTCGATGCGATGCGGCTGTCGGCCGTGGGATTTGCCTGGGGCGGCTGGCGCACCTTCATGCTCGCCCCCTCCGCGCCCACGCTCCGCAAGGCCGTCGTCTTTTACAGCGCGAGCCCCGATACCGGCTTCGACCGGATTCAGGCGTCGGTACTGGCCCATTACGCCGAGTGGGACAACCAGGTCACCGGCAACGCGCTCTGGACGAAAGAGATGATGGAGCGCGCCGGCAAGACGTTCCGCTTCTACGTCTATCCGAAAACCGACGCCGCCTTCTTCAACGACACCGCGCCGAGCTACTCAGCGGAGGCCGCCAGGCTCGCGTGGCAGCGCACGATCGATTTTCTGAAAAGCTGAATCGTTTCCTGCCTCACGGCCCTGCAGTCGACCGCGAGGTATTCAAATGTTCTTCGTGCCTTTCTTCTTTCGACGGACTGATGAAGGCCGTCATCATAGGCGAACCGTCGGGAGCGACGATGGGTCAAATCATGGCGGTCTACCCGAGGACGCGGCGAAGGCGGTTGAGGAGGAAAAGCAGAAGAAAGTGACTAATTTGCCCGTGTGAAGACCTGCACGTCTTGAAGTTCGGGATTGCTGGGCGCCCAACTGATAGAGGTGAAGACCTTGCCGTCGGATGAGACCGTATAGATCACCCATTCAGAAGTTTTGCCGTCCGTTTTTTGCTGGCGCACGATCACATCCGGCGCGAGGTGCCAGTGGGCCAGCGTTTGATCCCGGCCCGGAAAGCGCGAATCAGGATGATCCTTGCCGTCGAACCTCGCGGAATAGGAGTATTGCGGCGGCGCGGCGGGACTATTGAAGAGCGTGTTTCGAACGCCATCACCGTCCGGCGCCAGTATCCGCACGTGCTGCGTGGGGAACGTTGCGTGGTCCCCGCCGCGATTGTTCACGGACCTGGTCTGGTCCATCATCCATCTTCCGAAAATGGGATCGGCGGACTTCGCCGCTTGTCCCAACGCCCGCGACTGCGCGAACACGAGCGTCAACGCCACCGTCACCACAACCAGCCCCGCCGCGATCAATTTGCGCATACGTTTCTTTCCTTGCGCATCCGTTTCTTTCCTGCTCTTCGACTCTTTTGAGAAGAACATTGTACGGCCGATAACCCTCCCGGCCGGTAGCGCGAAGCCTCTTTCTTGTACGCCTGCGTTTTCGGAGCGTCGTGCTAGCATCCCGCATCGAGTTGGCATACTCATGAAGCAGCGGACGATTGTCGCGGCAGTCACGATGTGGGCGATGGCCATCGCGTTCGATTCGAACGCACAGTCCGATCAGGCAGCGCTCCTCCGCCAAGTCGATCATCTGGTGTTGGCAACCCCCGACCTGTCGGAGGGCGTCAATCGCATCGAGGCATTGCTGGGGATTCGCGCCACACCGGGTGGACAGCATCCAGGTGAGGGCACACGCAATGCGCTCATCGCGCTCGGTCCGACGGCCTACCTCGAAATTCTCGGACCCGATCCCGATCAACCAGAGCTCGATCATCCCAGACGGTTCGGCCTGGACACGTTGCGCACGCCGCGTCTCGTGACATGGGCAGCCAAGGGCCGCAACCTGACGCAGACGGTCAACGAGGCGCATCGCCGAGGAGTGCCGCTGGGCGAGGTCATCGCGGGAAGCCGGCGAACGCCGGCGGGTGTCCTTCTTTCGTGGCACACCACGAATCAACGTGCCGTGATCGCCGACGGGATAGTCCCGTTTTTCATCGACTGGGGAACGACGCCACATCCCGCTTCGAGCGCGGCGCCGGGTGCCACCCTGACCGCCTTGCGCGCGGAGTATCCCGATCCCACAAACGTTCGAATGATTCTGAATCAGCTCGGACTCGACTTGCCGGTGACGAAAGGTCCGAAAGCTGCGCTCGTCGCAACGATCGACAGTCCTCGCGGGCGCGTCGAGCTTCGCTGATTCCGGCGGACGCCCGCGCGGGAGATGATGCGGTGGGTGAAGATCGAGGATGTCGGCGACGCCGAGTTCCGGAGGAGCCGATGTCGGCCAGCCCACCGGCAGGCGATATCGAGTAACTCGGGACAACCTTCGCTGGCGTTCAACCACGAAGGTCACGAAGGAACGAAGGCACGGAGACTTGTCTCGCCGAAGCCGCGAAGCCGCGAAGCGGCGAAGGCGGATTCATTTCTCCGTGCCTTTTTCGGAGCAGCTCGACATCCTCGAGGACGCTGGCGTCGAGGCCGAACATGTCATCATCGGCCATCTAGGGAATCTCGTCGACTCTCGATCTCGACATCGAGTGTCTTCATCGTCCGCGAGCATCAATTCAAAATCGATAGCCGAGGCCGATGCCGAACCGGCGGACGTTCAGATCGCGGGCGGAAATCAACCGGACGTATCGCGCGTCCGCGTCGACCGACAGATGTCGCGCCATCAGGACACTGATGCCGCCGCCCGCCGCAAGGGCCAGCGCCGTTGACGATTCGGTCAGCGACGCGCGGGGGTTGATCAGCTGAGGGCCCGAGACGACCGGCCCGGTCAGCCCGATGGCGAAGATCTCCTTGACGTTCGCGACACCGCCGCCGCCGATCGCGTACGGGCGGAGCCGCGCGCCGATCGCCGGAATCTCGACGCGCACATTCGTTGTGAAAATGGTGGCGCGGCCGCCTGTCGCCGCGGACGTCGCTCCCGGAGGTACCGCCGCTGCGACACCATCGGGCTGCAGTTTAGGCACGAATGTCACCTCGACCCCGACCGTCGCGAACCGGTTCACGCCGAATCCCACGGCTGCTGCGCCCGTCAGCTCGGTGCTCGATTCGATCGAGGCGGCCGACAGCACACCGCTCGCGATCACATCCTGACCGGCATCGGCGATCGCAGCGGCGCCCAAGACGATCGCCGCGGCGACGGCACACACACAACGTGTCCTCGTCATAATATCCTCGCTCTCTTATTGAACAGGGATGTTCACGGCGGGGCCCGCGATCCACGCCGCGGTGACCTGAAGCCTCGCGGTGCCGCCGCCAATGCCCGGCGGCACGCGCACGTTCACTTGGTACGTGTCTACCTGGCCCGGGAAACCCACGGCCGACAGGACATCCGCCGGCCTGCCGTTCACCGTCACCTGCACCGTCGAATTGACCTCTGCCAACGGACTCGGCGGAAATGGCTGTCCGGGATCAACGGCGACGCGCGTCGGCCCGAGACCGGTGACAAACAGCGACAACGTTTCTCCGGCCGTTGCGGGCCGTGACGCGGACACAATCGTGGAATCGGCGTGCGTGATCAGCGGTCCGGTCTGAGTCATGAGCATCTGCGGCGCGGACAGCGGGATGACCTGCAGCACAAACCTGACTCGACCACCTCCATTCCTGCGGCGATTCGCAGGGTCCTCGGTGACTGACGCTTGCCGCGCTGCGACCGTCTGAGGAGTCACGGCCTGTCCCAGCTGTCCCCGCGCTCCAAGGAAGGCGCCCGTCCCGCCCGTGATCGCGAAATTGCCTTGCGTGATGGATAGCGGCCCGCCGAGCGGCGGGGCACCACCGCCGGTTCCGTACGCCACGATGGTCCCGATTGGAGTCCCGTCGCCCTTCAGGATTTCAAACGTGTCCGCGACCACGGCATTCCGCACGGTGTCGGCGATCGCCTGACCGGGGTTGGGGCTCGCCGTGAGAGAGACCTGCCTGAAATTGCGAGTAAAGGTTCCCTTCGCAGGCTGGCCGTTGACGGCGACGATGTCGCCGATTTGCAGCTGGAAATTGAAGTTTTTCGGCGCGGCCGCGGGCGTGACGCCGGGATTGGTCGCGAACCTGGAAAGATCGGACGAATCCTCCAGATACTGGACGAAGTTCTCGAGGTCAATCTCGAGGGTGCTGGCCGGCAGCGTCTGTCCGTAGCCGCGGCTGCCGAATGCCGCAACCAGCAGCAAGAGGACCAACAGAATAGTCGCGGGCGTTCCAACCTTCCGATTCATCGGGCACCTTCCCCGGACGGCCCAGGAGTTCGTATAATCCGACCCCACTCGTCCTGGCGCGGGTCCGTTGGCGTGAGGATTATGCGAAGAGGATCGGAACGTCCTTCGGAAAATCTCAAACAATTCTCAGATAACTCCCCGACCCCATCCGGCGAGCCGGACACCGTCTATGAATTCGGTCCGTTCCGGCTCGATCCGAGGGAACACCTTCTCGTCCGAGACGGAGAGCCGGTCCTTCTCTCGGCCAAAGCCTTCGACCTGCTGTTGGTATTGGTGAGGAACAACGGTCGGCTGGTGACGAAAAGCCAACTGCTCGAGACCGTCTGGCCGAATACCTTCGTCGAGGAAGGCAATCTGACACAGAACATCTCGATTCTGAGAAAGTCGCTGGGGGCGACTCATGACAGCGCGAGATATATCAAGACGGTACCAAAAGTGGGATATCGATTCGCCGCGCCGGTACGAGAGTCATGTGGACAGGCAGTCGGCACGAACGTCGCGCAGACGCCAGAGGTGACCGAGGCGAGGGCTCCCTCCGATGGTCACCGCCGTTGGATCGCACCGCCTCGATCGCGGACGTCAGTTCGGCTGGTTCTCGCGTTGCTGGCTGTCTCGATCGTCGGGGCTCTTCATGTCGTTCCCAATAGCAAGCAGACGCGCCTCGATTCACTCGCAGTTCTCCCCTTTACGGTCGTCGGTGGAGTGCCGAATACCGAATACCTTGCAGATGGGATCGCCGAGAGCATCATCAGGAATCTCACGCAGCTGCCGAACGTGAAAATCGCCTCCTTTGCGTCGGTCACCCGCTACAAGGGCACGGAGGCCAGAGACGCACAGGCCGTGGGTAAGCAACTCGGTGTACGCGCGGTACTTTCGACGCGTCTCACTCAGTGGGAGGATGAACTGTTCATCCGTACCGAATTGCTGGACACGAACGACGATCGTCCGGTGTGGGAGCAAGAGTACCGGAGGAAACTCGCGGACATCGTCGGTTTGCAAGAGGAGGTCGCAACGGACATTTCAGGGAAACTGCACCAGCAATTGACGACGGACGAAGAGCGCCGGTTGAGCAGACGCTACACCGAAAGCGCGGAAGCGTATCGGCTGTACCTCGAGGGTCGCTACTTCTGGAACAAGAGAACGGCCGACGGACAAATGAAGGCGATTGAACATTTTCAACGAGCCATCGACGTCGATCCGAACTACTCATTGGCCTACGCGGGATTGGCTGACGCCTATCTTCTGGGTTTTACGGCTACGCCTTCCGTTGAGCACATGCCAAAAGCACGAGAGGCGGCTGTCCACGCGCTCCGACTGGATGAGACGCTTGGCGAGGCGCATGCCGCGCTTGGCCTCGTCAAGGCTCGCTTCGACTGGGACTGGACGGGTGCGGAAACCGAGTTGAGGCGCGCCATTGAGCTCAACCCGTCTTACGCGACCGCTCATGAACGGTATGCGCGTTTGCTCATATGGCTCGGGAGGAAGGACGAGGCTATCGGCGAGATCCTGCAAGCGCAGCACCTGGATCCCGTTTCGCTCGTTATCAGCACTAATGTCGGCGAAATCTTCTACTTTGCTCGGGATTACGACCGGGCAGTCATCGAAGCGCGGAAGGTGGTGGAGATGGATCCCAATTTCCCGCAGGCGCGTTGGCGTCTGGCCGAAGCGTACGTCGAGAAGGGAATGTTTCCAGACGCCGTCGCCGAGTACCTGAGCTGGATGTCGCTGGCCGGCGCTTCACGAGAACAGGTGGATGCGCTCGGTCGGGCGTACAGGGCCTCGGGGATGTGGGGTTTCTGGCGAAATGTGATCGCCCTGTTCGAACAGCGCAAGAACGAGATCCGCATACCATCGCGCAGGCTCGCGAATATGCATGCCCGCCTCGATGAAAACGATCAAGCGTTGGAGCAGCTCGAGAAGGCATACCGGGAGCGCGAGCTGCTACTCGTCGAGGTCAACGTGGAACCCGCCTTCGATAAGGTTCGGTCCGAACCACGGTTTAGGCAGCTGCTTCACCGCGTCGGTTTTGGACCTGAGTAAGTGCTTTTTGGCACAGAGCTGACGCGCCGCAACCTCGAGGAGTCGGAAGCCGATGTCGGCGAGGCCACCGGCAGGGGATATCGAGTAAGGCTCAGGGCTTAAAGCTCAGGGTTCAAGGGCACGGAGCATTCATTTCTCCGTGCCTTTTTTTGTACGGATTTCAGTGCCGAAGTGTGCAGGGATAGCGATGGTGCGTGCCGAGCCGAAAGTTCAATGGAGGAGAGAGGAATGGCACGAACCGGCACTCCCTTCGGCGGACTCGCGGGCGAGATGCTCTCGCGGACGATCTCCATCGGCGCAATCTTCACGGGCGTCATCTTTCTCGTGGCCGTCGGCACGCTCGGGACGCTGGCGCCACGGATTGGCAACGACCTGGTCGTCCTGGCGGCGGCGCAGTTTCTCGTCAGCTTCTTTCTTGCCCATTTCACGGTCGAGGGCTATTCCGAAGAGTGGGAACGGTCAGGACGGCCGATTCCGCCGACGCAGGTCGGCGCGGTCGCCCTTCGATACATCTCGCTCGCCATCATGGTCCTGACCCCGCTGCTTGTCGTCCTGCGATCGCGGGACGCCGCGCTCGCGATGCTGCTGGCGTCGAAAGCGAGCGTCATTGCGGTCCTCGTCTACGTGCTTGTGATCATGGCGTCGCCGCCCGCGCTGCTCGTGGTGGCCGTGTCTGCCGAGTCGTGGTCGGATCTGCTGTCGCCGGCGCACTGGGGCTCCCGGTTTCGCGGCCGGTGGATGAATTTCTTCCTGATCTACGTGATCTTCGTCGGCGCCCTCTTCTGTCTGGTGCTCGCCGCGCTTCCGATCGTCGCGTTCGCATGGACGAAGAGCACGGACACGATGGAGATGACCGGCGAGGGGATTGCGCTGTTCGCCATCGGCTTCACGATCAGCCTTCTCGGCAGGCTCTCCGGAAGTTTCGCGACCCCGCCGGTTCCGGAGGCGACGGAGACGAAGCCGGCGCCACTCCATCCATCGCTCTCACAATTCAAAGGCGTCGTTGCGGCTCGTTCCGAGGAAGCCGCCGGAAGCGCGCCACCGGCGACAGCCGCCGCGCCTCGCAAGGCCGCCCTGCTCGACGCAGGCGCGCGGGTCGAGCAGCTTCGCGCGACACATGGTGCCGATGCGGCCGCACTTGTCGCCGCGCTCCGCGAGCTGGATGAAACGTTCCTTCCGCATCCGTCCGTGCGCCAGGCGCTTGCCCTGGTGCTTGTCGCCGCGGGCCGCCAGCAGGAAGCGCTCGAGGTCGCGCGCGAGGCGATTCCGTCGTGCATGAAGACGGGAAACGTTGCCGGCGCGGCATTGATGTACGAAGCCCTGCTCCCGAGCGGCGAGACGTTCGGGCTTGCCAAGGAACAGATCGTCGCCCTGGGCGACGCGCTGAAGTCGATGAAGCGCCACACCGGCGCAGTGAAGATCTATGCTGGCGTGCTGACCTCGAATGCGGGCGACGTGAAGGCGATGAAGGGAATGATCGCCGTGGCGCAGATCTTGTCCCAACAGCCGGAAACCGCCGCGACCGCGGCGCGAATCTACGATCACCTAATCAGCCACTGTCCTGACTCACCGCTGCTCGATTTCGTGAACGCCGAGCGAGCGAAGCTGGAGAGGAAAGCGGGCTAGCTCGCGTTCTTCTTATCAGTGCCCGGGTCGGGGTTGCGCAGGTCTTCTGCCGCCTCGCGCCGGTGCTCCGCGTTGCGCCGGACCTGTTCGCCTGCGTTCCGTGCGTCCTCCGCCTTGTCGCGCTGTTCCTCGGACCTCGCGCTGTTGCTCGGCAACCTCGCGCTGCTCCTCAGCTACCGCCCGTTGTGTCTCCGCCAACGCGCGTTGCCCGTCGGCCACGTCACGCTGCTCCTCGGCCACTTCGCGCTGCTGCTTCGCCAGGGCGGCGCGGTCGTGGGGCGCGGCGGAGTCAGTACCCATCTTTACCTGGTCGTAACAATACCAGACGAGCGCCGAATCGAGCTGCTCGCATAGAATTGGCCGCCGTCATATGCCGGAAAGTCCAGAGGTCATGGTGGACGTCGATGCGTTGTGGAAAGACTACGCAGCGAATCCGTTTTCCGCCGACCCGAAATCCCTGAACCGGCAGTTCCCCGTCGAGTTGCGGCCGTTTCAGATCGCACGCCTCCCCGACGGAAGCCCGACGTTCGTGTATCGGGCGTGGGGCGAGGCGCGCATCCGCGCCCTGTTTCAAACCTCGGAAGTCGACAAGATTGCGGTGCTGGCCAAAGGGATCGACTCCGCGATCGTCATACACGGCACCTGTGATGGGCTCAAAGAAGGCCTGGTCC
>OBEQ010080866.1_pt1 | contig 14227 bp, 14 predicted proteins | sample 1670901 | NCBI WGS metagenome assembly OBEQ01 (sample SAMEA104232315, study PRJEB22302) | groundwater metagenome | biome: forest; feature: aquifer; material: groundwater | place: USA | collected 2011-08-07 | depth 5.4 m
CCCTGCCGATCGTCGAGGGCGAGAAGGTCGTCATGCGCGTCTTAAACGAATCCAGCAAAGCCTCGACGCTAGAGGAACTAGGCTTCTGGGGCACCAGCCTAGACCACCTCGAGCACGCCTTGACCAGCCCGCACGGCATGATTCTCTTTACCGGCCCGACGGGATCCGGCAAAAGCACCAGTTTATTTAGCATCCTCAGCCGCTTAAATCAACCTTCGGTAAATATTAGTACTGTCGAAGATCCCGTGGAATATAAAATCCCGGGCGTCAACCAAGTACAAGTGAATCCAGTCGCCGGCATGACCTTCGCCAACGGCCTGCGCGCCCTGTTGCGCCAAGACCCCAACATCATCATGGTCGGCGAGATCCGCGACAGTGAAACGGCTAACTTGGCGATCCAGGCGGCCCTAACCGGCCACTTGGTTTTTAGCACCCTGCACACCAACAACGCCGCGACCTGCCTGCCCCGCCTGCTTGATATGGGTATCGAACCCTTTTTAATCGCCAGCACGGTTAGGGCCGTTGTTGCCCAGCGTTTGGTGCGTAAAATCGTCCCCGAAGGCATTGAAAGTTATAAGCCGGACCAGGTGACTATTAAGCGCGTAGCGGCGGCCTTTGGCATCACCAACCAAGACGATATGAGGCGCGTCCACGAATTGGAAAAGCAGGCCATGGAGAGCCATATCGGACAGATAATTTCACCCGACAAGTCATCATCGCTGAACCCCGACCTTTCGACTACCGCAGACACCATTAGCCGCTTGTGGCGGATGAAAGGCGTGGCTGGCACCACCTCTTTCCGCGGCCGAATCGGTATTTATGAGGTACTGCCGATGGCTACTAGTATCCAAAAACTAATAGTCAGCGGCACTACCAGCGAAACGATCCAAGAGGAAGCCATTAAAGAAGGTATGATCACCATGCAGACCGATGGTTTTATTAAGTCTTTGCGCGGCCAAACGACTTTGGAAGAAGTCATGCGCGTAACTAGCGAGAAATAAGATGTTTCACTACGTTCAACATCAGTCCCCAGTCCCTAGTCCCCAGTCTCCAGCATTAAGAATTAAAGGCATAACTTCAAGATTACTATCGACTGACAACTGGTTACTAACGACTACAGCGACGAGAGGAGCTGTTTGTGGCGCAGTTTAGCTATACGACCATCGGTGCCGACGGCCACCGGGTTTCTGGCGTACTGAGCGCCGCCAGCCGCGAATCGGCCATCATGTCCCTGCGCGGTTCTGGCAATAAGTTGCTAAAAGTCCAAGAAGTTAAAGAAGGCGCCACTAAAAAAAAGCGCTTTGCTTTTCATAAGAAGGTCAAGATTAAGGACTTAGTGATCTTTACGCGCGAACTTTCTACCATGATCAGCGCCGGGGTGCCCCTGCCCCGCGGGCTGGAAACACTAGCCCAACAAACCGAGAATAAATATTTTAAAACCATTATCAATGATATCAACCACAATATCGAGAGCGGCATTCCCTTGGCTGACGCCATGGCCAAGCACCCCGACGTTTTTTCTGACGTTTACATTAACATGGTGGGCGCCGGTGAAGCCGGGGGCATCTTAGACGACATCATGAAACGCCTGGCCCTCCAGGTAGAAAAAGATTCTTCCATCCGCCACAAAATCCACTCGGCGATGGCTTATCCGATAGTCATACTGACGGTCACCGTAATAGCCTTCTTTGGGATCATGCTCTTTATACTCCCCAAAATCGGGAAGATAATAAAAGATCTGGGCGGCCCGAACGCCCAACTGCCGGTATACTCGCGGGTGATGCTGGACTTAAGCGCCTTTATGCAGAAGAATTTCATCTATATCATAATTGCTGGCGCCGGTTTAGCTTGGGGGTTCAAACGCTACATTAGTACCGAAAAAGGTAAATATAAGTGGCACGCCCTGCTGCTTAGGACGCCGATTATAGGTAAGGTCATCGGCAAAATCGCCGTCGCCCGCTTTTCACGGACTTTCGCCTCGCTAATGAGCTCCGGTGTAACCGTGCTTGAGGCCTTGGAAGTCACCGGCAAAGCCGTTGGTAACCGCGTTATTCAAAAAGAGCTGGAAGACGTCGCCGAAGCCGTCAAAAATGGTCAGTCACTGGGCAAACAATTACTCGAAGCCAAATTTTTCCCGCCGATTGTCGGCCAGATGATGACCGTCGGCGAAGAAACCGGCAAAATCGACGAGATATTAGTCAAAGTCGCCGACTTTTACGAAGAAGAGGTCGACACGGTTATCGATAGCTTAGCCAGCATTATTGAGCCGGTAATGATCGTCGTTTTAGGCGGCGTCGTTGGGTTGATCGCCGCCTCAGTTATGGGTCCGATAGCCGGCCTGTCTAAGCAAATCAGCAACTGAACTTCACACCGCCGGCTTTGCACGTGTTTTGGCGGTACGAGGGGTGCTTGTCTATTCTTGACAACGTTACGCTTATGTTTATAATCAGGGGCATAGAACACAAGTGTTCTTCACTTAATAAATAACCAACAGATTAACCCGCCGTCCGCCTAAGGCGGATCGCGGACAAGGAAGGGTGGGATCTCAAATGTCCTCATTTAAAAAACAACTAAGCCGGGGCTTCACAATCGTCGAGCTTTTGATTGTGATTGTCGTGATCGGCATTCTAGCCGCGCTGGTCGTAGTAACCTATAACGGCATCCAGCAAAAAGCCCGGGATACAGAAAGAAAGACGGACATCAAGGCTGTGCACGGGCAGCTTGAAGCCTACCAAGCCCAAAATGGTAAGTATCCAACGCTGGCTAATGTTAATGACGCGACTTGGCGGAGCACCAACATGAAGGGTCTCGACCCAGCCGCTTTGCAAGATCCAAAGGGCACTACTCAAGCCTTGGTAGCTGGTGCCGGCTCTGCTTCGGCCTATGGCTACGCGGTCACGCCTAACGCTTGCGACAACGGTGCCGGCGGTGACTGTACGCAGTACACTTTGACAGCCACTCTCGAGGGTGGTGGCACTTTCGTCAAACAATCCCTTAACTAGTTCAACGAATAGTTGATACCTCCGTAAAACTCGAGGCTAACGCCTCGAGTTTTTAAATCTTAAAGCCTAAATTCGAAATCCTAAACAGTTTAGAAATTGAAGCATTGGGATTTAGATATTATTTAGAGTTTAGGTATTAGCGTTTAGAGCCTAACTTGTCAGTCTTCATTCATCACATCTAAGTCTGTAATTCCTATATAATTAGCGTAAGCATGAATCCCGTTAGACCTCAAGAAGCTTACAGGGCTTATTTAAATGTCAAAGCAAGTGCAGAACTTCAGACGTTAACCAAGGTACGGAAATTAAGTGAGGTCTAACGGGATGAAAGAGTGGGACAAAAGTGGCTTTTCGGTGATTGAACTGATAGTTACGCTAGTTGTTGTGGGCGTTATCTTTACGGCCTTTACAACCACTTTTGCCGGCATTGAAAACATTAGTAAAAAAGCTACCGACGTGGCGACCGCTAGCCAGCTTACTTACGCCAAGCTGCAAGAGTATGAAAATAAGAACTTTGCTAGCCTGCCCGCTACCTCACCAAGCGGTACGCTGCGGCAGGTCGAAGATTTTTCGGCTAGCTTACCGGCAGTTTTAGAAAGTCCCCGTTCGGGTAAGGTTTACATTAATACGTTTAGCAGTACCTTAAAACAGATCGATGTCAAAGTCACATTCGGCAGCGGTCCTACTCAACGTTACATCGAATACGTAACATTTATCCAAAAGAACGGGCTCGGCAGATGAAAATACGCTCGCATTTTGGCTCAAGAGAACGTTACGCGCCGGGTCGCCTGCCGCCCGCAGGTCAACCGAGCTCGGGCCGCACTTCGCTTGATTCTCTCTCGCCTCTTCCCTCTTCTCAAGGCTTCACTTTGGTGGAGTTGTTGGTGATTGGACCTATCGTCATGGTCACGATACTGGTGATAGTAACCTTTTTGTTCAATCAATATGGTAATCTTGTCGAGCAAAACAGCCGGCTTAACCTCCGGCTAGAAGCCCAATCGATTTTATTTAGTTTGCAAGATGACGTCTGGTATTCGAACTTATTCACTTCAGGTATGAACGGTAACCTCAGCGACAGCTACGCGCCGAGCGGCGGTTGGACATATAACACTTCACCGCAAACCATGATAATCAGCACGCCCTCACTGACTAAAAACCGCCGCGACGCCAGCCGCCAGCCAGTCTATATCAACCAGTCAACTTGCACGCCGCCAGACGGCAACGGTGTAAATTCGCCACTTTATGAAAATGTTATTTATTTTGTCAGCGGCACTAATTTATACAAGCGTACGTTGAGCGCGCCGGCCAGTCTGCCAGTTTGCGGCACACCGTTTAACAAACAGACCTGTCCGCCAGCCAACGCTTCCCAGGCTTGTCCGGCCGACAAATTGATGAGCGACCACTTAAGCACGTTTGTGATTACTTATTACGATACCGATAACTCCATTGCCCCTACGCCGGAAAGCGCCAAGAGCCTAAAAGTCGACATTGGCTTGGCCGACAAAGCCTTTGGTAATAACATTACCGCCAGCTCAAGCTTGCGCTTAAGAAAGATCAACCAATGATGTTTGGCTTGATAAAAAAAATAGAGGCCAGACTCACGCGCTTGGATGGAGTGCAAGGCGCAGGCGAGCAGCGGACTGAGTCGTATATGGGATACGGTGAAGGAGCAGCGCAGCTTGCAACGCCGCAATCCGCCAAGAGCTCCGTCAAAGTCTCGGGCTTTGCCCGAGACTTTGACGGAGCGTCGCGTGAGTCTGGCTTCGTTATGCCGACAATTATTATTTTGATGGTCATCATGGCCTCGGTAGCCTACGCCACGCTAGTCCAGGCCAACAACGGCCTCAATCTTTCTTACAAGCAGGCTTATATCCAAATGGCCCGTTCGGCGTCCAAAGCCGCTATTGATTATGCCCAGGAACAATTCGATAGCAGTCCGTGTGGCGTTTATAGCGGCACGGCGGAGACTGATTTAACCGGCGCCTCAAATAGCCGTTACCGCCTGACCATGCAAGCGGAAGTTACAAACACCAGTAGCGACGGCTTTGAAAAAAATATCAAAGGCACTGGCCGCGTTTATCTACCTAAAGCCAGTGCCCAAGCCTTATATATATTTGATGTCCGCAGCCAAATTGTCCGGACTTACGCTGTCTGTAAAACACCGGACAACTTTGGACCATTAGTTTGGCTGGACGCCTCTGACACTACTACTTTAAGAAAAACCGCCGACACTAACCACCTCGACGCTAACACGGCTTTTGGTAGCAGCGGCGATAGTACTCGCGACACTCTCGAAGAGCGTGTCGATAATGGCCAGCAAGGTGCAACCTCTTGGTCGAGTAATGACCTGCAGATGCATAGCTGCAGCGCGGCCGAATTTAGCGGCAGTATTTGTAATGATAACACTACTAAATATTTGTATAGCGGCCTAGTTTTTGAAAGTGTAAATATAGCTAAAAACTCAACAGTTGTTTCGGCCATCATGAGCGCCCGGGCGGCCTCGTCCAGTGGTATCAGTGGCAGTCTAACCCACCGGGTTTGCGGCATTTACGAAACCAGTACCAACCCCCACAAGACCAGGTTTTCTAGCAGTGGCGTCGACCAAATTCGTAGTCGCCTGCAGACCGCTAACCTCCACACTGCCGCCTGTAAGGACACGACTACTAACAACTTTCCTCCTGGGGGTAGCATCAACTTTGATGTTACGAGCGTGCTGCAAGAAATGGTCAATAACCCCAACTGGAACCCAGCCACCGGCCGGCTGGGGCTAGCCGTTTATCGTCTTAGCGGCAGCGGTTCGCGCAATGTGCTAAAGGATAATGTTAGATTAAGCGTCAATTACAACATCGGCTCCAGCAACCCAGCTGACGATGGCGAAACTATCATGCAGTGGAATGATAAATCGCCCAACCAATATAATGCCAAGTTAGTTTATGGTAACGCGCCGACCCGCCTAGACAACCAAATCAACGGCAAGAGGATAGTTCGCTTTAATAACGGCGCGCTAATGTCCAGCTTAACCACGGCCCTTTCCGGCAAGCGCGAGTTCACGGTTTTCGCCCTCACCAAACCGAATTTCGGCACTTCCGCCGCCGCCGGCCGGGTTATTTCCGGTATGACCACTACCGGTACTTCAGATACCAGCGCCGGTAATAGTCTTATTCCGCTCCAGCGTCAAAATAGCGCCACAGGCTTTAGCAATCTTTACTATAACAACGCCGCTTATGAAGCGACCATGGGGTGTAACCCCTCTTGCAGCTCGACCCCTTATCTCGTGGCTAGCACATTTGCCATCGAAACAGCCAACAATACCATTACTGCCACCCTGCGCGGCAACGGCGGCAGCCAAAGCGGCCAAAAAACCGCCATCAACCCCGGTTCACCGCCCCCGCCTTATGCCTTCGGTATCGACCAGCTTTATTTTGGCGGCCGGCGCGCTGGCGCCCTGCCCGGCAGCGGTACGGATTACTTCAATGGTGATTACGCCGAGCTGGTGGTTTATGATAAGGCCCTAAGCTGCCATGAGATAGAAGACTTAGAGGAATATTTCCGCGCCAAATGGGCGATTGCCGCCAGTTCGTGGACAGATAACTGCCCCGCCGACGTCGTCCCAACCTTGTAGTATCACCTGCACACCGCGTCAGCCTGCCTGCTAGCAGAGCCAGCAGTTCTGCTGACGCTCTTGGCAAATCGCGGCGTTGCAGTCTGCGGTACTCCTTCGATGTATCAACATACACCTCAGTCCGTTCCTCGCCTGCGCCTTGCGCTTTACTCAAGTGTGAAGGCGATACTAACAAGGCTTAATCGATATTAAATAACCAGGGTAGCGTTCGAGCTTAAGCTTGTTATAATTTAAGATAAGGATAACTGTAATATAAATCATGGATTCAACTAGTAATGTGGGGCGCCGGCAGGCATTTGCGGCGCGGGATCGTTTTCCGCCGGCAGAAAAAGTAGCGACTGCTCCAGTGGGTGTGAACGCCGAATCCAAAGGTCCGAAAACACTGGTCAAAAAAACTACCCCTGGCACTCCTAAAGATAAGCCGCCCGGTTCGCCGGCGGCGCCACACTTTAATTTCTATCACGACGAGCCGCTATTTGGCCTCGACATCGGCTACACCAGCATGAAAGTGATGCAACTGGCGCCGACGCGTGATCGGCCAAAAGTGGTCGGTTACGGCGTCAGCAATTTTTACCCGATGAGCCTTATCCAAAACGGCGAAATCGTTAACTTTAAAGGCCTGGCCAAATACCTCCATGAACTATTCGAGGACGGTTTAATCGGCTCAATATCAACCCGCCGGGTAGCCTGCTCCATACCAACGTCCCATACCTTCAGCCGGCCAATGAAATTGCCGCCGATGGAAAAAGACGAACTGGCCGAGGCAGTCCATTTAGAAGCCGAGCAGTATATCCCCGTACCAGCCGAAAAGTTATACCTAGACTACGATATCCTGCGCTCCGACGAAGAAGGTACGGACTTGTTAGTGGTAGCGACGCCGAAGAATATTATCGACAGCTACATGAAATTCTTAGAATTAGTCGGCCTCGAGCCGGTGGCCATGGAGCCGACCATGAACGCCACTGCCCGCTTGTTCGGCCTGGCCGACCCTTCGCATGCCCAACCCTCGGTGTTAGTCGATTTCGGCTCGATAGCCGTCGACCTGGCCGTTTTTGACAAGACGATCTTCGTTAACAGCACGGTCAACGGCGGCAGCGATACCCTCACCACGCTTATCGCCCAGCAGCTAGGCATCAGCGTCCAGCAGGCTTTTGGCATAAAAAGTAAATACGGCATTTCTTACAGTGAAAAACTCGGCAGCATTATGAACGCCGCCCAACCAATCCTGGACAACCTGATTCGGGAAACGCGCAAAATTATCCGTTATTACGATGAGCGTACTTCCAAAGAGCAAAAAATTACCCAGATAATCACTACCGGCGGCGGCGCCACCCTAAGCGGGCTCAGCGAGTTCTTATCGCGCCAATTAAACCTGCCGACACGGATGCTCGACCCTTGGCACAAAATCGATTTCGGCGAGCTGGGCCCGCCAACGGAACTAGCCAAATCAATGTATATCACCGTCGCCGGCGAGGCGATATTGAACCCCAAGGAACTATTCGCATGATCAACTTGCTGCCGCGCGATTACAGCTCGGCCATCCACTACGGCCGGCTCAACGCCCGGCTAAGGTGGTGGTTAATAGCTTCTTTAGTAGCGACCGCCGGCTTGATATTAGTAATGGCCATTGGCTGGGTTTATATTAGTCAGCAATCAAAAAATCTAAACAAATCGATCACAGCCTCCAAGGCGCAGCTGGCGTCCCAAAACCTGGCGTCCGTCCAAAAACAAGCCGATGAAATAACTAAAAACGTCCGGTTGATCAACCAAGTCTTGGGCCGTGAAATTCGTTTTTCCGATTTGATTCAAAACATCGGTACGGTCATGCCACCGGGCACGATTCTTAACTCGCTAACTCTAAGCAAGGTCAATGGCGCCTTGGATTTATCGGCCAATACCCGCGACTACGCCTCGGCCGCCCAAATAGCCGTCAACTTAAGCGACCCCAAAAATAACATTTTTGACAAGCTCGATATTGTGACAGTCAACTGCTCGACAGTCGGCGCCTACCCTTGCAACGCCACTTTTAAGGCCCTATTTAATAAGGATGTCCCCAGCCGCTTTTTGAACGTCGCCAAAGGGGTCAGCCAATGATTTGCTACGCAAATCATCAGCCTAAAGCCCAAAGCCTAAAGCCTAAAGCTCACCGCAGCTATTTGTTTTCAGCTTTTAGCTTTCAGCTTTTAGCTACAGGCGACTATAAGGAGACTGTCTGGTGAATATCAAACGCCTAAGGCTAATACTAGTCATCTTGCTGGCGGGCGTAATGGTTTTATTCGTCGCCGTTAATATTTTAGGGATGGCATTTTTGTCTAGTAAAAGTAGCCAGCTAGTTAAGCAGCGATTAGAGAGTAAATCCTTAGACAGCCAGCTGGCCAGCCTATCGGGCGCCAAAAAGGAGGTCGAACAATACGCCTACTTTAATAATATTGCCAAGACGGTTATACCAAGCGATAAAGACCAGGCCCAAGCGGTTTTAGATATTTCGCAACTGGCCAGCCAAGCGGGCATCGGTATAGCCAGCGTTACCTTCCCGGCGAGTACCCTGGGCGCCGGCGCGGCGGCGACCAGCGGAACGGCCGGCGCCAAGAGCCCAATCACCCAGGCTAAACCGGTGGATGGCATCCCGGGAGTTTATAGCCTCGAACTATCGATCGCCCCGCAAACCGGGCCCGGCGTTCCAGCCGATAAAGTCGTAACTTACACCAAACTACTAGACTTCCTAAAGCGGATAGAAAACGACCGCCGCACGGCCCAAGTCACCCAAGTGAATATCCAGCCCCAAGGTACCGATACCGGGCCCAACCAGTTGGTTAATTTCACCATTACAATTAACATATTTATAAAACCATGAAAAAAAGCATCGATTTAAAGTCACTCAAAAATAAAGTCAAAAAACTGACTAAAGTTGGATCCCGGCACTCGGCCTTCGCCCTAATTTTAATCGTGCTCTTCATTTATTTGTTTGACGTTTGGCGCATCAGCCGGCTGGTTACGGCCGAACCAACCACCGAGGCCCAGGACCAAGCGCAGCTGACCGCCAAAATCCCCAAGGTGGACAAGAGCGCGATTAATAAAATCCAGTCCTTAGAAAAAAACAGCCCCGACGTTAAAAGCCTCTTTAACTCCGCCCGCAAGAATCCATTTAGTGAGTAAAGAGTGGAGAATTTCTAATTACTCTAATTGACCTAATTACTCTAAACAAATCCCAAACTACCAATAATCCAAACTCTTTGGTATTTGGGCATTGAGTCATTACTTAGGCTAATTAGTAATCAGGTTAATTAGGTCAATTTATAAATACTTGACTAGTTAAGTATTGTTCCTTTCTCGGGAAGAGCAGCCCGAGCGGCGGATTTATTCCGCGCCCGGCGCGATGGGAAACCCCGAAGGGGTGTCCTATACAGCGTCAGCCGTTATAGGTGGCCGCCGGTCAATTTAGCTAATTCTTCCTCTTGCAGGCTCTCGGCATAGGCCTGCCGGGCTTCTAAGATAATGTCGGCGTATTTAACTGGCGTCGGGCAATATTTAAATACGAAATTGTCCATCTCGCCGGCCGTCTGGATAGTTAGCGTCCCGTAATTGAAGAAGGTCGCTAAAATGCCGCGTTGGTCGGAGTTAACGTCTTCGACATTAGACATTGAAAGCCGCGCTACTTTACGTATGAATAAGCTTACTTGGTTAATCTCTACCAAGCTCTTGTTGGTAATAATCAGCCGGCTTTGCCGGTAAACATAGGTCGAAACGAACAAAAAGAAAATCAATATGGCGACGGCGAAAATGATGCCGCCCAAAAGCGCCCGGCTCGATTGTTTAAACAAGTTATCCAGGAGATTAGGCGTCACAAGGACAAAAAAACCGATAACCACGATAATGCCAATAAGCGCCGCGAGGTATAAGCCTATTAAGCCGATAGGGTGGCGGTGGACGATCGCCAGCATTGTTTCTGATGGGGTCAAGAATTCGGCATACTTAGTCGCTTCTGCTGACGGTATTGGCGGAGGGGTAGTCGGAGGCATAGGCCAATTCTACAAGATACTGGCCCCTATAGAAAGCCCATCCATAACGGCTTTATCCACCAGGAGATTACCTATTGTCCACGTTTTTGATCCGATCGAGTCAAAAACGTGGACAATGCACACAGTGCCGTGAGTAATATTATCTTGGTCAAGAACTAAAGTAATGAAGCTTGGGGTTTGGCGCTCGGGGATTTTAGGCCGAGGTGTTTCCAAGCTTGTGGTGTGACCTTCCGGCCGCGGGGTGTTCGTTCCAGCAAGCCGATTTGCATTAAGTAGGGTTCGGTAAAATCTTCTATGGTGGTGCGTTCTTCGGCGGTTAAGGCGGCCAAAGTTTCCACGCCTACCGGGCCACCGTTATGGTGTTTAATAATCACGCTCAGAAGATGACGATCGGCGGGGTCTAGCCCTAAATCGTCGATTTCTAAGAGAGCCAGCGCTTTTTGAGCGAGTTTTTGGTCAATAATGCCGTCGCCATTCATATCGGCGTAGTCGCGGACGCGCTTTAACAGGCGGTTGGCGATCCGCGGCGTCAGCCGGGCGCGGGTAGCGAGTAATTGGCAGGTTAAATCATCGATAGGCGTTTTTAATATACCGGCCGAACGTTTAAGGATAAGGCCGATTTCCTCCGGCGTATAAAATTCCAGGCGGTGGATCATGCCAAAACGGTCCCGTAGTGGCGCCGATAACGAACCAATTCTTGTAGTTGCACCAATAATGGTAAATTTGGGCAAATCTAAGCGCAGGGATTTGGCGCTGGGGCCTTTGCCGAGCATAATGTCCAATTTAAAGTCTTCCATGGCGGCGTAGAGCACTTCTTCGATCGAGCGGTGCAGGTGGTGGATTTCGTCTATAAATAAAATGTCGCCGTCTTGCAAATTAGTCAAAAGACTAGCCAAATCCCCTGCCCGCTCGATGGCCGGGCCGGAAGTTACGCGAATCTGGGCGCCCATTTCCGTGGCGATAACCGTCGCCATGGTAGTTTTGCCCAAGCCCGGCGGGCCGTAAAGTAAAACATGGTCAATCGGTTCGCCGCGCTTTTTGGCCGCGCCGATAGCCAGCTTCAAATTCTTCTTAATACGCTCTTGGCCAACGTAATTGGCAAAATCGCGCGGCCGGAGGGTTTGTTCCAGCTCTTTTTCTTCGGGCTCATCCGGCCCGCTAGTATTTATAATTCTATCAATTGCCATGCTTACAGTTTACCATTCCCCTATCGCTATGACATTAACATACCTTATAGTAAAGAGAGGATGAACTCGCTGCCTTACGATATAGCCTTAGTTCCTTCAGAAGAAATTGGAGCCAGCGCTATAAATGCCAGTAACGCGTTAAGGATTTACGAAAGTCTGTTTACTTTGCAAGCGGGTAAGTTTTATCCGCATGTTTCTATTTACCAATTGCAAATTAAAGACGAACGTCTCCCCCAAGTTGATAAATCGCTTAAAAATATCGCGGATAGCAGCAATGATTTTAAACTTAAGGCTTTGAAGTACTGTTGGTCGGGCCGCGGTTATTTAGATGTGGAATACGAAAAGACTGATGAATTAACTAAGTTGCAAGAAAAAACAATTGCCGAATTTAACCCTATTCGCGATGGGCTACGCCAAAATGATAAATCACGGCTGCCTAATTCTACCGGCCTAACTAAAGAAAACATCGAGAAATATGGTACCAGGTTCGTGGGCAATTTATTTCGCCCCCATCTTACGCTTACTCGCTTTCCTGGGGATAATCCGGAAAGTCTTAAAGTTTTACCAAATTTCTTAGTCTTTAGCGGGCTTTTTCTTAAGCTAGGCTTATTTGAAATGGGCAGTAACGGCACGGCCATACGAAAGATCTTTGAATACGAGTTAAAAAATGGCTGACCGAATTGCGATTGATGTTGCCTTACTTCCTCCTGATGATTTTATGGACAAAGCAATCGCCATAAACCGCCAATACGGGCCGCGGTTTTTGTTGAATAAATCTAATCGCTTACCTCATTTAACTCTTTCGCAAGCAATCATCAAGAAAGTAGCATTAGACGAGGCTATATCCCGGCTGCGGCAGGTTGCTTCAGAGTTCGCGCCAATTAAACTGCAAGCCAAAATCGTAGAAGATCGAGCTATATTCTTTAGAGTGCCCAAAAATAAAATTTTGGGGCGCCTTCATAAAAAAATTATGGACAGTTTTGAGGATCTTGTTACATATGATGCTGAGACTGAGTACTATTATGATACGTTTGTACGCCAAAAAAGCCTGAATTGGGTAAGGAATTTCAAATTGGACGCAGCCTACGATAACTATGATCCCCATATTAGCCTGGGTATTAAGTTAAAGCCTAAGGAGAATTTGGAAAGCCATTTCACGGTTAATCGATTGGCAATATGCCACCTTGGGAATCATAATACCTGCCGCCAAATCCTCGCCGAAACCACTTTAAAATAATTACTTAACTAATCAAGTATCTTTTGCTTTTTACATTTTACTTTTTGCTAATACAGCGCTGCAGCCTTAGGCATTTCGGAGCCCTTCAGGATACGCAAGACTTCGTCGGCCTCGACGGTTTCTTTTTCCAGAAGAACTTTTTTAAGTTCTTCTAACTTGTGCATATTGGCTTTTAGTACTACCCGGGCGCGGTGGCCGGCTTCGGTAATTAAATGTTCTACCTCGTCATCAATAACTTTGGCCGTCTCGTCTGAATACTGGCGCTCGTGCATAATGCGGTCTAGCATTATGCCTTCGTCGACGTGAAAGACTTGGTCACGCAATCCTTTACCCATGCCTTGGTTGACTATCATGTCGCGCGCCAGTTCGGCGGCTTTTTGCAGGTCAGAGCCAGCGCCGGTCGTTACCCTGTCGGGTCCGTATATTAATTCTTCCGCCACCCGCCCGCCCAGCATGCGGCCCAGCACGTCTTTGTACTCAATAATACTGTGATAGCTTTTATCCTCCGGCGGAATGAACCAGGTAACACCGCCGGTGGCGCCACGCGGGATAATTGTGACCTTGTGCACCATGTCACTATCGGGCAACACATGCCCAACAATCGCGTGGCCGGCCTCATGATACGCCGTTAGTTCTTTTTCCTTTTCGCTCATGATTTTGCTCTTGCGTTCGGGGCCAATGGCGACTTTCTCAAAAGCCTGGACGACGTCTTCGTTTTCGATGACTTTGCGGTTGTGGCGGGCGGCTAAAATCGCCGCTTCGTTAGCAATGTTAGCTAGATCCGCACCGGAAGAGCCGGCCGATTTAGCCGCTAATGAATCAAGGTCAACGTCTTTACTAACCGGTTTTTCCTTAAAATGGACTTCCAAGATCTTCTTGCGGTCTTTTCTATCGGGTAAGTCGATATTAACCCGGCGGTCAAACCGGCCGGGACGCAGCAGGGCAGGGTCTAGCACATCCGAGCGGTTAGTGGCCGCCAGAACAATGACATTCACTCCTTGTTCAAAACCGTCCATTTCTACCAATATTTGATTTAGGGTTTGTTCGCGCTCGTCGTGGCCGCCGCCCATGCCCGAACCGCGGCGGCGACCGACGGCGTCGATTTCGTCGATGAAAATAATACATGGCGCGTTCTTCTTGGCCTTGTTAAATAAGTCGCGCAC
>OBEQ012753801.1_pt1 | contig 14217 bp, 14 predicted proteins | sample 1670901 | NCBI WGS metagenome assembly OBEQ01 (sample SAMEA104232315, study PRJEB22302) | groundwater metagenome | biome: forest; feature: aquifer; material: groundwater | place: USA | collected 2011-08-07 | depth 5.4 m
GAGCCGTGCGAAAATTCCCAGTATCTTGCAATTGCGCTGTGCGCCCGCCACCGCACAGGCGGTGCGGAAAGCCGCGTCATCAAATGCGCCATCCATCGCTTTGGCCTTGGCGCAATAACGGTCCAGCATTTGCATCTGCGTCGCTGGCGGCACGTCACGGCGCGCATCTTCCAGCAGGGACACAAGATCATAGGCGGGGCTGCCCAATAGCCCATCCTGAAAATCGATCAGCCCGACCCGCTCAATGCCCGTGCGCTGCGGCAGCCAGAACAGGTTCTGCGCGTGATAATCGCGCAGCACCAGCACCGGGGTTGCTGGTTGCGTCAGCGCAAAATAATGCCGCCAGTGCGCCACATATTCATCGCGCGCCGCATCGCTTAGCGCCCTGCCCGTCACCACCGGCGCATACCATTCGCTGAGCAACAGAATTTCGGCTTCCTGCGCGTCTGCGTCATAGCTGCTTAACAGATATTCGCCATCCCCGACCGGCAATCTGCCGGGCGCTGGGGCGGCATGCAGGGCCAGCAGCACATCAATCGCCGCCGCATACAGTTCCGCCTCAATCGCGCCTTCCGGTATCGCCTTTGCAAACAGATCATCGCCCAGATCTTCCAGCAGCAGCAGCCCGCGCGGCAAATCCGCCGCCAGAATTTCCGGTGCGCTCAATCCCAGTTCGCGCAGATGGTTTGCAACGCCCACAAAGGGGCGGCAATCGGTCACCAGATGCGCAATCCTGTTATAGGCCGCCGCCTGGGGCGAGCGAAGCTGATCTCCGCCAGGGGGCGCATTCATCAGCATGGCTTTCCCTTTTGCCCCGGACAGGCGCTGATAGCTGCGATAGCCGGCATCATCGGCAAGGGGTGTGCGCATGGCGGCGCCCCACCCGGCATGGTTCAGAAAATCAATTATTTCCTGTTCGCGTTCAGACATTTTCCATCCGTTTCGCCCAGCTTCCACATCCCACCAGGCGCACTTGCCGCCTCATATCCTCAAAGCCTGCATCGGCGGGGATTTCAAGGTAAATCTCCAGCCGGTCCGCAGGCAGCAAGGATCCCAGCCGTTCGGGCCATTCAATCAGGCTGACGCCGGTGGCGAATGCTTCTTCCAAACCAAGTTCCCAGGTTTCCTCCGGTGCGGCGAGGCGGTACAGATCAAAGTGCCACAGGCTTAACTGCCCGATCTGGTATTGCTGCACCAGCGAAAAGGTCGGGCTTGGCACTTCTTCCACATCGCCCAGCGGCGCCTGCAGGGCGTGTATCAGCGCCCGGGCAAATGCGGTTTTGCCCGCGCCCAACCCGCCAAACAGCGCCACCACATCGCCTGTCCGCAACAGCGGCCCAAGACGGGCGGCCAGCGCCGCTGTCGCCGCCATATCCGGCAGGTCAAAGCCGCGTTCGGCTACCGCCCGGTTTTTCTGAAAATCCGCCATATCTATGCGTGTGCTTCTACTTGATTTGCAGGCCCGCATGACCGATGTTGTGCAACTGATATTCAACAACGAACATGGATTACATATGTCTACGACACCTGGCGCCACCCTGACTACCGACATTGCCATTATTGGTGCGGGCCCTGTGGGCCTGTTTGGCGTATTTGCCGCCGGGATGCTGAATATGAAAACCGTGGTGATCGATTCGCTGGAACTGGCGGGCGGCCAGTTAACCGCGCTGTATCCGGAAAAGCCGGTGTTCGATATTCCCGGACATCCCTCGATTGAGGCGCAGGAACTGATCGTCAATCTGCAAAAACAGGCCGAACCCTTTCATCCCGTCTATCTGCTGGACCAGCAGGTGATGACGCTTGAGAAATTACCGGAAGGCGGCAGCGGTAAATGGCGGCTGACCACCAGCAAGAATAGCGTCATCCACGCCAAGGCGATCATCGTCGCGGCGGGTGTCGGCGCGTTTGGGCCAAACCGCCCGCCGGTCGAAAAGCTGGATATTTATGAAGCGTTGGGAAATGTGCATTATCTGGTGAAAAAGCGTGAAGATTTTCGCGGCAAGAAGCTGGTCATTGCGGGCGGCGGCGACAGCGCCGTGGACTGGGTGATGTCCCTGAAAGAAATTGCGGCGCGTGTCGCGATTGTACACCGGCGTGACGGATTTCGCGCAGCCGACGCCAATGTGGATAAAATGCGCGCCTGGGCGGCGGCGGGCGAGATCGATTATGTCGTGCCTTATACGGTCAAGTCACTGCATGGCGATGGGACCAAGCTGACCGGCGTCGAGGTGGAAAGCAAATCCGGCAACCGTATTCTGGAAGCCGATCATTTTCTGGCGTTTTATGGTCTGTCCAACAAGCTGGGGCCGATTGCCGAATGGGGCCTGGATCTGGATAAAAAACATATCCATGTCGATCCGGCCACCTGCGCCAGCAATATTCCCGGCATCTTTGCGGCGGGCGATATCGCGCTTTATCCCGGCAAGCTGCATCTCATTCTGGCGGGATTTTGTGAAATCGAAATGGCCTGTCATGCGGCCTATAAAATCGTGCACCCGGATGTGGAGCTGAAGTTCGAATATTCCTCGGCTAAGGGCGTGCCCGGATCGCCTGGGTCTCCGGCGGCTGACTGACCGGGCGGCCATTCGATTCGGCTATCACATTAACGGGCAGATTACAGATAACCTTTGCGCCCTGATTAAGCTCGGACTCAACCTCGACCCAGCCGTCATGCAGTTCGACGAGGCTGCGCACCAGTGACAGTCCGATGCCCGCGCCCTGCTCCTTGCCGTTGGTGGGACGGGATTCGAATGCCTTGAACATGTTTACCTGATAATTCCGGTCAATGCCCACGCCTTTATCGCGCACCCATAGCTGGCAAATTTCGCGGCCATCTGGGGCAATCATCCGGTTTGCGCCGATCACGATTTCATCGCCCGCTGATGAAAACCGGATGGCGTTCGACATCAGATTGAACATCACCTGTTTGATGCGCCGTGCATCGGCGTGAATGAGGCCAATATCATTCGGACAGTCCAGCACCAATGTCATGTCAGATTCCCGTGCGCGCTGGCGAGATAGTTCGCGAACAGATAATAATAATCCACGCACGTCCAGATCGGACCGCGACAGGGACATATGCCCAGCCTCGATAGTCGCCAGATCGATCACGTCATTTACCAGGATCAGCAAATGATGCGAGGCTTCCAGCAACCCTTGCGAATATTCGTGCTGACGCTCGTTCAGCGTTCCAAAAAATTCATGCTCCAGAATTTCGGCAAAACCGATAATACTGTTGAGCGGGGTGCGAAACTGGTAGGAAATATGCGTGATGAATTCAGACTTCAGACGATCCGTTGTTTCCAGCGCATCGTTACGCTCCCTCAGTGCGCGCTCCATCTTCGCAGTGTCAGTAATATCGGAGAAGGTCAGCAAGCTGCCGCCATCGGGTAACGGAACGACCATGCAATCGACAACCGAATTATCTTTACGCTGAATTCGCAAAAGATGCATTTCCCGGTTTGTATCCGCGCCGGTAATTCGCGCCTTGATCTCATTCCAGCCCAGCATATCGGGCACAAACTCCTTGTACATGCTCAGCAGTTCATCAATGTGCGGATGCCCGGTCAGTACGGCGTCTTCCAGTTTCCAGATACGCAGCAAAGCCGGATTGTACAGGCCCACCCGGCCATCAACACCAAACACCGCCACGCCTTCCTGCAAACTGTTTAGTGTTTCAAGCTGTACCTTTGACAGCGCATTAAGCGATCGCTCCAGGGTTAGCAATTCGGTCAAGTCTTCATACAGAACGAATAGTCCGCCTTGCGGCCGCGCCTGTGTCACCACGCGCAGGGTGCGTTCATTTGGCAGTTGCCAGATTTCTTCCTGGCTGTCGATCAGGTTTGTGTAACAGCCAAGCTGCTTTTTTTTCCAGGCCGGGAAATCGGCCTGTTCCGGCAAACGGCGCGATTCACGCATCGCTTCCAGCACCTCGCCATGATCAGGGCCATTCGCCAGCCAGCCGACAGGTAAACTCCAGAGATCGGCAAAGCCCTGATTAAAAAATTCCAGATTGCGGTCAGCCGAAAAAATCGCCACCGGCGTATGCAGCAGATTAAGACTGGCGCGCTGCGCCGTTAATTGCCTGCGCACTTCATTCTGGGCGTCATCTATTTCCGTTACATCAACAGCGATGCCAACGCTGCCTTTGCCGGTTACCACTTCAAAAAGGTCCAGAATACGGCGCTGACCTGCGATAACTGTCCCCAGACGGTGTGAGTTTCCAGGTGGCCTGGCATCGTCCAATGCCCGTCGATCGATCAGTTCTTCCCCACATGCTACAACAGCTTCGACAGATGGGGCTTCGACAGCGCGGCAATAGGCCTGGTTGACCCAATTCAGGCGGCCATTTGCATCGCGGCGCCAGGTAGGATAGGGAATGCCGTTAATCGCGTGACGCAGAAAATCCCGCTCCTCCAGCGTCTCTGTCAGGGCGTCCCGCAGGGTGATGATTTCCCTGAAGGCTTCACTGACGTCCGAAATGGACAGTGCTGTTCCGGCAGCGGCCGGTTTACCACGGCAGGCCAGTGTGCGATCATCCTTGCAGAAAAGCGGAAAGGCAAAGCTTGTCCCCTTATCCTGCAAAGCCTGTACGGCCTCCATCAGTTCAGCCTGTGAAGCAGCAGTCAGGTCCGCGCAAAAAGCGGCAAAGGCTTCTGCGCCATGCAAACCGGCATTCTCTCCGCCGCCAGCAAAGACCCGTATGGAACCATCCCCATTCCATAAGAACAGGGTGCCGGAATCCGAATCCAGTAGCGACTCTATGGTTTCCAATCGCGCCTGCAATTGGGTGGCCGCACTCATATGCTTGCGCCACAATCCGGCCGCTGCACGGCCCCGACGCCATGCATAAAGCCCGCCGCCGCCGATAAAAACGGCGGCGGCAAGCAGTAATAGCGGAATGTAATATTGCAGTTGCCCCATAACGCCACCAGCCTTGCCCGGCAATGGTTAACAGAGTGTTAACAACTTGCCGGATACGGACCTAATAGCGGTATTGCTCAGCCTTGAATGGCCCATTGGGGTTCAGCCCAAGATAGCTGGCCTGCTTTTCGGACAGGGTGGTCAACTGTACGCCAAGCTTACCCAGATGCAGACGGGCAACCTTTTCATCCAGATGCTTGGGCAGCACATAGACGCGCTTTTCGTAATTCGCGCCATTGCGCCACAATTCGATCTGCGCCAGCACCTGATTGGTGAACGAGGCGCTCATCACAAAGCTGGGGTGGCCGGTAGCGCAACCCAGATTGACCAGCCGTCCTTCGGCCAGCAGGATCATCCGCTTGCCATCCGGAAACAGAACCTCATCAACCTGGGGTTTGACATTTTCCCATTTGTAATTGCGTAAGCTCGCGACCTGAATTTCAGAATCGAAATGGCCGATATTGCACACAATCGCGCGGTCTTTCATCAACCGCATATGTTCCAGCGTGATCACATCCACATTGCCGGTGGCGGTCACGAAAATATCGCCCAGGGACGCGGCCTGTTCCATGGTGACGACCTGATAGCCTTCCATCGCCGCCTGCAAGGCGCAGATCGGATCAATTTCAGTGACCATCACCCGCGCGCCCTGTGAACGCAGCGACGCCGCCGAACCTTTGCCCACATCGCCAAAACCGCATACAACGGCAACCTTGCCCGCCATCATCACATCGGTGGCGCGCTTGATGCCATCGACCAGACTTTCGCGGCAGCCATACAGATTATCGAATTTCGATTTCGTCACGGAATCATTGACATTGATCGCCGGGATTTTCAGTGTTCCCGCCTTCGCCATGTCATACAGACGCAGGACGCCCGTGGTGGTTTCTTCCGACACGCCTTTTACATCATTCAGCAGATCGGGATATTTGTCATGCATCAGCCGGGTCAGATCGCCGCCGTCATCCAGCAGCATGTTCGGTTTCCAGCCGCCGGGACCGGTAATGGTCTGTTCCAGGCACCATTCATATTCTTCTTCGGTTTCACCCTTCCAGGCAAACACTGGAATGCCGACCGCCGCAATCGCCGCCGCCGCCTGATCCTGGGTCGAGAAAATATTGCAGGACGACCAGCGGATGGTCGCGCCCAGATCGACCAGGGTTTCGATCAGCACCGCCGTCTGGATGGTCATATGCAGACAACCAATGATATGTGCGCCGGCCAACGGTTTTTGCCCGTGAAACTCCTGGCGCAACGCCATCAGCCCCGGCATTTCGGTTTCAGCAATGGTGATTTCCTTGCGCCCCCAGGCAGCCAGTGACATATCGGCGACTTTATAATCCTGTGCTGCGGCCATCTGGCGGCTCCTGTGTTAGATCTGATAATGGGATGCGCACGGCATAGCCGCAAAGCTGTCAATATGGACTTATAGCAAGCCGTAAAGATTGCTTCAAGCCATATATAAAGAAATCTTTATATCGTTATGTAAGCAAGACACATGCCCGGGATTTTCACTCTTCGCCGAAACTGCTGCTGACTTGATCATCCATCTTTTGGCGGATCAATCGTGTCAAAGAGCAAAGGGAGTTGGCGCGCCGCAGGCCGATGTTCAATGACCCGCTCAACGACATACTCTGTTCGCAATCCTTCCCCTGTGCGCTTTTGGGTGACGCGCACATCACAAAGCAGGATATCGCCCTTGGCAAAGGCGATCTGGTTGGCGTCGACGCGCTGCAAAAACGACTGATCTTCGATCAGGGCGCTGATCTGTGTATTGCCATCGAACAGGCGCCACTTATTGTCTTCTTTGAACGCCAATGAAATGATTGAGAATGCGGAGCGTCTTGTTTCCTGTACCAACACTTCATCCGCCAGTTCTGGCTTGGCAAAATATGCAGCTTCTGATTGGGTAACCGCGATTACAGGGAGTTTGTTTTCCCGAATCTCGAAAACGTCTATTCCCTCTCGTTTCAACGGCTCGTCAACGACCCGCTGAAGCGCCGTTCGCACTGCTATGTCCTGATAGAGGCGCAAGAGCGTGATTGAAACCTCAATGCTCTCGCCCTCAATAGTCAGGCGCACACTACTTTCCGAAAGCTGTTCAATGCGCTCAACCTTCCTGCCTCGCAGATGCTTAATCAGCCAAACAAGACCACCTGCACCGGCAACACCGGTGATAACCAACTCTTTCAAGTTAAGTGCGGCGGTTACAGTATCGCCAGAGAAAATACCAACAAGTTGCTGCGGAAGCGTTTGAAGTAAATCGAAAACAATTTCGAACGATCCTTGCCCCGTCGCCGTCACCTGGACGTTAACGCGCGCATTATCCCCATTGAGAACAGAATTTGCTGCATCAAAAAGCTGCCCAACCGCAAGCAGCGCGGGCGCGAGATCACGCACATCCATAGCGCCATCACGAAGCGCCGGGCCATCATAGGCTATGGTAAAGGACGCCTTGCTCATTGCGCCACACCGTACGCTTGTCGGGACAGTTTGTGAATCCCCCAAACTATTTTATTAGGCATGTGAGTAGAAAATATCTATCTCATTGATTTTATTCATTTTCCCCAAAGCCGCCGCTGACCAGGGCTTCCAATGCATCAAGAGCCGCCTCCGCGTCCGGCCCTTCTGCGGATACCTCGATTTCGCTGTCCTTGGCGGCCCCGAGCATCAACAGCCCCATGATGGATGCGCCGCTGACTTCCTGTCCGTCGCGGCTGACTTTCACCTCGGCGTCGAACTCAGCCACGCATTTGACGAATTTGGCGGAGCTGCGGGCATGCAGGCCCCGGCGATTGCAGATGGTAAAAATACGGGCCGGGGGAGAACTGCTCAACTGTCCTCGCCGCTCAATACTTTGGATGCAACGGATATATATTTCCGGCCCGCATCTCGGGCATGCGCCACAGCCTGGTCCAGCGGGCAATTCCGGCGCACCGATGCAAGCTTGATCAGCATCGGCAAATTAACCCCGGCAATCACTTCAACATTTGGCTGCTTGAGCATCGAAATTGCCAGATTGGAAGGCGTGCCGCCAAACATATCGGTCAGCATAATGACACCCTGACCCGTATCAACGGCCCCCACAGCGGCAACAATATCCGTGCGCCGGAGCTCCATATCGTCATCGGGGGCGATGCTGACTGCGCGGGTTTGTTCCTGCGGCCCAACCACATGTTCCATGGCGGCGAGAAATTCCTCGGCCAGACGGCCATGGGTAACAATCACCAAACCAATCATTGTGTGTATACCACTTACCCAACGCCCCTACGTGATCCGCGCGGACATTAGGTCGAGCGGACCTTGCCTGTCAATTGCGGCTGTCAGCGCCAATGTCGCGATGGCGCACTTCCGCGTCATGTCCGGAAGCCCGCAGATGTTGCCCCAGCCGTTCCGCGAAAAAAACAGAGCGGTGCCGGCCCCCCGTGCAACCAATCGCTATGGTGAGATAGCTTTTGCCTTCGCGTGTATAGCCGTCCATCAATGTATGCACCAGTTGCCCATAGGTTTCCAGCGCCGGGGCGAACTGCGCATCACTGCTGATGAATGCGCCGACATCCGGGTTCTGCCCGCTATGGGGACGCAATTCCATGACATAATGCGGGTTTTTCAGGAAGCGCACATCAAAGACCAGATCGGCTTCGCGCGGAACGCCGCGACGGTATGAAAATGAGATAACCGAAATCGCCAGGCCCGACGCCGACAGCGCATAATGGCCGCTGATCAGCGCACGCAAATCATGGGTGCTCAGAGCAGTTGTATCAATGACCAGTTCGGCCTGATCACGCAGACTGACCATCGCGGCGCGTTCCGCCGCAACCGCATCGCGCAGACGCTGGCCTGAGGGGCCCATGGGATGGCGGCGGCGGGTTTCTGTAAAGCGGCGAAACAGCAATTCATCATCGCAATCCAGAAACAGCAACTCGACAGCCATATCATCACGCGCACGCAACCAGGACAGGAACTCCGTCAGCCGCCCGGCCGAAAATTCGCGCGTACGGCTGTCAACACCAATGGCAAGCCCCTGCGGCCCTGATGCAAGCGGGCGTTGCGCGCTTGCCCAGTCGCCCGCCAATTGCCAGGCCATGCTGAGCGGTAAATTATCAACCGCATCATAGCCCAGATCTTCCAGCGCCTTCATGGCGGAGCTTTTGCCAGCGCCGGAAAGCCCGCTGACGATCAGCAGCCGGTCCTGACGGTTTGGCGTGTTCATTACGGGTTCATCTCCGGTGCAACTATCTGACGCAGCGCCTGACGCAGCTTGGCCGGGGCGCTGTGTTCAAACGGCGCAAGTGCAAGGCGGGGCAGAGCAACGCCGAGTATTTCCTCAAAGGCCCGTTCCGGCAAGCGCGCAATCTGTTCCGCATCCATCAGATCCACCAGCAAATGCACTTTGGTTGCACCCTTGTATGTCACGCGCACGATGCCGACGCCGCGCACTTCCAGCATGCCCGCCAGCGCTGCCGGCGCGCTGGCGTAAACCGCGCCATCACGCACAGCCACATCCACCCTGTCATCCGCCACCAGAATAGTATCCGTATACTGATCAATCAGACGCAACGCGAGATCGGACTTGCCGCTGCCCGATGGCCCGCGCAGCAGAATGCCGTATCCATCAATCGCAACACAGGTGGCGTGCAGATTCATGGGGGATATAGCGTTTTCCCTTACGCCGCCTTGCTGGGAAAACGGACAATGGCCGTGCCGGGGACGGAAACCCCGTCGCGGTTATTTTCTATCCAGACTTCGCAGTCCACCAGATGTTCACCGCCCTCAATGCGTTTGCCGGTAACTTTGCCGGCTACCTTGATGGTATCGCCCAGCGCATTGAAACGGCGCATCTGATGCTTGAGTTTTTTCAGCCAGCCGGTATCGCCCATAAAATCAGTGAGCGAGCGCGACAACAGCGCCTCGATAAAACCGGTATTCACATAGGCGTCCGGCGCGCCCTGCCTGCGGGCGAATGCGGTGTCGTGATGCATCAGATTATAATCCTGCGATCCCGACACCTGATCGACGATCAGGGTTGTGGTGATTTCCATGCTGTAGCTGGGCAGGGCGTCGCCCTCTTTCACATTTTCCCAATAAACGGTGCGGGTCATTTCGGGGTTACTCCTGCGGCTTTGAGTTCGTCCGGGGTGCGGAAATTCATCAGCGTGTTGCGGATCACACAGACGACCTCATCGTTCTGATTGGTGATGATGTCTTCATTGACGATCCACAGCGATTCCGGGTCGAGCCGGGTTGATTTAATAAAAATGTCGGCCGTGCGGGTTGCGGTTGACAGATGATCGCCCACATAGACCGGAAGCAGAAATTCCAGTTCCCGGCCCATATTGGTGAACTGGCTGCCGATCATCGGCATGCCCAGCGAAAAGGGCGCTTCGGAACCCTTCTTGTCGCCAGATGGTTTACCCAGCTTCGGCCCCTGCGGCCCAAGCCGCTCGACCATGGAAAAAATCCACAGCGCCGTTGGCGGGCACGGGGTGCGGCCAGCATAACCCGGCTCAATATAAAGCGGGTTTTCATTGCCCACCATCAGGCAATGGCGGCGGATCGGTTCATGCTCCACCGGATATTTGGCGCGCTTCTTGGACGAGGTGCGCCCAATCCATTCGCGCCGCACGGCTTCAATATCATACATGGCAAATCTCCCTGCGTTTCCTTTTGGCGGAGTTTAGCCTGATATGGCCACCACGGCTACTGGGCAAAAGGCAAAATCTCAGGCAGGATACGCTCCAACAATAAAAATGAGGAGGGAGCGCCAATGGCCGGAGCCTTGCACGGGATACGCATTTTAGACCTTAGCACCAATGTTTCCGGGCCGTTCGCCACCGGTATACTGGGAGATATGGGGGCGGATGTGATCAAGCTGGAAGAGCCGGGGGACGGCGATATCGGGCGGCGTTTTGGCCCGATGCGCGAAGGCATGGCGGCCAGCTTTACGGTGATGAACCGCAACAAGCGCGGCGTTACCCTTGATATGCATGCGGAGGGCGGCAGGGAACTGTTTCTGCGCCTGGTGAAAACCGCCGATGTGATCATTCAGAATATGCGCCCCGGCGTGGTGGACCGGATCGGCATCGGTTATGAAGCCTGCCGCGCGGTGAAGGACGATATCATCTATGTATCGATCAGCGGCTATGGCGAAAGCGGGCCGCTGAGCGCGGACCGGGTCTATGATCCGGTCATTCAGGCGGTCAGCGGCTTTATGGGGGTGCAGGCCGACCCAGTCACAGGCCAGCCCATACCGGTGCGTCATATTGTGTGTGACAAGGCCGCCGCCATGACGGTGGCACAAGGCGTGCTTGCCGCCTTGTTTGCGCGTGAGCGCGGCAATGGCGGGCAGCATGTCAAGGTCGCCATGCTGGATGCGGGGCTGGCTTATTTATGGTCCGACGCCATGTCGAATTACACCTATGTGGGCGCGCCGCACCTGCCGGAAATCAGCGCGCTGCTGAATGTCGCCAAAACGCTGGATGGCTATATCACGTTCATTTTTATCAGCGACAATGAATTTCAGGGCCTGTGCCGCGCGCTGTCACTGCCGGAACTGGCGGCCAATCCCGAATATGCCGAACCGGTGGGGCGCATGCCGAACATGCCGGAAATCAGCCGGATCGCCGCCGTGGAAATAGCCAAACTCACCACCGCAGATATTGTGGCGCGTTTTGCAAAAGAACAGGTGCCATGCGCCAAAATAAATCTGCGCGCGGATTTGCTGAACGATCCGCAGATTGTGCATAACAGATTGCTGATCGAAACCGATGACCCGGTCATGGGCAAGGTGCGCTTTCCAAAACCAGCCATTCACTTTTCCAAAACCCCGTCCAGTGTGCGCAGCATGGCCCCGAAGGTGGGCGCGCATAATGACGAAGTATTTACCGGAATCGGCGTCAGCACAGATGAACTATCCACGCTGAAGGCGAAGGGGGTGTTCGGGTAGGGGGAAGGCTCCACCGTAATATAATATTCCGATTGCAAATGTTCACTATATGTTCTAAATTGCGAATGCTACTTTTTAGTCTGGATAGGATATCGAGCATGCCTTCAGAGAGTTTCTTCGATGAGCAATCTGAGCAATCGGAAGTAAAAGCCCGTATCATTGAGAAGTATTTCTACGTTTGGGCGAAAGTCATTATGCCCACTGCCGAGAAACAAGGCGGGCGAATTGCTTATATTGATCTGTATGCCGGACCAGGGCGTTATAAGGATGGCGCTGAATCAACACCCCTGCTCATTTTACGTCACGCTATTAATGATCCGAAGATGTCAAAGATGCTTGATGCGCTTTTTAATGATTCGGCCCCCTCGAAAGCCGAGAATCTCCAATCTGAGATCAATGCATTGCCGGGGATAGAAAATCTGAAAAACAAACCAAGGGTAACCTGTGGCGAAGTTAATGATAGCGCTGCGGAATATTTCAACAATACACGTTTAATCCCTTCGTTCTCATTTCTTGACCCATTCGGCTATAAAGGCTTATCGCGCAGGATCGTAAATGGGCTGATCAAAGACTGGGGATGCGACAGCGTCTTCTTTTTCAACATCAACAGGATCAATGCTGCCATTACCAATCCGGTGGTTACTGAGCATATGGCGGCTTTTTTTGGCGAACCTCGTCTTAATAAACTCAGAAATCGATTGCCGAGTTTGAACCCCGAAATGAGAGAGGCCCTTATCCTTGAAGAACTAACGCAAGCTATCAGGGAAATTGGCGGTAAATTTGTTTTGCCATTCCGTTTCAGGAATGTCACGGGCGCGCGCACATCTCATTGTCTCATCTTTGTTTCGAAAAGCTTCAAGGGCTACGAAATTATGAAAGATATAATGGCCAAGGAAAGCTCAACGCAGGACCAAGGGGTGCCGTCTTTTTCATATTCTCCCGCAGATGCCTCTATGCCTTTTCTTTTTTCCTTTAACCAGCCATTGGAAAATTTGAAGCTAACATTGCCGAATATATATTCCGGGCAAGAATTAACGGTGGACGAAATTTATAGAAATCATAGCGTCGATACACCCTATGTTCGTAAAAACTATAAAGATATTCTAATGCAACTTGAAGAAGAGGGTAAAATCGAAGTGCTGTCTTTAACTGGAAAACGCAGGAAAGGAACGTTTGCCGATCATTTGCTGGTGCGGTTTCCAATGAGGGATAACCATGGCTAACAACTCACCCATCGAATGGACCGAGGCGACATGGAATCCAGTCGTTGGCTGTACAGTCCTTTCTCCAGGCTGCACAAACTGTTATGCGATGCGTCTGGCGCGGCGGCTGGAGGCCATGGGGCAACCGAAATATATAGGCACAACCCGGTTGTCCGGCGGGCGCGCCAAATGGAATGGGGTTATCCGCACCGATGAAGAATCTCTGAAAATACCGGCCACATGGAAAACAGGCCGCATGATATTTGTCAACTCGATGGCTGATCTGTTCCATGAAAAAGTACCGGTCGCATTTATAAAACGCGTTTTTGAAACTATGGCGCAAACCCCTCAGCACACGTATCAAATCCTGACAAAACGGGCTGAACGCCTGGAAGCGCTTTCAGGCAAGCTTAACTGGACGCAGAATATATGGATGGGCATCAGCGTTGAGAGCGCAGACTATCTTTGGCGGATTGATCACCTGCGCCGCACACCGGCTGCGATTAAATTTCTCAGTCTGGAGCCACTTCTTGGACCTTTGGAGAACATGGATTTGCAGGGCGTAGACTGGGCCATTGCGGGCGGCGAAAGCGGGCCGGGCGCGCGGCCGGTACAGACCGAATGGGTGCGGTCAATCCGGGATCAGTGCATCAAGGCAGAAGTTGCGTTTCATTTCAAACAGTGGGGCGGCGTCAACAAAAAGAAGACAGGCCGTACACTTGATGGCCGCACTTGGGATGACTTTCCAAATAAGCTTCGCTTTCACGACGCCGCGCCCATAACCGCGTTTGCTTAGCCCAAAAGTGATCAATGAGGCGCTGATGTCGGGCCAAAAATATTCTACTTCTGAAATGCTGTCGCATCTGGTGGGGTTTGACACCACCAGCCGGGAATCCAATCTGGCGCTGATCGGCTTTGTGCGCGAATATCTGGAGGGGCATGGCGTCAGGTCCGCCCTGTTTCATAATGAGGCGGGGACCAAGGCCAATCTGTACGCCACCATTGGGCCGCGCGATGTGGCAGGGGGCATTGTGCTGTCGGGGCATACCGATGGGGTGCCCGCCGATGGCCAGGCATGGGCGGGCGATCCGTTTGAACTGCGCGAACAGGATGGGCGTCTGTATGGGCGCGGCACCGCCGACATGA
>OBEQ012888019.1_pt1 | contig 14217 bp, 15 predicted proteins | sample 1670901 | NCBI WGS metagenome assembly OBEQ01 (sample SAMEA104232315, study PRJEB22302) | groundwater metagenome | biome: forest; feature: aquifer; material: groundwater | place: USA | collected 2011-08-07 | depth 5.4 m
CAAACAGGTCGGCTATGGACACTCCGTGCGCATGGCGCTCCTCCAAACAATGCTCAACGGAAAGAAGGCCTAACCGCGCGGTTCTATTTTTTTGGTCACCACAATCCCAAGCCACGCGAATACTCCACCTATAAGAAGGCCGGCAATAACATCACTTACGTAGTGCACGCCGAGATACAATCGACTGAACGCGATGAGCACGATAAGAAGTGAGAGGGCGACTTGCGCCGCGATACGCCAAGGTCGCGATGGAATCATGCGCCACGCAAGATACATAAGGAATCCGTAGAATGCGGCCGACACGGTGGCATGGCCGCTTGGAAAAGAGTAACCGGTCTCGGTGTACGCCTGATACAGGAGTTCGGGTCGCGCTCGATGAATGAGCTCCTTCAGAAGAAGCCCTGCGGCGCCTGCACCCAATACACTTACTCCGAGACCTGCTGCCCATACGAATTTGTGTCGAAGTGTGAGTACGATCCCAATGCAGAGGCCCACGCCGCACACGAAAATGGTACTACCGAGCTCTGTAGTACCGATGAACCACAAGGTCGTCGTAAGATCGCGATGTGCAAACAGATATTCAAGGATTCGTGTGTCGAGCAGCCCAATGAAGGAGATCATGGAAGGGGAAGTAGGTGCGGGATAAAAATAATAAGCCCAATGATCAAAGCGGCAGTGAGGACCAAGAGTGAAGCACCGGAGCCGATGTCTTTTATTTTACCGATGCGGAAATGTTCCTCCGGTGTCACGTGATCGCATAATTCTTCGATTGCCGTATTGAGTGCCTCTACCGCGAGTACAACGCCGACGGTGAGGATCACAATAATGAATTCAAAACGGGAGATATGGAGCAGATACGACAAGAGCAGTGTCACCATCCCACAGAGCGCGAGAACTTTGAAACTGAACTCCTCCTGCCACAAAATGAGAATGGCGCGCAGTGAAGGCCGTATATTTTGGGCCTTTTTCCTGAAGGACATGTCCGTAGTATACCCCGTGAGTCAGGAAAATTCTTATACGCCACCCACTACCCTGAGTTGAATTAAAAGTGCGCCAACGAGACTGCTACATAGAGCACCGCGATCCCGAGCGCGGTCGCGCAGCTCGTCCACAAGGTCGGATGCCGGTGATGACTCTCGGGCAGAAGGTCGCTCGCCCCGATATAGAGGAAAAATCCACAGAACGAGGCAAGAATAATACCCAGCGCGTATTCCGGTACAACGAAGAAAAAAGTAGAAATAATACCGAGTACTGGTGCTGCCGCGTCGAGGATGAGCCAGCGGAATGCATCTCGTTGTGAGCCGCTGCTCTTCAGTATCATGTTGACCGTATTGATGCCATCTGAGAAATCGTGGGTGAGAACCGCCGCCGCGACAATAGCACCCACAGCAGGGGACACCTGAAAGGCAAAACCGATACCCACACCGTCGAGAAAACTATGGAATGAGAGAGAGCCGGCACCGAGCATGCCGCGGTGGCCGTGACTCTCTTCGTCTGTATGCGCATGCAAAAGCACCACTCGGTCCAAAAAAAGATATATGACGAATGCGAGTGCGACAATGCTGGTGATAGTTGATATATCGAAATAGGAACTACCGAGTTCGATTGCCTCTGGTAGGAGGTCGAAGAAGGCGACACCGATGACCGCACCGGCACTGAATCCGAGAATGAGATGCAACTTATCTTTGAATCGTAGTGCGAAGAGGCCGCCGAGGAGGGTAGCGCCGAACGCCGCCGCAGCGACGAGAAATATGATCGGGTGCATTTCGACATAGTAATCCACACACTTCAGAATTGCAAGTATCTTGCGTTTCTGGTATTGTGGATACATGATGCTCCGGTATGCAGGCAAAGACAGAAAAGAATTACAGGCCGCTTTGCGTGACCGTGGTTTTTATTCGACCGAAGGCCGGCTCGGGCTCTTGGCATTGCTGAAAAGCGCGCACAAACCGCTTTCAGTGCCGGCGATAGCCGCACGTCTTGGAAATCATCTCGATGAGGTCAACGTCTATCGTGCGCTCGAAGCGCTTTCTGCCAAGGGTCTGCTTACACGCTCAGATGTCCGTCGCGGCGGAGCGCATTACGAATTTGCCCACGGTGATCATCACCATCATCTTATTTGCAATGATTGTGGAAAGACCGAGGACTTTGAGTTCTGCGAGGATAAAGGCCTCGAGCGGCGTGCACTGCGCGGGTCACGCACCTTTGCATCTATACAAACGCATGCACTTGAGTTTTTTGGAACGTGTCAACGCTGTGGACCCAAAAAGGTATAATCCCCGCATGATGCGCTTTTTACGGATACTAACGCTCCTCGGTTTGTTTTTGGCAGTGGGGCCTGTTGCCCTGCATGCTCAAGAGTTTGTGCCCGATACGACACTCACCATGAAAGCCAAGGTTCTCGAGGTAGTTTCGCAAGAGAGGCACATGGTACCGGGCACCACTGTGGAGAGTGACTATCAGAAAATCAAAGTAGAGATTTTGGATGAACCGGAGAAGGGGAAAGTAGTGACCGTCGAGAATGACTTTCTTAACCTAAAGGCGGGCGAAGTGTTCTATCTTACGCACACGACGAATTCCCTGGACGGCACAGACCGTTACGGGGTTTCCGAGCCGTATCGGCTGCCGCAGCTCGGGGCGCTCCTCCTGCTTTTTATTGCACTCGTACTTACCTTCGGCGGCAAACAAGGTTTGCGCGGGCTCCTCTCGCTCGGAGGAAGCTTGTTCTTTATCGCATTTCTCCTTCTCCCTGCGATCCTTCACGGCTACCCGCCTATTCTGGTATCGGTCGGTGTCTCTTCACTCGTCGTTTGCATCGGCTCGTATGTAACACACGGATTCAATAGGACGACCTCGACCGCAGTCCTCGGCATGGTCGCGACCATCACTTTCACCGGATTCTTGGCGTACCTCGCCATTCCTTTTGCGCATCTCAGCGGTTTTAATACTGAAGAGACGACGTACCTCAATCTCAATACGAATGGTGCGATAGATTTTGCGGGTCTTCTTATTGGCGCGATACTCATCGGCACGCTCGGTGTTCTCTACGACGCTGCGATAGGGCAGGCGATATCCGTCGAAGAGGTGGCTTCTGCAGGGCCTCATCTTTCGCGCCGTGAAGTGTATCGTCGGGTACTCCGTATCGGGCGGGAACACGTCGGGGCCCTCGTCAATACGCTGGCCATCGCGTACGTGGGCGCCTCGCTACCACTTCTCCTGCTTTTTTATGGATTCGGAACTGACTCTATCGCCGTCACCTTGAATCGAGAGATATTTGCAACAGAGATCGTCCGTGCGATCGTCGGTTCGATCGGGCTTGTGTTGGCGGTTCCGATAACCACTGCTATTGCAGCTTATGTTCTGGTGAAAAGAGACGCACGTACGAGCGGAAAGAGTTGACATAAGAGTAAAAATGGTGTAGGGTCTGTTCTCTTTATGGCCCAGCACTCAATCGTTGTCGACAATATACGAAAATCGTACGGTGCAGTGCACGCGCTTCGCGGGGGGAGTCTTTTCGTCGAAAAAGGGACCATCTTGGGGCTCTTGGGGCCCAATGGGGCAGGCAAGACGACCCTCGTGCGTATTTTGACGACATTGCTCAAGCCCACGGGCGGTGCCGCTACCGTTGAAGGATACGATATCGTACGTGATGCAGGGCTCGTACGGCAGCTCATCGGGCTCGCCGGCCAGTACGCGGCGGTGGATGAAAATCTGACCGGACGTGAGAATTTGATAATGGTGGGCAAGCTCTACCATCACACGCGCAGGGAAGCGAGCGCACGTGCGCACGAGCTGTTGACACAATTCGGTCTTGTCGACGCGGCCGACCGCACACTGAAGACTTATTCGGGAGGCATGCGCCGCCGCCTCGACCTCGCCGCCTCGCTCGTCAACAAACCGCAGGTACTTTTTCTCGATGAGCCGACGACAGGGCTCGATCCTGGAAGTCGCCTCGCGCTGTGGCGCATCATCCGCGAGCTCGTGAAAGACGGTACGACGGTCCTACTCACGACACAATATATGGAGGAGGCGGACCACCTTGCCGACACTATCGTCGTCATCGATAAGGGGAGTATCGTCGCGAAGGGGACCCCGTCGGAACTCAAGTCAATGGTCGGCGGAGACGTGCTCGAATTCCGTCTCGTCGATCCTTCACGCGCGGAGGAAGCCGCGCGTCAGATACGCTCTCTCGGCCCGGGCTCGCCTGAGATCGATGCCGAGCTCGGTATCGTGCGATTGCCGGTATCCGATGACACGGGTATCCTGCCAAAGGCGATCCGCGCGCTCGATATCGCACACATTGCGGTCGAAGACCTCGCGCTTCGCCGGCCCACCTTGGATGAGGCATTTCTCAAATTGACCGGCCATCGGGCGGAAATGATGTAATGATATGAATAAGCAACTCAAACGTTGGAATCCTCTCTGGGTCGTGACCGATCTTCTGACCATGGTCGAACGCAACATTACGCGGTATCGCCGCGTACCCCAGCTCCTCATTTTCTCTACTATCCAGCCGGTCATGTTTCTCCTGTTGTTCACCTACGTGTTTGGCGGCGCTATCCGCACCGGTGGCGGCTCCTATATCAATTATCTTCTGCCGGGTATTCTTGCTCAAAGTGCGGTCTTTGGCGCGATACAGACGGGTGTCGGACTCACCGAAGACCTCGCCAAGGGTCTCATCGATCGATTCCGCTCCCTGCCGATGGCCCGCAGCGCGGTACTCCTCGGCCGGACCGTCGCAGATATGATGCGCAACGTCTTCGTCATCCTCCTCATGTTCGGCGTCGGCTACCTCATCGGTTTCCGGCTGGGCGGCACGATCTCCGATGCGGTCTCTGCGTTCGCGATACTACTACTTTTCGGTTTCGCTTTCTCGTGGATATCCGCGTGCATCGGCATGCTCGTCAAGAGCACCGAGACCGCGCAGGTGGCCGGATTTATCTGGGTTTTTCCGCTCGTCTTCGCAAGCGCGGTGTTCGTACCGGTAGAATCAATGCCCGATTGGTTGCAACATTTTGCGAAATGGAATCCTGTCACTATCACAGTGAACGCCGTCCGCGCACTTCTCCTCGCGTCGTCCGACGCTGCAACGACTTCGCAGTACGCATGGGAGGCGCTCGCATGGATCGCGGTCATACTCGTTATCTTCATGCCATTCGCGATTTGGCTGTACCGCCGGAGCGAATAGCCACGGCTGTGTAAAAACAGATGTTCAAGCAGAGTATATTCTGCTACCCTGATCTGATGTCGGAAGAAGATTGGGACAAGAGCAATCCACGGATACTCAATAAGATGATCGATCTTTCGGAGCGCATGCTGGGCACGCACGAAAGCGCGAATATCCTTATCGTCATCTGCATTGTGCTTGGTGCTCTTGTCGCCGTTGGTATCGGCATCGTGCTCACTCAGGCGGCTGCCCCAGTTCCTCAGACAGTGATATCTGTCAATTGAGGCCTCTGAATTACCGCGGAAATTTGCTATCATAGAGCACTATGAGCGAGCAGGATATTCGGGAGGAACGACTCAAGCATCTTAGAGCATTAGAGGCCGCGGGGTACGACGTCTATCCGGTAAGTACCGCTCGCAGCCATTCGATCGCCGATGTGTTAGCCGGATTTGAAAAACTCGAACAGTCCCGCGAAAAAGTAACGATTGCCGGACGAATGATGGTGTTTCGACGCCAAGGCGGCATTAGTTTCGCAGACGTATTCGACGGCACCGCCCGTACCCAACTCGTGCTCCAGACGGAGAATATGGACGAAAAAGCTCTCGAGCATTTCATCAACTATATTGATGCAGGAGATTTTATTGAGGCAACAGGGACCGCCTACAAAACAAAGCGGGGTCAGCAATCGTTGCTTGTTGAAACATGGAAGCCTCTTGCGAAGGCACTCTTGCCGATACCGACCGAACATTTCGGCATCAAAGACGAGGAATTTATCCTGCGCCAGCGCTATCTCGATATCCTGCTCAATCCGGAAGTGCGTGCGATGTTCGAGCGGCGCGCGAAATTCTGGCAGGCAGCCCGGGATTTCTACGTGGCCCGCGGATTTCTTGAAGTGGAGACACCGGTTCTTGAAACGACGCCGGGAGGCGCGGACGCTCGCCCTTTTAAGACCCATCACCACGCGCTGGACATGGATGTGTATTTGCGGATTTCAGTAGGAGAGTTGTGGCAGAAGGAGCTTCTCATCGCGGGGTTCCCAAAGACCTTCGAGATCGGTCGGGTGTTTCGCAATGAAGGCCAGTCGCGCGAGCATCTGCAAGATTACACCCAGCTCGAAAGCTACGAGGCATTCGCCGATGCCGAATCGGGCATGAAATTTTTGCAGGAACTCTACCGCTATATCGTAAGAGAGACGTATGGTAAGTACACATTTACGATCGGAGAGCATACGGTCGACCTTGCAGAGGATTGGCCAGTCATCGATTTTTGCGCTGCGATACAAAAGGAGTACGGCATCGACCCCATTTCCTGCACTGAAAAGGAGGCAATACAAACCGCAAAGGATATCGGCGTCACGTTCGGAGAATCTCCCAACAAAGCGCGTGCCATCGACCATCTATGGAAGAAGATCCGGAAAACTATTTCGGGTCCCGCATTCTTGAGAGGAGTTCCGATTTTCCTCTCCCCGCTCGCCAAGCGTTCGCCAAAAGATCCGGCACGCGCCGATCGCATACAGATCATCATTGCGGGTAGCGAGGTCGGGAACGCGTATAGCGAATTGAACGATCCGCAGGACCAGCGCGCGCGCTTTGAAGAGCAGCAAAAATTGCGTGATGCAGGCGATGACGAAGCGCAACGGCTCGATGAGGATTACCTTCGCGCGATGGAATTCGGGATGCCGCCCGCCTTTGGTTTCGGCGTCTCCGAGCGCCTCTTTTCATTCCTCGAAAATCGTCCCGCCCACGAAGCCCAGCTTTTTCCGCTGTTGCGCCCTAGAACATTCCAAGTACATGTTTCTGAGACGATCGGCCCTTCCGATTCAGCTAAGGTACGAAAGACAAAAAAGAAAAAATGAAAACTGCTGTATTTGGCGGCGGATGCTTTTGGTGTACAGAGGCGATTTTTCAGATGCTTAAAGGCGTCTCGAAAGTTGAATCGGGATACGCCGGTGGTTCGACAAGCTCACCACAAGCGGTCACCTATGAGAACGTTAGTAGTGGAAAAACGGGGCACGCAGAAGTCATTCGCGTGACCTACGACCCCGCGGTTATTTCATACGAAGACCTACTGACCGTATTTTTCGGCTCGCACGATCCGACGACGCCGAATAGGCAGGGTGCCGATGTGGGGGAGCAGTATCGCTCGGTTATTTTGTACGAGACAGAGGAAGACAAGGCGACTGCGGAGAAAGTGGCAAAGGACATTCAGGAATCACTCACAGCCTGCACGCGTGTCGTCTTCCAAATAATCCCACTCGGTACATTCTTTCCCGCGGAGTCGTATCATCAAAATTATTTCAAATCCAACACAAGCGCTCCGTATTGCAAGCTCGTTATCGAACCGAAGATAGAAAAGGTGAAGAAACGCTTCGCGGAGCTCGTCAAACAGTAATGTCTATGAAGCGGGAAGAATTCGAAAAGCTCGTCTCGGAAGGATACGAGAAGCTGCCACAATGGGTCAAAGAGAAGATAAGAAATGTTGCTTTGATTGTGGAGGACGAGCCGTCGCAAGAGGACAGAAAAGCAGAAGGGTTGGATGATGATGAGACGTTGCTCGGGCTTTACAAGGGGATTCCGCTCTCGGAGCGCGGCGAAATGTACGGCGTCGGGATGACCATGCCGGATACTATCACCCTCTACCAGCTGCCCATTGAGGAGGCCGCAGAAGAAGATGGTCTACCGGTCGCACAAGTCGTCGCTGAAACTATCTGGCATGAATTTGCTCATCATTTTGGGATGGATGAGGGGGAGGTGAGAAAGCGCGAGCAGGAACGTTTTTAGGGTACAAGATTTTCCTGTTGGAAAATCTCTCGGTCCTCGCTCCGTCGAGCTCGGAAGCCCCTAAAAACGTTCCTGCTCGCGCTTGTGTGAGTGTGGTATAAATATGCTCATGGCGAAACTGTCTGAGGTCTTAAAGGAGCGTGGCTATATCTATCAGCATTCTTCTGAAAAATTGGAGGAGATAACAGATGGCAAGAAACGCACTGTCTACCTTGGCGTGGACCCTACGGCGGATTCAATTCATGCCGGCAATTTCGCGGTGTTCATGCTCTTGCGCCGGTTTGCAGATGCGGGGCACAAGATAATCCTGCTCATCGGCGGCGGGACCGCACTCGCAGGAGACCCTAAGCCCGACGTCGAGCGTACCCTTACCGACCCTTCAATCATTGAGGCACGGGCGGCAAAATTGCGCACACAGGCGGAGAAGATCTTGGGAGGTGTCGAAGTCGTGCTCGTCAACAACGCCGATTGGCTCACAAAGCTGAATCTGATGGAATTTTTGCGCGACACGGGTAAGCATTTCACGGTCAACAATTTGATAAAAAAAGACGCGATAAGCGCGCGGATGAAAAGTGAGGAGGGAATTTCGTTTACCGAATTCTCATACCCGCTTTTGCAGGCATACGACTACTGGCACCTATTCAAAGAATACGGATGCGACGTGCAGATAGGCGGCTCCGACCAGTGGGGCAATATCGTCGCGGGAGTAGATCTCATTCGTCGGAAAGAAAATGCGACTGTGTATGCGCTTTCGTGCCCGCTCATCGTCGACAAGGCGACGGGAAAGAAATTTGGAAAAAGCGAAGGCAATGCAGTATGGCTGGACCCTGCGATGACGTCTCCCTACGCCTTCTATCAATTCTGGCTGAATGCGAGCGACGAAAGTGTTGAGGATTATCTACAGTTGTTTACCCTTCTCTCCGATACTGAGATTGGTGCGGTCATGGAAATGCAAAAACGCGATGCCAAAGAGCGCCATGCCCAGAAGACGCTTGCGCGTGAGGTGACGAATATCGTACATGGCGAGGAAGAGGCGGCGAAAGCCGAGACGGTAACGCAGGTGCTCTTTGGAGAGAGCGGACTTGATGCGTTGGATGAAAACGGAGTTGCGGTACTCAAATCTGTCGCTCCAATATATAAAGTACAGATTGGTGCCGGTTTCGTTGATGTCCTAGTAGGAGCGAAGCTCGCAAGCTCCAAGCGCGAAGCGCGTGAATTTCTGGGGGACAAAGCAGTAAGTCTAAACGGGGGAGTAACCGATGAGAAACAAGTTCTTGCGGCGGAGGATTTCAAAAACGGTGTCGCGCTTTTAAAACGCGGAAAGAAGAACGTCTGCGTATTGACACTTGCATGAATTTGTTGGATTAGGTATAATCGGGCTTGTATTGCGTGTTCGGTCAAACCCAAATCTGAAAGAGGGTCACTTGGACAAGACAGTCTACTGCGGTTACCGTCCGTGTTGCATTCGCAAGCGGGACGGTAAGGGCGTCGACGACGCTACCACCAAACACTGGTTCTGCTGTGAAAACCATCATGAGATGGCGATCGCGGAGAACCAATTGCGGGCGCCAGACGAACCAGTGTTCAGTTTCAAACGCGAACGGCCTGCAAATCCGCTTGAGGTCCCGAACCATCCGCGCGGTAGTGATTGGCCGCGCGAACACATGGTCAAATCTTCCTGACCACCTTTAGGGCGATCACTCGAGGGTCGTTCTAGTCTGTCGGCGCTCGCAAGGGCGCCGACTTTTTTATATCAGCACAATCCTGTAAAGTAGTAGCTCCATGTCTAAATTCAAGATCAAATCCGAGTACAAGCCGGCGGGTGATCAGCCGAAGGCCATCGAACACCTCGTAAAGGGACTCAAAGCAGGAACCCGCGACCAGACGCTCCTTGGTGTGACGGGCTCCGGCAAGACGTTTACCGTTGCCAATGTCATCGAGCACTGGCAGAAGCCGACACTCGTTATTGCGCACAACAAAACACTCGCGGCGCAGCTTGCCGCCGAGTATCGCGAATTTTTTCCCGACGCCGCTGTGCACTATTTCGTCTCCTACTACGATTACTACCAGCCGGAAGCGTATGTGCCCGTCACCGATACCTTTATAGAGAAAGAGGCGATGATCAATGAGGATATCGAACGCTTACGGCACGCAGCCACACAGGCGCTCCTGACGCGCCCCGATGTCATTGTGGTCGCCTCTGTTTCCTGCATCTACGGCCTTGGGAGCCCCACAGAGTATCAAAAAGTGAATTTGAAGATCACGAAAGGCGAGCAGATGACGCGCGCCACTTTCGCGCGCAAGCTCATATCGATGTACTTCGAGCGTGTCGCCGGCGAGCTTACGCCGGGGACGTTCCGTGCGCTCGGAGCGGCGGTCGAGATCATGCCGGCGAGCGAGCGCGTCATTTATCGCGTCGATCTCACGGGGGGCAAGGTTGCCAAGATCGAGGAGATAGATGCTATAACGCGCGAGATAGAGAACAAACACGATGCGGTTTTTCTCTTTCCGGCGAAGCACTATGTGACACCCAAAGATGTCCAAGAGGCGGCACTCGCCGATATCGAGCTCGAGCTCGCGGAACAGCTCAAAAAGTTCAACGCAGCAGGCAAGATTCTAGAAGCTGAGCGGCTCAAGCGCCGCACGCGCCAGGATATTGGGATGATACGCGAATTCGGCTTCTGTAACGGCATCGAAAATTACTCACGGCATTTTGACCGACGTCAATCTGGTGAGCCGCCCTACACCCTACTCAGCTACTTTCCTAAGGACTTCCTGACCATCATCGACGAATCACACGTTACGGTCCCGCAAATAGGCGGCATGTACGCGGGAGACCGTGCGCGCAAAGATACGCTCGTGGAACACGGATTCCGGCTGCCGAGCGCGGTCGACAACAGGCCCCTCAATTTCAAGGAATTCGAGGCTCGCGTCGGGCAAACTATCTATACCTCGGCAACCCCCGGCAAGTATGAGCTTGAACGGAGTGGCACGCCTATATCACAAGTCATCCGGCCGACGGGGCTCGTCGATCCGGAAATCGTGGTGCGCCCCATCATCGCCCGCGCAGATTTTGCGGGACAAGTCAAAGATTTCATCAATGAAGCCGAAATGGTGACCAAGCGCGGAAGCCGCTCAATGGTCACTGTGCTTACCAAAAAGATGGCGGAAGATCTGGCGACATTCCTTGCGGAAAAGAAAATAAAGGTGCGATATATTCACAGCGATATAAAGACGATAGAACGCATCGAAATACTCACTGATTTCCGCAAAGGTACATTCGACGTGCTGGTCGGGGTCAACCTCCTGCGCGAAGGTCTCGACCTTCCCGAGGTGGAGCTCGTGGCAATACTTGATGCGGACAAAGAGGGTTTCTTGCGCAGTGAGACTTCGCTCATTCAGACGATAGGGCGTGCGGCCCGCAACGTACTTGGGCGCGTCATTCTCTATGCGGATACCATGACGGGCTCTCTCGAGCGCGCGATAGGGGAAACGAATCGAAGGCGAGCCATACAGGAGCAATACAATAAAGAGCACAACATCACCCCAAAAACTATTGAGAAGCGCATCCACGATATCGTCGGCGACATCGAACGTACGCGCTCGCGGGCGGTAAGCGAGCTCGCAGAGCTCGACCGTGCGGCGTACGGAGGGGACGTGAAGAAGCTCATCAAGGATAAGCGGAATCAGATGCACGAGGCGGCCGACCGACTCGACTTCGAGACGGCCGCACTTCTGCGCGATGAGATACATAAACTCGAAACGAAGCAAGCAAAACCCAAATCATCCAAGCCGAAAAAATCAAAGTAATCCGGACATACATAATAATTGTACGATCGTACAATTATTATGTATGTGGAGGGAGCGGGTAAAAATGCGAGGTTTCGTGTAAGCTGTTGGTATGAAAGTTAAGGAAAACGTCCCGCTTGCCCCGCTCACTACCTTTGAAATAGGCGGCCCTGCACGATACCTTGTCGATGTTCGTTCGGAAGATGAGATTCGAGAAGCACTGCAATGGGCCAAAGAGAAGGGTGCGCGCGCGATTGTTCTCGGTAGTGGTAGTAACGTACTGGTGCCCGACGACGGGCTCGAGGCACTCGTCATTCGCCTCCGCGGCGATCTCTATGCAGCAAAAGACGGCCTCGTCGACTCGTGGGCGGGGACAAATCTCCTTGCGGCAATACGTGCGTTAGGTGCGCAGGGGTGGGGCGGATGGGAGAAGCTCGCGGGAATCCCCGGCACTATCGGAGGCGCGGTACGGGGCAATGCGGGCGCCTTCGGGCCCGAGATAAAAGATTTTGTTACCTCAGTACGTGCGCTTAACGCAGAAACTGCTGAAGTGCGGGATTTCGCAAATCCCGCATGCGATTTTTCGTATCGTCACAGTTTTTTCAAGGACCATCCTGAGTGGATAATCACGCGCGTCGTCTTCAAATTGGAAAAGCAGCGACTTGATATATCAAGTCGGTTGATAGAAGAGACGATTGCGGAGCGCGAGAAGCGACATTTGCAGAATGTTCGCGCCGCCGGCAGTTTCTTTATGAATCCCAAAGCGCCTGCGGAAATCGTTGCAATGTTCGAAAAGGAAAAAGGAATCAAATCGCGCGAAGGTCGTGTGCCCGCCGGCTGGCTTATCGAAAAGGCCGGCATGAAAGGCGCAACAGTCGGTGGCGCAATTGCTTCGCTCCAGCACCCGAATTACATCGTGAATCAGGGAAATGCCACCGCACACGATGTTTTGAATCTTGCACAAACAGTAAAGTCGCAGGTGGAAGCGGATTTCGGCGTCGAACTTCACGAAGAAGCAGCGATCCTCTCGCTGTGATATAATGGTCCATACCAACCCCTAGCGCAAAGCGGGGGTCGGACTCATTTTACGTATGGCAGAAAAAGACATAGGCGCAGATAAAATCGTCATAAAAGGCGCTCGGACCCACAATTTGAAGAACGTGAGTGTCGAGATTCCCCGCAACAAAATGGTGGTTTTTACGGGCCTTTCCGGAAGCGGGAAGTCGTCTTTGGCGTTCGACACGATATTTGCGGAAGGACAGCGGAAATACGTCGAGTCACTCTCGGCATACGCGCGACAATTTTTGCGGCAAATGCAGAAACCCGACGTTGACGAAATCACGGGTCTTTCTCCAGCAATTTCTATCGATCAAAAAAGCCGCTCCAACAACCCGCGCTCGACGGTCGCGACCATCACCGAGATATACGATTACCTGCGCGTCTTGTATGCGCGTGTCGGCAAGGCGCATTGTACGATCTGCGGCCGCGAGGTGCGCAAACTTTCAAACGAGGAAATATTGGAGTCGGTACTTTCGATCGTTGAAGGCGCACGCAAGCAAAAGGTATTGGCGGGGAAGTTAACGAAAGGGGTATCAGCGGCAAAAATCCGCATCTCCTCACCGGTCGTTGTCGGGCGCAAAGGCGAGTACTACCAGCTGCTCTACGACATGCTCAATAAAGGTTTCGAGAAGGTGATTGTTGACGGCGAGGAAAAATCTTTACGTGAGCGCGTCGATCTCAAAAAGCATTTCAAACACGACATCGACATCATCGTGGATGAGATATTCGTCTCGGAATTCCTCGATGACCCAAAAGCTGCGCATGAACGCGCGAGCGAGGCAATCGAGCGCGCACTTCACGAAAGCGAGGGCTTGGTCAAAATTACCGATGCGGAGGGTACTTCACGCATTGTCTCGGCCAAATTCATGTGTCCGTACGACGGCTTCTCTTTCCCCGAGATCGAACCACGCCTCTTTTCCTTCAATTCACCCTACGGTGCGTGTCCCGAGTGCAAAGGGCTGGGGACCAAGTATTTCTTCGGCGATGAAGCGTGCGACGTCTGCCAAGGCGCACGATTGCGCCCCGAGGCGCTCAATGTGTTCCTCGGTCTGGTCAGAGAGCCGGAGAATCACGAGGGGGCCGCAAAAGGTATGAACATCGTCCACCTTTCGTCGCTTTCTATCGAAGAAGCGATGGATTTTTTCAACAAACTCAAACTCACGAAAAAAGAGCAGGAGATCTCGAAAGTCGTCATCAAAGAAATAACCTCCCGCCTCCAGTTCATGCTCAACGTCGGCATCGAATATCTCACCCTCGATCGCAAGGCAAATACGCTCTCGGGCGGGGAAGCGCAGCGCATTCGGCTGGCTTCGCAGCTGGGGAGCGGACTGGTAGGTGCCTTATACGTACTCGACGAGCCGACCATCGGGCTCCATCCGCGCGACAACGACAAACTCATCGAGACCCTCAAGCATTTGCGCG
>OBEQ010726331.1_pt1 | contig 14215 bp, 13 predicted proteins | sample 1670901 | NCBI WGS metagenome assembly OBEQ01 (sample SAMEA104232315, study PRJEB22302) | groundwater metagenome | biome: forest; feature: aquifer; material: groundwater | place: USA | collected 2011-08-07 | depth 5.4 m
GCAAACATAGGTTAAATCTTTTGGTCTAGAGCCTAATTCTTTTTCCAAAATTTTCATTATTCTTTCTTCCCAATCTTCCATATCTTCCGGCGTAAACGCATCATTAAAAGACCACTGTGTCACAGTGTGCGTAACTTTTTCAAATTTTTCCGAGGGTTTGCCGGCTACCCGTTGAGTCGGCGAATCCGGCGTGACCAATTCCGGATGCTGAACTTCTATTTTTCGCAACTCATCCATTAGCCCCTCATACATAGCGTCGGTAACTTGCGGATCATTTAAAACATGATAACGATAACGAAGATCATCGATCTGAGATCTTAATCTTTCAACCTTGCTTTGTAATTCTTTTGCTATGGACATATGTTATTTTAGTTTGTCATTGCGAGTCAAAGCGAAGCAATCCCATTGTATGGTGGCGATAATCTAGTCAAAAAGAATTTCGTCATAAAGGTCTTTCCAACTAGGGTTAATACTTTTAATAAGTTCTATCTTTTTCTTTCTAGACCCAGCTTTGATTTGTTTTTCTCTGGCAATAGCAATGGTTATGTCGTTGTAAATTTCATAATAGACTAATTTATTAATATTGTATTTTTTAGTAAAACTATTGTGGGGTGACTGTTCAGTTTTGTGTTCGTAGGTTCTTCTAGACAAACTATTGGTTACTCCTGTATACAAAACTACGTTGATTTTATTTGTCATTATATAAACGTAATATTGGTATTTTTTCATAACTGGTTAAAACTACCATACAATGGGATTGCCGCGTCGCACCGGCTCCTCGCAATGACAAACCAAACATTTACTTCAACAACCCCAGATACCACCCGATCATCTGATCTCCCCACAACATAACCACAAAAGTCCCAAAAGCCAAATATGTACCAAAGGGAATGGCGCTGGAAAGATGTTTTTTCTTCAATGCCAATAAAATCAAGCCGCCTACCGCCCCGACTACATAAGACAGGAAAAGAGCGACTAATACCGCCGGCCATCCCAGCCAAATCCCCATCATAGCGCCCATCCTCACATCTCCGCCACCTATCCATTTCCCTTTGGAAATTACAAATTGTAACCAGAAAAACCCGCCGGCCACCAACAAACCTATCAACATCGATACCAAACTAAACCCTAAGTAAAGATTAAAAAATAATCCGGCCAGCGCGCCGACCCAAACTACTGCCGGTAAAATTTCTTGGTATAACCAATCGTAAATAAAAATAATAATAAGCAAAATAGAAAAAATTATGTCTCTGGAAAAATGCGCCGGTACCACCGCCGGATTATTTAAATTATTCCAAGCCACCAACACAAAAATCAACGCCGCGCCTATTTCTACAAAAGTAAAATGTTTTGGAATTAAATTTTTACAAGTACGGCATTTACCCCCCAAAGCCAGATAGCTTAAAACCGGTATGTTTTCGTACCAGGTTAGTTGCCGCCGGCAAGACGGACACATACTGCGGCCATTTACAATCCTGATATTTTCTCGGGTGCGCCAAATCCAAGAATTTAGAAAACTACCCAGAGCTAATCCCAGAAAAAAAATTATTACATAGAAAAAATGTCCGATACCAGTTAAATAATTCATACTGACTAATTATATCACAGGAGGCAAAATCCGCCAGAGGCGGATTTTTAACTGACACAAAATTTACTTCACTTTAGCTCGCAAATTCTGGTCGTTAAAAACAAAAGACCCCTTCTCGCGAGTGGGCCTCTTGTTTTAAACTTAAGTTTAAGCTTGTTAGTCGGCAATTCCTGAAGGGCTTAGAGTAACTCCTCCGCTCAATCCATTAACTGTTGTTTCTAAGGCAGCAGTTACGGAATAAGTACTGGTACTTCCAGTATAGGTATACGCTGAACCGGCCAAAGGATCGTCCGGAACTTGTCCCATATACGGAGTTGCGCAAGCAGCGGTTGTAAATCCAGCGCTGTTTAAGCAAGCGTAGTTTGTAGTTCCCAATTCTATAGCTGAACCAGTTGGGTAAGCGGTTTGGTCAGTATAGTAAAGTTCCAAGGCTGTTTGTAATTGTTTTAAGTCGGACAGACGTCTCGCATCGCGAGCTTTTTGTCTGGCATTTCCTAAAGCTACTACAGCTAAGGTTGATAATAAACCGATGATAGCTATTACCACCAACAATTCAATCAAGGTGAAACCTTTCTTATTCATATTTTTCATAGTTTCACCCCCTTTCTATAAATTGGCTGTGTCATATCTGTTTAATACATTTTTTACATTATACCACACAACTGTTTATTTCTTATGCAATATCTTTCTGACTTTATCCACAACCTCTGACGGTTTGAAATGAGTTTTGATTAAATAATCGGCCGCACCTTCGTCCAGGCCGCGCTGCACGTCGTCTTTTTGACCCAAATTGGTAAGCAAAATTATCGGAATATTTTTTATTGCCGAATCTGCTTTGGCCGCTTCTAGAACCGCAAAGCCGTCTAGTTTCGGCAAAAGTATATCCAACAATACAATGTCAGGCTTTTTTTTCTTGATATCCTGCAAGCCTTTTTCGCCATTACCGGCCATACTTACTTTGAACCCCTCCATTTCAAATTTTTTCTGATAAATTTCGGCTAGAAAAACGTCATCTTCTACGATTAAAACATGGGTCATAAAAATTAATTAAACAATACTACGCATCGCCAAACCGATGGCCACAGACATCCGTGGTCCTATTTGACGTAAAACCGGTTTCAAGCCCTCCTGATAAACGATTCTTGCCCAGGAATCTCCTACGTAGCATTTAATTTTAAATTTTTCTTGAATATATTTTGCCAAAAACGGCATAAGCGCCATACCGCCGGTAAGAATTATTTTTTCCGGACGCTTGCCTTCGTTGCCTGTTTGACGCAAATATAACTCCAAACTTACTTCAATTTCTTTCATTATCGGATCTATCACCGGCATCAAAATATCCAACCACTTTTGTTCACTTAATATATTATTACTGGTTGTGCCAAGATAGTCAAATAAATCATACTTTGCCTGCTCTACCAAATCGTGTTCAACGCCTAAAATGTTTTGTAAAATCTTGTCTATTTTGTCTCCGCCGGATTCTATACTCTGGTGAGTGATAGGCATTCCTTGGTCTATTATAAAAAAGTTTGTTCTCTCTGACCCAATGTCTATTATCATAGCCACGGCCTGATCCCGGCCGATTAAAGCGCGGGCCAAAGTAGTGGATTCAGGCTCCAAAGCCTCTAAAGCCAACCCGGCGCGTTGAAAAACTTTGGAATAAAATTCAATTAACTTGTGAGGAACGGCGTTTACCAAAACACGCTGCGATTTATCTTCGGGCAAGCCTTTTAACGGCTGATAATCTAAAGCCATTTCTTCCAACGGCATCGGCAGTAATTTTTTTACTTCCGCTTTTACCAGATGATCTAATTCTTCTTTTTTTACCATTGGTAAAGTAACCACCGCGTGAAAAACAGATGAAACCGGCAAACTTACCACGGCTGATTTGGAAATTACCCGAGAAGTTTTGAGAACAACCTTTAAGGTGCTGGCGTATTTTTCTATTTGCGCGTCGGCCATTTGGTCGGAAGCGGCGGATTCTTTCCCCTGACGCAAAGCGGTTGATTCCGGCGTTTCTTTTTGTCCCGCGAACGGGATCCCGTCGTTGCGGGATAAAAGATTAGAAATATTTTTGTCTTCAGTGGCTTGCAATTTATGAATATCCTGTTTGCTGGAAGTTAATCCGTAGGTTGACAAAACAGGCCGCTTTTTTTCTAGGCGTAATTCTACTAATTTTATTCCACCGGATCCGATATCAATTCCCAGATACGACTTTGGCTTATTCCAAAACATAAAACATATTTGATTTCATTATACCAGAAAAACAATAATACTTGTAGAGCAGTGTTGATAACTGGGGATAAATGATGTACTATAAGAATAATATTAAAATCCTATGCCCATAAAACTTTACAACACATTAAACAGAAAAATAGAAGACTTTAATCCCCTCAAAAAAGGAAAGGTTGGTATTTATGCTTGCGGACCAACCGTTTATAACTACGCTCATATAGGTAATCTGCGCACCTATGTTTTTGAAGATATCCTTAAACGAGTTTTACAATATAACGGATACAAAGTAAAACATATAATGAACATCACTGATGTGGGCCATCTCACCGGCGATGGCGACCATGGCGAAGATAAAATTGCCAAAGGCGCGGAGCGTGAAGGCAAAACCGCTTGGGAAATTGCCAAGTTTTACACCCTGGCATTCCAAAAAGATTTAAAAGATCTAAATATTTTGCCACCAAACAAATTTCCCAAAGCCACGGACAATATAAAAGAACAAATTGCTTTAATAAAAAAACTGGAACAAAAAGGATTCACTTATAAAACCGGCGACGGGATTTATTTTGATACTTCTAAATTAAATGATTACGGAAAATTAGCGCAACTACACAAACAAGAATTAAAAGCCGGAGCCAGAATAGAAATGGGTGAGAAAAAAAATATTACAGATTTTGCGCTTTGGAAGTTCTCTCCAGCCGGACAAAAACGCCAAATGGAATGGAAGAGCCCGTGGGGTGTAGGCTTTCCCGGCTGGCATATAGAATGCTCGGCAATGTCGGCAAAATACCTGGGTCAACCGTTTGATATCCACTGCGGTGGTATAGACCACATACCAGTGCATCACACCAACGAAATCGCGCAAAGCGAAGCGGCCAACGATAAACCATTGGCCAATTACTGGTTGCATGGAGAATTTATATTGGCTGGCGAAAATAAAATGGCCAAATCAACCGGTAATTTTGTTACCTTACAAACACTCAAAGAACACAGCGTTTCTCCCCTAGCCTATCGTTATCTACTACTACAAACTCACTACCGCAAACAACTCACATTTTCCTGGGAGGCGTTGGCCGCGGCGCAAAACGGATTAAACCATCTATACAACATTGTTCGAAGTTGGGAAAAAGCCGGTGTAGGTTGCGCGGAATACGAACAAAAATTTCTCGATGCCCTAAATAATGACTTAGACACGCCCGGCGCCATGGCTATAATGTGGGACTTGATAAAAAATCCTATTTTTCCACCTTCTTCCAAAAAAAGAACTGTTTTGAAATTTGATAAAGTGTTGGGCTTAGGATTGGCCAACTTAAAAAAAGAAAAAAATTCTATTCCTACAGAAATTCAAATTCTGATAGCCGAAAGAGATGGGGCGAGATTTTCTAAAAACTGGAAAAAAAGCGATGAATTAAGAAAGAAAATAGAAACGGCCGGATATACGGTTGAGGATACTCCGGACGGGACAAAGATTCAGCGTACTTCTTCTTTTTAATTACTATCTAACTAAAACAAAAACAGCCTTTGTATAAAGACTGTTTTTGTATTTGACCCGAGATTAATCTCTCGGGTCTGGCTGAACCGGAACGTTGTTACGTCACCGGGTAGATTCGGCCGAACTAACGAGCCGGGGCTTCCGGTGGCACGGCGGCCTCTTCGTGGTAGCAACTGATGCCGGGAATGCCGTCTTGCACCACCCGACAGGACATCTTGAACGGCAAGACCGTCAACTTCGGCTCGGAGTAAGCAGCACCCACCTTGGGACTGCTGGGATCAGGATCCTTGCACATCACCCATGTCCCCTCGGCCGAAGCAGGGATGAACAGACCGTTCGGCTCCGGCTGAGGCAAACGTTCTGCGCCATAGTGATTATCTTCGTGGCCAGGACTGCGAATGTAGTAGTGCTGCATGGATTCCGGCGCCGAATACTGCGTGGCATAGGGAATCGGGTAACCGATGGAATTGCAGAAAAAGACATACTTCCCCTGCATCTCGTTGTACGCATACGCGTACGTGATATACCCCTCCTGGTCGCGCAGCTCGTAGAGATCCTTGAGCAGTTGGAGCTCGCGGAAGTTGTGAATCGCCGGCATGCCGACCCTGGCGACTCCTTCAGCCACCATGCCCTCCTGCCGATCCCGCTGCACATCGCTGCTGCTGGACTTCGATCCGCAGGCCGACGCCAGCAGAACCATCAGCGCGATGAACACCATCTTCGTCGTTGTCTTCATGGCTTTCTCCTTCGTCCTTGGTTCGAGTTGCGACCTAGTACTTCGGTCCGAGACGCTCTTGCTTGAGCTGGTTGATGAACGCCCGCAGGTCAGCGGGCATCTTCTCCTCGGGGTAGTCCGCGGCCCGGTGCAGGATGATGTCCGCAAGTGCATCCTTCTCTTCCTGCGTCTTGGTCTGCACGTACTCGAACTGCATGTTCTGCAGCTCCTGGATCATGCCCTGATTGTAAGCCTTCGACCGTTCGAAGGTCTCGCGCCGCACCTGCTCCTGCTTCGGAGCGAAGTACTTGTAGAGGAAGAAGTCCGCGCCCTGGACACAGAACATGACCAACAGCACGAACACCAGCCCGCCGATGAGACCTCCAGCAATCTTGAGAATGTCCTTCATACTCTCTCGCCTCCGCAAAACTGTCACCACGAAACCTTCGTGGCCAAGGTTGGACAAAATATCCAATAGATAATACTAACACCAAAGATGCACACTGTCAATGGGTTGCTTAAACAAAACAGCCTTGACAAAAGGCTGTTTTGTTATACTCTTAACTATAAAAACGGAGGTAAACGTGCAATCCAAGAAAAACTGGCTACTGGTGATGCTTATTTGGATTATTACACTCGTAATTTTGGCTCCGGCCAATTGCGACCATGATACGAATCCACCACCTACTATGGTGGATGAAAAAGCGAAACCCCATACCGACTCACGAGAGGAGTCTGCTGTTGGGAAATCGCCCAAGCGTCACAAACCCAAGGACATTATCCTTAGCCCGTCAGCCTGCACCCATGACGACGATTGTCCATCCGATAGCAGCTGTCTAATGGGTACTTGCATCATCACTAACCCAACGGACAATGCTGAAGAGGAAGTTGAGGCTGAGGATGACGAGGAAGCCGAATTTGATGCCGGCTCGGATGATGAACAGAAAACCGTACGATCCTGCGCGACCACAGAAAATTGCGGCTGCGGCTACGAATGCATTGACGAACAATGCAGCCAAAAGCTAGGTTCATTTTGCTGCGCCAATGCTGATTGTAAAGAAGGTGATTTCTGTAAATTCAGCGAGGGTTATACCGACCCAAACGGCACGTGCGCGCTATCGGAATGCGATGATAGTGATGATTGTGGTGGTGGCCGATGTGGTATGAATTGTTGGCATCATATCTGCTACCAATTATACTGCTGTGTTGACGAGGATTGTCCAGCCGAAAAATTATGTAGAATCTTTGAAGGTCAAACTGAAGGCTACTGCGTGGTACCAGAATGCATATCGGACACCGATTGTGGCTGCGGTCACATCTGTGATGCTACACGCTATGTTTGTTTGGATCATAGCCCCAACCGTCCAATGCGATGCTGCAGCAACGATTTCTACTATAATGGCCAGTGTTTGCCGCATGAATATATTGAAGACGGACATTGCCTAGATGATAGCCAGTGCTCCGCAGGCAAAGTTTGTTACGAAAGTGAAGTATGCCTACCGGCTACCTGCGCGAAAAATGCCGATTGCGGCTGCGAGGCTACTTGCTGGAAAGGACAATGCGAATACGGTTGCGATAAGAACAGCGACTGTTGCAATAAAGGCGATGTCTGCCACCAAGGCAGATGTGAGAATCCCAACGAAGAAGACGAGGACGATTAAAAAACCCGCAATTCAATGCGGACAAGCCACCCCGTTCAACTAGACGAACGGGGTTTTATTTTTGTATTTGATTCGCGCAAAAGATTAGCGTCTCTACATCCACCTTTTCTTTTTGAATATCAAAAACATCAAGAGCGCGCCGATAGCCGTTAAACCCACTATTTTCCAAAAACCAAACGAATCAAAGATAATAGGTGTGCCGGTAGCATTGATACTAAATAATGCAGCCACCAAGGTAAGCGGAACCGTAATTACGGTAATTATTGTCAGTGTCCGCATTATTTCGTTCATCCGCAGACTAACCACGGATTCATTGGTTTCGTGCAGCGCGTCCACACTTTCTTTTTGACTTTCCAGTGTATGCCAAATTTCGTTTACATGTTCGCGTGTAGAGTTTATGTAACCCTGATAAGACTGCAGGCTTAACTCGCGGCCGCTGCTGGTAATAAGACGTTCCAAAACTGTTTTGTGCCCCTGCACCGTACGACGGAAAGTCACCACGTTAGTTTTGAGGCGCAAAATCTCTTCGGCCATTTTTCTGTCCGGAACTTCCGTAAATACAACTTTTTCAACCCAATTAATATCATCATTAATATGAAGCAAAATAGGAACAATTGCCTCCCAAAGCCGGCCTAATAACTCAAAAAACAACTTCGCGGCCGTGCCTTGGAAATATTGGCCACCAACAACGCCTTTTTGGCATTCTTTAAAAAAAATTCCAATTTCCGGCAAACTATCATCGTGTACAGTTATCAGGCTTTGGCCATTTAAGAAGAAATCCACTTCGGTAAAGCCCAATCTGCGGGTAATCTTGTTAAAAACGGGAAAATGCAAAACCATAAAATAATACCCATCGCGTTTTACAAACTTTGGGCGTTGAAATGACGGCAAGCTTTCTTTTACATCTTGATCGGCCAGCTGGAATTTTTTTTGTACGGCAAGCAAAACTTTTTCCTCCGGTTTGGAAACATTTACCCAAAGCAAACCATTTTTCTGAATTTCATTTATATTTTTCATAGGTTTTTATTATACCACATTGTTGCGAGTCGTGGAACGTGGTATAATATTTAAGTAAAAATGTAGCTTCTAACTTCGTATGGCAGACAAACCAATAGAACAAATAACACGACTGGAAACACCGGTAGAAGTTGTGGCTCCACCCGAAGAGCTTGATTTAAAATTGTCTCCCTCTGGGAGATCTCCCGAAGGGAGAGAGTTAAATGAACAGGAAACATCCGAACAAGAAACAGCCGCTCCGGAGCAAGATACCCCACAACCACGACGCCCGATTATCAAACCAAGACCGGCCGTTCCCCTACCGGTTAAAGACGCGGTAATGGTAAAAATAGAAAAAATAATGGAAGAAGGCCTAAACGATTCTTACCAGCGCTTATCCCCTGTTGCCAAACAAGAATTCAAACTAAAAGGAGAACAAGCCGCCTCTCAAATCCGGGAACTTTTGAAAAGCAGTCACATAAAAATCAAAAAAATACTGCGTCTAATTTTGGATTGGCTACGAATACTGCCTGGCGTAAACCATTTCTTTTTGGAACAGGAAGCAAAAATAAAAACAGATAAAATTATCGCTTTAAAAGAAAAATTCTAAAGTCTATTTTGTATGGCTGAGCTTGTAAATTTTTTAATAAACATCATAAACAGTTTACTGGAAAATAATATTTTTACTTCAATTTTTCCTCCCGCTTTAGGGCTGATACTTTTAATTTCTTTTTTATACATCTTAAGAGCGATTTTCACGGTGAAGGGACGCGAGAGCAAAGCTTTCCATAAAACAGTCCTGTTGATAAAAGTTCCTAAAGAAAAATAGAGCGACAAATCTGACTCAATGAACGCGGAGGTTAACCTAAACGAAACACGCGAAGAAATTGCCGTAGCCGAAACTGTTTTCTCGGCCATTGCCGGTTTAAAACGAGAAAGCGGTGTTTGGGCCTGGCTACACGGCAGAAACGACCATGTTTCTTTTGAAATCGTGGTCAAAGACAGCAAAATATCTTTTTATGTGGCTGTCCCAGACAAAATCAAAGGATTCGTAGAGCAACAAATTCACGCTCAATACCCGCATGCCGAAATCACCGAAGAGCCGGATTATAATATTTTCAAACCGCAGAGCCACATTGTTGGCGCTTATTTATGGCTCAAACACAAATCGGCTTTTCCTTTAAAAACATACAAAACCCTGGATAGTGACCCCCTTATCGCCATGCTCAACCCTCTTAGCAAGATACTAGAAGACGAGGGAGCGATTATTCAATATATTGTCCGCCCGGCTACCGGCAAATGGCGACACCAAGGCGTAGATTTAATCCGTGATATAAAAAAAGGAGAAAAATTTGAATACGTGGCCAAGCGCGGAGCGTTTGGTAAATTTTTTAGCGGTTGGAGTAAAATAATTTTTGCCAAAAAGAAAGAAAATAGTGAAAACCATGGCGGACAAACTTACCAAATCACCCAAATGGAAGAAGAGATGGTAAAACACATGGAAGAAAAAATCAGCCGTGGTGGATTGGAGACCACCATTCGCCTGGTAAGCTCGGCCAACAACAAAGAAAAGGCTGTACTTAATCTGGAAAACATCATCAACGCCTTTAGCCAATACAATTTATACCGCTACGGCAACACTTTGGCTGCGGTTGTACCCCGTCGCCCTAGCGCTCTTATCCGCGATTACATCTATCGCAGCATGCGCGACGACAAATATATGGTGCTCAACACCGAAGAAATGGCCAGTTTATGGCACATGCCTATCCCCAACACCGAAACCCCAAACATCAACTGGCTTGGCGCGCGCAAGGCTCCCCCACCAACAAATATGCCGAAAGAAGGTATTATTTTGGGCCGGGCAGTCTATCGCGGCGAAGAAACAGTTGTACGCATGAAACGAGACGATAGACGCCGCCATCTTTATGCTATCGGTAAATCCGGCAGCGGAAAATCTGTGTTTATTCAAAATTTGGCGGTGCAGGATATTATAAACGGCGAAGGTGTCTGTGTTATAGATCCACACGGAGATTTTGCCGAATATGTTCTACAGCACGTACCAAAAGAACGCGCCGAAGACGTAATTTATTTTAATCCATCCGATACCGAACGCCCAATTGGTCTCAACATGTTGGAAATAAGCACCGAAGAACAAAAAGATTTTGCTACTCAAGAAATGATTGCTATTTTTTACCGCTTGGTTACTGACCCCTCTATGATTGGCCCGATGTTTGAACACAACATGCGCAACGTGATGCTTACTCTAATGGCTGATATGGTAAACCCGGGCACTATCGCCGAAATCCCTCGCATGTTTACCGACGATGAATTTGTGGAACAGTGGAAGAAAAAACTTACCGACCCGATGGTGCTAGCTTTCTGGGAAAAAGAAATGGCGAAGACTTCCGATTTTCATAAATCAGAAATGTTGGGTTATTTAATTTCCAAAGTCGGCCGGTTCGTAGAAAATTCCATGATCCGAAATATTATCGGTCAGTCACACAGCGGATTCAACTTCCGGGAAATAATGGATAAGAAAAAAATCCTGATTGTAAACTTGGCCAAAGGTTTGGTGGGAGAAATAAACTCCAACTTGCTGGGCTTGATTATCGTTTCTAAATTACAGATGACCGCTTTGGAACGCGCTTCTCTACCCGAAGAAGAACGCAATGATTTTTATTTATATATAGATGAGTTTCAAAACTTTATTACCGAATCTATCGCCACTATTCTTTCCGAAGCCCGTAAGTATCGCCTAGAACTTATCATCGCCCACCAATACATGAAACAGCTGGAAGATAACAAGGGCAAAACCACCGTGCGCGATGCCGTGTTGGGTAATGCCGGTACAATTGTCTCTTTCCGTATTGGTGTAGAAGACGCGGAAGTATTGGCCAAAGAATTTGCGCCGGTGTTTAGCGCTTATGACCTGGTAAACGTAGAACAATACACCGCTTATGCCAAACTTTTGATTGACAATACTGCCGCAAAGCCGTTTAATATGCTTACTTATCCCCCTCAAACCGGCAACAAAGAGCTGGCCGCGGCCATCAAAGAACTCTCCCGCCTCAAATACGGCCGTCCTAGAGAGCTGGTAGAGGCAGAAATTGCCGAGAGAGCGCAGCTTGGCGTGGTAGTAGCCGCAAGCGAGACAGGAACGGTTGAAGCGAGTTTGTAATCATAATTCACAATTCACACATCACAATTCATTCAAATGAATCGTGCTGTGCGTATCATGCATCCTGTTTTTATGTCCACTATATATAGAAAATACAGACCTCAATTATTCAGCGATGTGGTGGGGCAAGAACATATAATAAAAACCATCACCAACGAAATAACTTCAGACAAGATAGCGCACGCCTATCTTTTTTCCGGCCCGCGCGGAACCGGTAAAACAACTCTGGCCCGTCTGCTGGCCAAATCCATAAACTGCCAAGATAGAAAAAAAGATGATTTTGAACCGTGTGGCGTTTGTTCGTCTTGCACGGAAATTACTTCCGGTCACAACATAGACGTATTTGAGATGGATGCGGCTACTCATACCCAGGTTGATAATATGCGCGAAAATATTATAGAGAACGCGCAATTTAAACCCACAAAATCAAAATATAAAGTATTTATCATCGACGAAGTGCACATGCTTTCCACCGGCGCCTTCAACGCGCTGCTCAAAACACTAGAAGAGCCGCCTAGCCATGTAATTTTTATTTTAGCCACCACCGAACAACATAAATTACCGGCCACAATTATTTCCCGCTGCCAACGTTTTAATTTCAAAAGAGTCGGCTACGAAGACATGATGAAACGATTGGAAGAAATCTGTAAAAGCGAAAAAGTAAAAGTTGATAAAGAAGTTTTGGAACGCATCATCAACAAAAGCGACGGCTGCATGCGCGACGCCGAAAGTTTGCTGGGGCAAGTATTAAGTTTGGATTTGAAAAGTATTGATGCCAAAGACGCCGAGATGATTTTGCCGACCTCCAGCATAGAAACTGTACTGGAGTTTATTGATTTAGTTTTGCCACCGCCAGGGCGGGGTGCCGCCTCAGAGACGGCAATAAACAATGCCGGCTCAGCCATCAAACTAATCCAGGAACTTGTGGCCGACGGTGTAAACCTGGAACAATTTGCTTACGATTGTCTGGAGGCCTTGCGTTTGCTTATGATTTTACAAGTAGACCCGCAAACCAAAAATATCAACACGGATTATAGCGCGCAGGCAATAAAAGAACTCAAAAAAGCGTCCGCCAAAATTACCGCTCATAATCTGGTAAAAATGATTGAATCCTTAATCACCCGCCGCCGGGACATAAAATCCGCGCCAATGCCACAATTGCCTTTGGAATTGTTTGTGGTGGAGTTTACTTGCGCGGCTTCGAGCGATAGTTCAAATCTCCCTCTTACCAAGAGGGAGCAGGAGGGAGTTGCCGAGGTGTCGGCTCCCACTCCCCCTACCCCCTCTCGGGCAAAGGGGGATGTGTCCGCCGCACAAAAAGATGACGATAAAAAACCTCACACCATTACCCAAACCATAAAAGAAACCATCTCTTCTATCGCTCATGGTGGTTCAGTAAAAACAACTCTGGAAGAAATAAAATCTAAATGGGCGGCTGTAATCGCGGAAATCTCTAAAGAAAATCATTCCCTTAGTTTTATTTTAAAGATGAGCGAGATTCAATCCATAGACAACGAAGGTTTGCACATATCTGTCCCCTACTCATTCCACAAAGACAAGCTGGACGAAATCAAAACAAGAAAAACCATAGAAAAAACTTTGACTGATTTTTTTTCCGAACATATACAATTACACTGCGACGTTCTGGAGGGCGCCCTACAAAATAACAATGATGACGAATTAACTAAATTGGCCGCTGATTTTGGCGGAGAAGTTGTGTAAATAAAATGCAAACTAAAAAAAGAAATGGATTAAAGTTAAGCCTAATACCTATATTTATTTTACTGGCAATATTTTGTATTTCTATTTTCCTAATAGTCACACACCTTATAATAAACCCGCCCCCGGAAACAGTCGCCGCCACCACAAAGCAGTCTGTAGTTACAGATCCAATCACAACAAATATTTCAGTGACGTCTAAAGATTTTGTTAATCTGTCTGTACCATTTACTCCGGAAGCACCGGATGGGGTTATGATAAAACCTTGGAATAATTCTTGCGAAGAAGCTAGCCTGGTAATGCTGGACCAATACTACTCCGGCAATAGCTCTTCGACTATTTCCAAAGAAGTAGCAAAACAATCAATTCTGGCCTATATTAGTATTGAAAATAAAATCTTTGGCTATAATGCCAATACCAACGCTGCGGAAATGACCAAGCTGGCTAACACGTATTCCAAATATTTTACAGCCAAAATTGTAACTAATCCGACTCTTAAACAATTAAAAACAGAACTCACGGAGGGCAGGCCGATAATCGCCCTAGTGTATGGTTTTGCGCTACACAATCAGAACATAGATTTCTTGACGGGCGGATCTTATTACCACACATTTGTAATAAAAGGATATGACGA
>OBEQ010566117.1_pt1 | contig 14214 bp, 21 predicted proteins | sample 1670901 | NCBI WGS metagenome assembly OBEQ01 (sample SAMEA104232315, study PRJEB22302) | groundwater metagenome | biome: forest; feature: aquifer; material: groundwater | place: USA | collected 2011-08-07 | depth 5.4 m
GCAGCCGACGCCATCTGCCTGGTGCGCCCCTTTTGCCAAGCGATTCTGGAACCTCGTCTGTAGGATGGTCCGTGCGTTCTCAGCACTGTTCATCGTTGTCATGGCTACTCCTCCAGTCCCGCGTACGGTGCGCTGCATGGCCTGCCCTCTCGCGGTAGGTACCACGTCTCCATCGTGTGCCGTGGATAGGCTGTCCCACGACACTCCCATACATCTGTCACCAATGCAACGGGCTGAAGAGGTTGACGGCAGTTCGGGCATGTATGCAGCATCACCAATGCTCGTCTCAGCGCGGTTCTATCCGTCTCTTCATAGTCCATGCCCTCTTATCTCTCCATCCCGCGTGTGGTGCGCCGCGTCACCATAAGACCAACCGCGCCCCACGCCGACCCATCCTCTTCTCGCCAGTAGTCTGTGCAACATTCCTCCATGCACGCAACACAGTTCTCCGCGTTGGGGCATGGCGTCTCATGTCTCGGATCGTGGCACGTCGTCATAGCGGGTCCTCCGTCCCGGCGCGCTCGCACGGTATGAAACGACCGCAATCATCGCACTCCCACCCTGCATCATCGGCCGAGGCCGAGCCTGACCATTCAGGACCGATTATGCACCGGCATTCGCTGCTCACCGTCTCGATGCCGTCCATCGCGTTACTCCTCCATGCCCCGTGCGGCGCGCCGCATGGCCTGCCCTCTCACAGCCTCCCGCATGAGCTGCTCCATCTCGGCCCAGTCTCGCACGGCGCGTTCAGCGTCAGCTCGCACTGACTCGGCGTGCCAGGCTTCCAGTCGCATGCGCTCAGTGGTCATTTCGTTCTCCTCACCAGTCTGACATGCACACACCTTGCCACAACTCAACATCAATGATTCTGCATACGTAGACAGTCTCACTTGCATATACCTGGGCAGAATGTCCTTCTATGCTCATTATTTCATCAGGCAAAATGCCCACGAGCATATTCGATGCCAGGTGTACGCTAGGTAGGATTAGGTGGAGATTATATACTTCAGCTGGTCTCCCTCATCCTGTACACGCATGGTTCACAAGTGCTCACAGGATGTATATGTAGCACGTGGCACGCTCACGTCACATGCAATGTCTGAGAGCACTCAACACCTGTGTACTCATCACCTGTACCCCCCTCCCCAGGGCCTGCACGCTAACAAGAGGGGCCGGGCTCTGCATGAACCGGGTCATGTACCGATCTCTCCCTCCAAATTAGTGATAATACTGACAATTTATATCAAAAATGGAAAAAAACGACCTCGTTCGACGAAATTGTCACTATTCCCTTGACAGGCGATAAAAACTGTGCTATTGTGACACAAAATGGGCACAATGTCAAAGAATCGTCACTTAGAGAGCACATCTGCCAATGAACTTCACCCTGGCCACCCCCCAGCACCGGCCCTGGCTGACCTGGAGCAAATCGTCTCACAGATCGCCCAGCAAACCGCCCCGCGCGAGGTCGCTAAGCGCTTTGGCATCAGCGTCACCACCTTGTACCGCTATCTCAAGCGCCCTGAAGCCCAAGAGCTGCTGGACACCTACCGGGCCATCATCAAGCAGGTCATGCTGGAGCGTACCATGGGGGGGATTGTCCACGGGGCATTTGATGTCGTCCAGGATGCCATCAACAACAAGGAAGCCAAGGATCTGGACGCTGCCACACGGGCGGTGATGAACCTGGAGAAGGTGAGTGCCAGTGCCAGTGGGGAGGGGCGAAAGGGGGAAGTCACGGGGGCTGGCGGAGCGCCAATCAATTTGGATGTGCGAGCCTTGATAGGTCAGATCATCTCCCATGCCGATAACCAGACCTGAACTCGAAATCCTCCGCGTCCGTCAAGCCGATATTACCCCCGAGCAAGCAGTCGCCCTTGCGTGGGCCCAGTGTGTGGAGGATGGCACCTTCTTCCTCACCTATGTGCAGACTCGGGATGAAGCAGACCAGGGGCACACGATCAAGTCTTTTCCTGTGGGTCTCGTGTACCTCATGGATTTGTGGAGGCTTGTAGACACCGAACAGAGGATTGTCATTGCCAAGTCCCGCCAGATGCTGATTACATGGTTGATGGCGGCCTACCTTGTATGGTATGCTCGGTTTCGTGCCAACACCGCGTGCTATTACCAGACGAAATCGTTTGAAGACGCTGTGGCCATGGTGGCCATGCCAGAGGGTGGGTTTGAGGGCCGGTGTCAGTTCATCGAGTCCCACCTCCCTCAGTGGCTCCGCATGGATAGCAAACCGAGTGAGGGGAGAATACAGTATCCTAATGGCAGCATCATCCAAGCGCTGGCAGGCGGTGCCGATAAGATACGAAGCAAAGTGGCGTCGGTGGTCGTGGAAGATGAGTTCGGCCATCAGGAGGATCAGGCGGGTGTGTTCACGGCGGTTGCCCCATTGATTCAGAAGGGTGCCCGCGCAATCTTCATTAGTACACCAAATGGAAGTGATAATTTCAACGCAACATTATTTCATGGGCATCCTGTGGGAGTGAGTGAGTGAAAATCATACAGATTCAAGAGTGGAATGGATGGCTCATCGGACTCGATGATGACGGGCACCTCTACAAATTTCTCCATGAATATATGGAGTGGGATGAGGCAATGCAAGAGAAAGAAGCATTCCGCCCGTGGAAGTTTCACGGCTGGGAACGGTTGAGTGGAGAGGTCCTCTCGTGAGTGCCACGAAAGCTGAGAAAGCCCTCAACTTCCTCGTGGGTCAAGTGCTCAAGCGTGAGCCTCAGGCCAATCCCACACTCGTGCGCCAGTTGATTGAGTCGCGCCTGGCTGACATGAACGCGGCGGACATGGAGAGCACGTGAGGGACTTCGGGGATGGGGATGACCTGTTTGATACTGTCCATGCATCGTCACGATCAACAGAGAGAGGACAGCATAGGTTTCCAGAAATCACTGGGCTCTGCCGCACATGTAAACATGCCCACATTACTCGACAAGAATATGACGAAGCACCCCGCGTGATCTGCCGGGCCGTCTATGAACGGGCGCACAGAGTCCCTCTTGACATTACGGAGTGTAGCAGCTACCGCCGGAGTGGAGAGATGAATCTGAGAGAATTGACAAATTTGGCTATTCTTATTGATCCGCGAGACCGAGGGGGGCAGTACATCTAATGCTCCCATTCTCTGTAAGCACGAATGCGATGGGCTTCAAGGCGGTGAGAGTGCATTATTCCGCCGATCCAGCCAAGGACCCTCGCACTGAGGCCGGCCAACAATGGTACACACGTGCCAGGCAAATGTACCCGGACCCGAACCAGTGGAACCAGGAATTTGAACTCAACTGGTGGATCGCGAAGGGCATCCGCGTGTACCCACAGTTCTCCGAGACTCTCCACTGTCTCCCCACAGAATTCCGCCCCCGCAAGGTTATCTATCGAGCCTGGGACTTCGGGTGGCACACGCCGGCATGTCTCGTGGCCCAAATTGATACCAAGGATCGCTTAGTCATCCACCATGAGGTGATAGGCCATGAAGAGACGACCAAACAATTCGCCGAGAAGGTCCTCGCCAAGTGTGCCGCGTGGTGGCCCCAGCATGCGGCAGGGTACCAGGACTTCTGCGATCCGGCGGGCCAGCAACGCAAGTCCACCGCTGAGTCCAGTGAGATTAGAGACGTGGAGGTCCTCAACGCCCTCGGGATCTATCCTACATGGCAACACGGTTGGACTCGTAAGCATGGTCGTGCCCTAGTGCATCAGTTGCTTACCATCCGGGCCGATGATACCCCCAGTCTGTACCTCACTGCGTCTGGCTGCCCCGTGCTTCTCCAAGGCTTCCTCGGGAAATATGTCTATCCTGGTACCAAAGACGGCCGCGCCCACGATGAGCCCGATGAGACGAACCATCCATGGGCCGACGTGCATGCGTGTTTACGATACCTCGCGACAGGGCTCTACAGCGCACTCGGTCTGCGGCATCAGCGTGTGCCTGACCCAGAGCCACGCACGGATCGCACGATCATGGGCTATGGGACCAAGGTGTCTGAGTGGCATAAAGCACGAGCAACATGATACCTAATACTGCATCCATTCCTATGACACTTAGTGAATTCTGCATCGCTGTCGTCCGGTACTGCGACGTGACAGGGGGGAGTGTGACCTCGTGGAAGCGATCTGTGCAGCACAATGCCGCTGTTGGGGGCGTCGTCTCCAGCCCGCATCTCCTGGGTTTTGGGGCCGATATTGTCTATGATAGCCCGCACAGTGAGGATCGTCTCACAAACCATCTCACCATCGCGCTTGGATTCGGTCTCACGCTGATCCATGAATCCTTACACGATCACCTGCAACCACGTGGGTGGAGATAGCGTGCCCGATACCTTCGAGAGTGACTATAGGACGCACCCTCCCAATCTCTGCCGCAGTGAATACATCCCCGAGACTCCCAATGTCACAATCCCATGGTGTCCAGGGTGTGAGCCCGAGAAAGATCCTCTTGACTTTTTGGGAGAAGTGTGTTATTGTGCTCCCCATAAGCCTTCTTCTGAAGGACAGGTTGTGCCCACATTCCAGCCCCTTGATGATGGGGTCTTCTACCAGTCTGACGCGGGCGGGCAGTCCAATAGGGATGCCTGCAACTTCATACATCGGGGGGGATACGAGGAGCATACCATGACAAAGTACCTCGCCCCAGCCATTGCTGTCCTCACCGCTGTCCTGGGAGCCCTCTCCCCCCAGATCCATGCATACGTCAGTGCCCATCCCCAGGTAACCATCTACGCTGGAGCACTTAGCATTCTCGCCGCCGCGTTCCTCCCGCAGCCCAATAAGTAATCATCCAGTGCCCCGCATCGTGTGGAGAATCCTGGGCATCCTCACACTCATCATCTGTCTGGGAGTCACGGTAGGGGCTGTCAACAGTGCTCTCGACATCGCCTTTCCCCTGCCGCTGAAGCACTCCATCATTGCCAGGCAGGCCCAGGACTTGTCCACGAGTGAAACCACGTGCCCACAAGCACAGGCGCTTATTCTGATTGCCAGGTTTACTCTCCAGGGCTCCTATTGGGTCTTCGCGTATGCCCCAGACACACAGCGGTACATGTTTGTACAGTACGCTCCGGGAAATAAGAAAATCCCGCTTCGAGTCTTCCTTGGAAAGGGATCGGACGATACCGTCGTGATTACGCAGGTAATTGAAGACCCTTCCAATGCGGTGCCTGGCGGTCTGTGTATGTTGTTATACCCAGTACACTTGCAATCGGTCGCAGCCTAGTGAATGCAGACACGGCCCCATCGGCGCCCAGTGAGGTTCCCGTTGTAGCTCCGCCCGACGATCCCGCCCAGAAGTTACAACGGGAACTCACTCCCCGCCTCAGTAAAGAAGATGACGAAGACCTTGCCCACCGCATCCTGACGGACTTTCATGCCGCCATCTCAGATCGCGCCGAGTGGGAGTCCCGCCTTACCGAGTGGGAAGATCAGTATTACAACCGCATCACCGACAAGGACTTCCCCTGGGAGGGTGCCAGTAACTTCCACGTGCCTATCACCATGATGGGCGTGGAGACCTACAAGCCACGGTTGGTCGAAGCCGTATTGGGCCAGCAGCCACCTATTATTGTGGTCCCCACCACGGCAGCCGGCGAAGAGCGCAAGACCACAGTAGAAACCGTCCTCAACTGGCAAGTGGTGAGCAAGATGAAGTTGGAGTCCACAGTCGTCCAATCCGCCCACTTGTTTTTGCAGCCGGGCCTGGCGGTGGCCAAGACCTATTGGAAAGTCACCCGTGCGTGGCGAAAGATGGTCCGGGAATTCCCCCTCAAAACGTCTCTCCAGGACATCTTTGAAGCCCTGTTTGGCAGCACGCCGCCACGCAGCCTGGACGCTGTGGGAGACATGAAGTGGGAAGGAGAAATTCCCACCTCTCCCCAAGGTGGTCAACCCTTACAGGTCAAGATCAAGATGCGTGTGCTCGACGACGGCATCCAGGTCTTGACCGAGCGTGAAGTCGTGGAAGAGGGCCCCCAAGTAGACCTCATCGACCCCATAGACCTCATCATGCCGGTCAAGGGTGGGCACGAAATCAGGGAACTCCCGTGGAAGCAGCATCGCATCTGGATGCGTGAAGACGATCTGCGCCAGAAAGTTCTCCAAGGCCGATTCTACCCTGATGTTGTCCAGACCTTACTGAATTCTGGCACTCCCAAGGGGGACAAGCCGGTCGCAGATTCGTCCTCGTACCGCGCGTCTCAGGACCAAGCCGAAGGTGTTGAAGGCCAAGGCCCTAGCAATGTGCGGCAGACGCAGTGGGCCATTCTGGAAGACTATCGCCGGTATGACATTGATGAGGACGGACTTGAGGAAGAGATCATCACATGGGCGTGTGAAGATTCTCCCGATGCTATCTTGGGCTGGGACTATCTTGATAATGTGTATGCACATGGCCGGTGCCCTATTCGCACCGCGCGATTCTTCCCCATCCCGTTTCGCACGCTTGGATTGGCGTATGCTGAAATGGTCAAAGGTATTCAGGATGAGATCAACACGATCCACAACCAGAAAGTAGATTACGCCACCATCCAGAACTTGCCCTTTGGCTTCATACGGGCCAGCGCGACCATGCCAGTTATTCAGCATCGACTCCGCCCTGGAGAATTGATCCCCATTGACAATCCCTCTCAGGACGTGAACTTTCCCAAATGGGGTGGCAATACGGCATGGGCCAGTCAGGAAGAGGCCACGCTCATGCAGTACAAAGAGCGGTTGGATGGCCTGACGGACCTCAATGTGGGCAGGCAGCCGAATAGGGTAGGGGCGACTCGCACCGCGAAGGGCACGCAGACCTTGCTGAGCGAAGGCGGTCTGCGCTTCAAGATGCCCATGCAGGCGTTTCAAAGGTTTTGGATTGGGATATTCGAGGATATTCTCGCGCTGGACCAAGAGTACCTTCCGCCTGCCCAGGAGTTCCGTATCACGGGCCGTCGCCCTGCTGTCGTGCGTGTGAAAGATCGGACAGAGATCCGGGGCAACTTTGATCTCCGTCTGGCTGCCACGTCAGACACCATGAATCGTGAGCAGATGCGCCAGGACGCTACCATTCTTATGCAAGCCGTGATGAATCCCGCCCTTATCCAAGTGGGTATTGTGGGGATGAAGGGTGTGCGGCGGAGCATGTCGGACTTGCTCAAAGCCTATGGTAAAGACCCGGATTTCTACCTGGAGGATCAAGCGGCCATCCGCAATCCAGTTGAGGAGCTGATGCTCTTCAACATCGGCCAATATGTGAGCCCGGTGCCGGGCGAGAACTTCCCCATGCATATCCAGGGTCACCAAGCATCCTTGCAAGACCCCACCATTCGTCCAGAGGTCAAGCAGTTGATCCAGCGCCACTTGCAAGAGACCTACCAGCTCATGCAGGCACAGAAGATGGCCCAGAGCATGCAGCAGGGGCCTGGGAGTCCTCCCGTGGGTCAGCAAGCACAGAATGCCCAGACGGGTGCGCAGCCTCAAGGTCCACCGGGTTTACCTGGCATGAATGGTGGGCAGCCTGCCAACGTCGGCATGCCACAGCCCATGGGAGCGCCTGGTGGACGATAAGGCCCGCAAGGAGCAGGCTTTCGTCAAAGCCGCCTACATTGCCAAGGCTGCCGCCCTCCATACGCTCACGCAGTACCCTGAATGGGCCACGTTCCAGCAAGAACTGGATGACATAGAACGGGGGCTGATTGAGCGGATGCTGGCTGGCGATGATGCCCAGACACAGTATACCCGTGGCTTCGTGATGGGCCTCCGCACCGCCCAGAACCTCTCCCGGACGATGGAGCACCACGCCAAGAATTTGTAGCCAGCCAATTCTACATAGTCCTTGACAAAATTGGTGTAGTATGGTAGGCTAGGTGATTAGCAAGCACCTGCTCTATCCACTGAGCTACAGGCCGACCGTTTCCGAGCCTAGCAGGAGATTTTCTGTCTCTATAAACACTCGCCAGACGTTGAGTGGTACCAGGAGCCAAGATGCCCAAACTGGACGTAGATAAGATGCTCAAGGACATTGACAAAGGTAAGGGTCCCAGTACCGCCGGGGAACTCAGGCCCTTTTACAGGAAATATGAGTATGACACCCCTATGAAAATGCCCAAGAAGCCAGAGGTCATTCCTGTGAAGTCTCACATGCCCAAGGGCGCTACGCAGTCTCCCAAGGGAGATTTAGGCAAGCTTCAGGATGCTGAACTCAAGGCCGCCTTCCCTCGGGCGATCAAGCGGGCTGGGGTGGCAGATTACTCCAGTGACTACCTCCCCGTGCGACCGTTTGCCAAGGCTGGGGGGGATAATTCATGAAGAAATATGTCACGTCTGCTCCCAAGACAACTCCTACGAATTTCGCTGCTGACAATGGCGCAGAACTTGATCGCCAGGGCGGGTTCAATAGTGGAAACACCACCGCTGACCCGTCCATGTCCAAAATGAAATCCTCACCTGTGCGCCAGACCTACAAAGACTTCAAGCGCTATTTCACGCCCCGTGAGACTCCCTGATGAGCGGCGTCCAGAAATTGCGTAACGCTCGCCGGTCCCCGAGTAAGCTTCCTGCCATGAAGAATCCTACTCACGCCGGCCGCTACACGGGCGCACCCAAGATTGCCGATCCTGCGTGGCATCCGTCACCCACGAAACCCGGCACCTTTGCGAAGTATGACGATGTCCCCATGACCAAGCCCAAGGCGTCTGACCGCATGGTCGGCGTGGGCCCTGTGAATACCAAGCAGGGTGCCAAGGGCAAACACTAACTCGGCCACTCCCCCGTCACAGGAGACCCTCATGCCAGACCTTGAAGACGTAGTAACGCCGGCCCCGTCAGCCGACCCAATTGTTGCCCCTGTTGAGCCCACCGCCCAGGTTACGGGCACCCAGGATACGCCACATCCTGATCGGCCCGTGGATAATGCCGTGGCCGAGTTCAATCGAAAGTTTACCAAGTTGCAGAGTCAGTTGGATGCTGTCATCCAGTACACTGCCAGCCAGCAGCCTGCACGAGTCTCAGCACCTGTGTCGCAGCCTGCGACTGTCACAGATGATGACCTGTGGAGCCTGGCTCAGCAAGGAGATCGCCAAGCCTTCAATACCTTGCAGGAACGTACTGCCGACCGCCGCATTCAGGCCGTCATGGGCACCCAGCATCGACAGCAGATCGTGACCTCACAGTTGCAGGCCCTCACGCACAAGTATCCTGTGCTCAATGATGGCTCGCATCCACTCACACAAACCGTCCAGCGTGCCTATCAGATCATGACGCAGCAAGGGTATGCACCTGGACCAGCCACCTTGCTTGAAGCCGCCAAGACCGCCATTGCTGACAGTCCCGACATTGTCAGCGAACTCTACACACAGGGAGCCACCGTGCGTGACCAGGTGCGCCAGTCCGCCACAACACGCAGCCAGTCCGGTGTTATGGGAGCTAGCCCGCGCCAGGATGCTGCCCCTCGCCAAGCCACGAAGACCGCGAGCAAAGAGGAACTCGCCCTTGCCAAGCGCATGGGCATCAAAGACATCGCAGGGGCCAAAGCACGCTTCCTCCAGCGTCAGGAGGATGGAATTAGCAGGCTCGGGGCCGTTGGTGGCCTCGTGAATACGGAGGACTTGTAACATGCCTCGCGGAACCCCCACACTCGGGTCAGGCAGCACTGTGCTTGGCACCGTCAAGGATGACATCACGACTCCCGGCCCACAGGGTGAGACTACACAGTGGGAAGGCATCACCGTTACCGAGCCACCCCCACCGTGGGAGCTAGTAGACAATGCTCATGCTCTCTCGGATGCCCGACGCTTTGTGACGGCCCCAGCCAACGTGGAAGTGCGCTGGATCAACCCCCGCGTGCTGGACTCCATGGGCTGGCGCGATTGGCAGCCAGTCATGGCCTCTGATCCACGCTTTACAGTCAGGGTACATACCATGGTGTCTCCTGAGGGCAACATTCGCCGGGGAGGCAACACGGGAGACATTCTGGCCTGGATGTATAAGTCATGGGTTGTGGCACGCCGGAAGCAGAATGCGGACACCACCGCTCGCATGACTGAGGATGCCGTCAATCAGCAAGAGATTTTGAAAGAGGAATTCAAGCGAGGGGGCCGTGGACTCTCCATAGATACCGCCGTCCATCCACGATTTACGAGTGGGGACGGCCGAACCATGCAGGACTAACAGGAGCTACGTACTTGCCGTATATCCAACCAAGAACCGCCAATTACTTCGGCTTCATGCCGTATGATGCACAGCCGGGCGGGCTCATCCAGACCAATGCGTACGTGGTGTCCTCATCTGAGGCGGCCATCTACATTGGTGATGTCGTGACGCTCACCTCGATTGATACGGTCAAGGCCGTGACTGGAGCCTTCTCCACCATGATCTTGGGCGTGGCAGCCCAGTTCCTCGGCGCGAATCTGGGCACCACCGGCAGCACTGGTGTCACCTTCAATAACCCCCTGTCTTCACAGATGTTGCTTGTGTATGACAGTCCGCATCAGCTCTTTACCGTGTGCGATACTACCTCAGGCATCATGGGCTCGACGGCCATGAATAAGAACGTGGCTGTCCTGAGTTCTGGTGCTGTCGGCAGCACGGGTCCCAATACCGTCTCGCTCAACCGTTCTGTGATGGCGATTAGTGGCGTCACCGCATCCTCGGGTGCCGCATTGCCCTTCAAGGTCATGGGCCTCCACCCCGTGGAAACGGGCTGGTGGTCCACTGATGCAGGCTCCGCAGGTGTGGCGGCCTCAGTCCGCAAGTACATCGTGAAGCCCAATAACCACATCTACGCTCAGGGCACTGGCCAGGCCAGCGTCATCACGTCCTAAAGAGACTAGACAATGCCCACCTTACGGAATACACTCCCCAATCTATACCTCAGCCGCTTGGCATTCCTCGAAGATGTCATCTTCGACGAGATGCCCATTGAGGCTGGTATTTTCCAGCGCATCCTCAAGGTGCGCGATATGGGCAACAAGCCCTTTGTCAAGACCACGACGGTGGCCAGCTTTGGCACCGTGCCGATCAAGGCAGAAGGCGCTGCTGTAACCTACCAGGACCTCGCCGCCGGGTATGATGTGTCGTACCAGGCCGATACGTATGAGCTTGCGTTCCGGGCCTCCAAAGAAGCCCTGGACGATGAGCAGGAAGAGGTCGTGTCTGATGCTGCACGGGCATTGGGCAGCAGCATGAATTACTCCTACGACGTGGACCATGCCAATTTGTTCAATAACGGGTTCACGGTCACGGCGGGGTCTCCCGATGGTGTTACACTCTTCAGCACGGCGCATCCGCTTGTCGGTGGTGGCACGAACGCCAACCGGCCCACGACGGATGGGGACCTGAGTGTCGCCCAGTTGCGGACGGCGCTCACCGACATCGCCAATACCAAGGACGATGCCGGGAAGATTCTCCACTGGCGGGCCAAGGTCCTCTTGGTGCCCTTCAACGCCAAGTGGCTGGCCATGGAGTTGATCGGCTCTGAGCTTCGGGCTGACGTGGCCGACAACGCCATCAATGCCTTCAAGGATGATGGTCTCGTGGTCGTGGCGACTCCGTACCTCACGGACACCAATGACTTCTTCCTCTTGGCCGAGCCCAGCAAGCACAATGTGCGCACCTATTGGCGCGAGAAGCCCAATGTGTTGCACGACTGGGACTTTGAAACTTCGAGCATGAAGGTGAAGATTCGCTCGCGCTGGAAGAAAGGTTGGTCAGACTATCGCGGGGTGTACGGTACATCCGGTAGCTCGTAACACGTTCTAAGATTCCGCGAGGTCTGCGGACCTCCGGCGTGTGTGGCCCCGAGCACGATATAATGTCGGGGCTTCTTTTCGCTAGTCTCAATTCCCCACACGGTGGGTAGATCGTACCCACCTGCACGCGGGGCTGGGAGTACGACGTCCCAGCACGCACGGAGTTCTCATGCCGCTTCCTGGATTTCTCACAACTGATAGTGGATCACTCGGCAACCGATTCAAGCAACCACTCCTCTCGGGCTCCATTGCGGATGGGGGTTCGTCTGGTGGGCCTGTCGCCCCTATTGGCGGACTTATCATGGTCCAACCCGTGGCGGCCATTACCTCCTCTGGCGCTTCAAGTCCCATTCTCAACCAGGTGGTCTCCACGGCGGCGGCGGCTATTGGTGCGGCCTCATTCGTATACATTCCCCAGACGACTGGCGCGATTGCTACCTCAAGTTTTGCTGCTGCCGCTAGCGCCCCTAACTATACCTCGGTAGGTGCCGCGCTGATCTGGGATGCCGGCAACTCTCGACTCGGGATCTATTCCACTGCTGGTGGCTCTGGCACATGGTTCTTCTCAGTGCAGACCAGCATTGCGGCCAAGAGTTTTACCAGCAGCTAACTCTTACTTAGGGGGGAGATTTACATGAGCTTCGAGCCACACGCAAGTATGGCAGATGTCGCAATTATGAATCGGGAGACGGCCGATATTGCCGTCATCCCTAAGCGCAAGAAGGTAGCGCTGGTCGGATTTGCCAGTAACACGTTGCACTTGGTGCCGTGGTTCAATCCAGAGTTTGAAATCTGGGGCATGAACCAGGGACACCCCAACTTTCAGCGCCGGGCGGATCGTTGGTATGAAATGCACATGCCCGAGGCTACGGCGGATGTGCGCGATCCCCAGTATCTCGAATTCTTGCAGAAGTGTCCCATCCCGACGTACATGATTCGCACGTATGATGAGTACCCCAATTCTGTGCGGTTTCCTATTGAGGAAGCCATCCGATACGCGGGGCGAGATTACTTCACCAGCACGCCCGCGTTTATGATGGCCATTGCGGGCCTTGAAGGCTTCCAGGAGATCCATCTGTACGGCATCAACCTCTCCATCGGGGAGGAGTGGTTCTACGAGAAGGCGTGTGCCGAGTGGTGGATTGGGAAATTGGAAGGGGAGGGGCGCAAAGTGTATGTGCCCAGTGCCAGTTCACTGTGCAAGCAATTCCGGCGCTATGGGTATTCCATTGATGCCCGCCCGGCTGCGAGTCTCAAGGTGCTCTTGCAGGCTCGGGTGAATGAGTACCGGGGTCGTGCCGAGGGCTTCCAGGCTAACTTGAATACGGTGCTCGGTGCCATGCGCGAAGCCGAGTCGTTGATGCAGATTGCCGAGGGTATCGATCATGGGTCGGACATAGTTCTCATGCCCGCACAGGCACCGTCCACGTCCACATGACACGGTGGCTCATCGCGGTCCTCTATAACCTGGACCGTGCCCTCGCCTCACTCTTTGGGGCCCCGCCACAAGAAACCATCTCCTCTGAGGCTGCCAGGGCTCAGCAACATGGCACGTGGTGGGGCCGGTGGCTCTGCTGGGGGTTCAACAGACTGGACCCTGGACACTGTACCCATGCCAGAACACACGCCGACCAACTCAACCGGGTGGACGATGGACGAGAAGGCTGATTTCTTCCTGGAGCGCACGCCGTTTGAGATCAACACGGTCAAGCAGTGTGCGAGTTGTGGACACTGGGAGATGCTGATTCGTGATCCCAGGCACCTGAACGATGGGAACGTGTTTGCCTATTGTCCAGCGTGTGGAAGCACATTTCATGTCCGGTATGTAGGCTAGTGGCCGTCGTCTTCGACGCGACCCCGGCCGCCCCCACCGCCGCCACAGCGGCGACGACGCTCAACTTCCCTATCACGCTTGGCGCCGCGGCGAATCGTGCCGTCCTTGTCGGGGTGTCCACGAACACGAATACCCTTGGGATGGTCGCGGATATTGGCGGCGTCAACCTGCCGATCATCGCGGGCACGGATAATGGGGCCCTGGGCACGATCCTGTTGGGCGCTGCCACCACGCTGACCGGCCTGCAAACGGTGACGGTCTCCTGGACCACGGTGCAGGATGTCCTCGCCAGCGCGGTCTCGGCCAGCGGGGTCAATCAGACCACGCCCTTCAACAACGGCACGAAGACCTCGTCGGCCGCCAGCCCACTCAGCCTCGCGGTCACGAGCGTCGCCGGCGACTTGACCATGACCGTGGAAGTGGACACCCTCGCGACATCCGCGGCCCCGACGACCAACCAGACCGTGCGATGGGCTGCGGCAGCCTGGGATACGCTTGTGGTCACGGACGGCGGCGGCGATACCGGCCCAGGCACGGCGAACCCGACGCACACCTGGACGAACGCGGGGGCGACGGCTATGGCAATCTCGGGCGCGAACTTCGTGCAGGCGGCGGCAGGTGGTGCAGCCTTCATCTTCC
>OBEQ010408798.1_pt1 | contig 14210 bp, 15 predicted proteins | sample 1670901 | NCBI WGS metagenome assembly OBEQ01 (sample SAMEA104232315, study PRJEB22302) | groundwater metagenome | biome: forest; feature: aquifer; material: groundwater | place: USA | collected 2011-08-07 | depth 5.4 m
AAAGCATTTCCTGACGCCTTTATCCTTGTACCATCATCAAGAAACCAGAAGAGAAGTGATGTTGGGGTCAATAGATCCAAGTATCTCCTCGTGATAATTTTTCTTTTATTGCGATAGAGTGATCCATAGATTTCTGTGAGATCCTTATGGGAGATCGAATGTATTGATGACTGGACACTATTCTTTGGAGGTTCGTTACAGATAAATATAGAAGGGAGAAGAGTTCTCTTCCAATTAAGATACTCAAATTGTTTATTTGAGTGGCAGATGCTCATTCGATGAAATCCATCCGTCTGCAGAATCAAACAGGCATCACCAAGAAGGCACCCACGGATTATTTCTAGGTCTTCTTCGGGGATATTGACCTTTTTTTTCGCAGAGGCGATTGAGTATCTTTTGCCGGTTTTTCGTGGCTTCTGTTGATTACGATATGTATCGAGACAGTGTCTGGAGCAGAAGGTATGCCATGCACGAGTTTTCTCGAACTGCCTTAAGCAGAATAAACATGATTCAAACATATGAGTGTAGTATATATCTCATGTGTAATTAGTCAAATCCTCACAGGCTATACGTTAGACATTGGGTATACCCCAATGAAGATATAGTCGGATCTTACGGGAGACCGTAAGTTAACAAAGGAAAATGCAGATTTTCCGCACAACGATGGCACTTTCCGGCACTGAAGACGCTGCAAAGCTCTACGGTGGCCGAGACCTTCCATACCTTCGATCAAAGAAAGCGACAGAACATGCATTGGACATTGAGCGTGCATTCTGGTTCGGCCAGAAGAAGTCTGATACTTCAGGAACACAGGGTCACCCACGCCGGGCAACTGGAGGGGTACTCGAGTTCATTGAGGCCGGAACTTCTTATATTCAGAATCAGGGTGGTCCGTTGACTGCGCCTGACCTGAATACCTTCCTTCGGGAGTCGTTCACCTACGGGAATAGCACAAAAATGCTTTTCTGCGGTGGTCTTTTGCTCCAGGCGATCAATGAAATCGCACGGGGACAGATTCTTACCGGCACAGGTGACACTACTTATGGGGTGAAAATCTCAAAGTGGATGACTGCCTTTGGTGAGGTGAATATGGTTCATAATCCACTCTTCGTTGAGGATTATGCATCATATGGATTTATGCTTGACATGGAATGCTTCCGGTACCGGTACATGGAAGGCCGTGACACAAAACTCAAGACCAATATTCAGGCACCGGATGTTGACGGAACCGTCGACGAGTACCTGACAGAATGCGGTCTTGAGCGCAAGCAAGCTCCGAGGCACAGTATAATAAAAGGAGTGACTAACTAATTTTAGCGGTGTCATTCTTTTGCTAGTGAGGTTAGGCTAGCTATTCCTACCCGGGGGTGGGAAGAAAAATCACCCCCGGCCCCTTTGGGGCCCGACAAAGCCACGGGTCATTGGCCTCTTATTAAGCTAACTTTCTTATTATGGCATCTGTAGACTCTATTAAATCTAGGGTTCTTCTCGCAAGCGGTGAGGTACTTTCTGTGGGTACGGACACCCCTGTCGCGATTCGGCTTCGTAAAATCGGTACCGAGACTGCGACATCGGTGACGGTGACTACCGCAACCAATATTGTTTTGGTTGGATCTACCACTACCGACACAATCGCATTCGCGACACATACCAACTACGGTACTGTCGTTGACCAAATCAATTCGACTGGTCGTTGGGAAGCGAAGATCCTTGACGGTCTCCGCTCTAAGGCGTCGGCTTCGACTCTTTTGAACGGCGCGATCACCTCAGGGACTGACGCGAATGGAATAACTGTGTGGGATGTTCTTCAGGACACCTCCGCTTCTCTCCAGCTTGCTGTTTGCCTCTCTCCTTTCCGGAATTTTGATTACCCAAAGGGGCACCGCGTGCACCTTCAGGAAGTCAAGTATTCGGTAGATATGGGGACTGCTGCGGCGAATAGTTTCCAGGTATGGAGGCGGCGTGGTACACCTACCGGTCAGGGCACCGTGGAGACGCAAATCTTTGGTGACCTTTCAGTAGATACTACGGCGACGACGTATACCTTCGCTCTCGGGTTCGGCAAAATCAGCGGTGGGATCAATGATGAAATCATTGTCCTTGTCAAAGACGCGGCCACACTTGCAGACGCGACAGGTAATTATGTCCGAATTGTTGGGCTGATTGAGTAATTTCTTTCCTCCGGGGGAACCAAGGTGGTTCTCCCGGAGGCGAGAAGCGTTAATTATATGAATAATAAAATTTACTATTATGAAGTTTATTGCAAAAAATTCTAACCTGCATATTATTCTTCGTCCCGGGATGCAGGCCCAGCCATTGACGGGGACGCCGGCAAAGGCAACAGTTTCGGTCCGATTTCAAAGTGGAGTGGCTAATGTCGAGCAGGAAGAATTGGTCCAAATGATGCTTATGCATCCTGGGTTCAACCAGGACTTCATTGCGGCAGATGATATCGGGACGGATCCCTATGCGTATTTACGAGAAGATGCCGAACCGACGCATGTTCTTACGGAAATGAAGTATGGGCATCCGGTGGGGCGGAACGTATCACCGATCAAGGCAAAGATGCCTCCTGAGATCTTGAAAATGATTCAGGATCAGGCCACGCTGATTGCAAAGCAGATGCTTCCGTCTATGGTCGCTGAGACGTTAAAAATCATGGTGGGTGAACGACAAGAGGATAGAAAAGAGAAGGAGGTTGACCCCAACCCTTCCCCCAAGAAGGATGGCAGGGGGCAGCACTTGAAGATATATCGCGAATTAGTGCAGCGTGCTAAAGAGCAAGGGATAGATCCCTCTGGTAAAAAAATGGATGAATTGAAGCAATTGGTCGCTGACGTAAAAGCTGCTGATGCGACCGAAGGACAAGTCATCGCTTGAGGGGTGATTCTTTCTGAGGTGGTTAAAGCCCCGCACATGCGGGGCTTTCTGTTGTGGGACTTATGGTAATATCAATTTATGGATACATTCACCAATATCACATATGATCCGTCGCGTCAGGGATATGATTCGTCTATATGGCGAACAATACTTGGCACGCCTTTAGTCTTGGGTGGACAACTGGCGGTTCAGCAGGCTTCACTTGTGCATCTTGCGGACTCGACGAGAGGGAATTACATTTTTAATGTCAATATTCCCAATTCTCCTGTTGGAGGTGAGTCGCGGCGTCTTGGTTTATATAGTCCAAATAGTGGTGCGTATGCGTGGTTTTCTATTGAATCAGAGGCATTAACCGCACAATGCTCTGATGGTTACGCTGGTAATACAAGCACAGGTACTATTGCTTGGGAAAGTGCATGGTCAGGTGTTAACACTGAATTTCGGATCCACTGGGATGCGGGTAAGGTTGAGTTTTATGTTGCTGGTATTCGTAAGGCAACACTCTCAGGAAATAGTATTCCCAAGGAACCATTGGCAGTATATCTTTCGAACTTGAATAGTGATTATATGACTGTTCAATACGTGCGTTGGAATGGCGTTCAAGCATTCTACATGCATATGGATCTGGCAGATACGATTCCTGGGCCAGGGCCGGATTATTCTGTGGATACAATTACGATCACTGAGTCTATCACCCGCGCATTGACGATGTTGCTTGGGCTGCAAAGTGACTCCCTGAGTATCTCTGAATCAACGACCCAGAGTCTTACCCTGCTTCCTACTGCATTGAGTGATGCGATCTCTATAACAGAGAATGTTGCCCAAACTCAGGTATTTACTATATCGACAGTTGCAGATGCAATCTCAATAGCAGAAAATGTCGCTCAAACTAAGGTGTTTACGGTTTCTGTTTCGGATTCCATGACGATTGGAGAGAATGTTGCGGCTGTGTAATCCTTATTATGCCAGATGAAATTTCACAAATCATTAATAACCTTGAACGATCCATCGGGAAGATCGAAGGAAAATTGGATGCCGTTGTTGCCGCAGTACATGAGATGAAGTCCTCGTTCGATTCTCTAGAGAATGGGCGTTTGTCGCGTCTCGAGATCGCATTCGCGACCTTGCAGGCGGAGACGACCATGAGGGCGAAGACAGTGGCGATATGGATTGCCAGTGGAGTATCCATCGCGGTTTCTTTGATATCGGCGTTACTTACCAGAAGATTTTTGTGAGCAAGCGACATAGGGACTTATGGTAATATAGAGATATTCAAGGTCGGAACATTGAAAACTTAATAAATTTAATTCTTAATCTTATGTCACGAATGAAATTACATAAGGAGAAGGTCGGGGTGCGCGGTTTCTTCCGTGTCCAGTTGGAGAAAGATGGACGAATCATGGGTGATACGGGATGGAAGGAGAACCAGGTGGTGAACCTTGGCATTCAGGATTACGTCGTACAGTGGGTGACTGCTGGTACAGGCGGGAAGTCGGTATCGCATATGGTGATCGGCACCGGTGGTGCTCCAGCATCTGCGGATACGACCCTTGCAGGCGAGGTAGCCGGTAGCAAGCGTGCTGCGGTTTCCAGCTCCATCGTATCGTCTCGAACGGCGCAGTTTACTGCGGCGTTCAATAGTTCGGATTCGTTCTTGACGGCCAGCGCGAATATTTCGAACGTGGGTCTTGTGAATACAAGTGCTACAAACACAGGGACTATTCTTTGTGGAGCGGCATTTGCAAGCTCGGCGATCGCAACGAACAATAACTTAAATATAACATATCAGGTACGCTTTTCTTGAGCCTTTAGGTTGTCATTTGACAAACAAAAAGGAAAAGAATATACTATACGCATTACTGGTGGTAATGCGTATTTTATATATGAAAGCACATCATATAGAGGCATTAGATAATCGTAAATGGTTGATAAGAGAATTAAATAAGAAATCTCAGTTACAGGTATCTGAGGAGCTTGGTGTATCCTATTCTACGGTTCGTAGATATGCTCTTCATTACGGTTTTATTGCTGGTCGTAATCGTCCACGTAGGAGTAGTAATACTCGTTCCAATAGTGTAAAGTTATCCATCAAGAAAAAATGGCCAGAAGGACGTAGCGGTCTGTTAGCGGCTAATTGGCGTGGAGGAATTCGCTATGGTCTTGGAGAGGGTAGTTATGTTGGTAGGTATTCTCCTGATCATCCATATGTTACGAAGGGTGGTTATGTGATGGAACATCGTCTTGTTATGGAGGAATATTTGGGACGATATCTGAAACCGGAAGAGATAGTCCATCATCAAAATGGGAATAAAGAAGATAATCGGATAGAAAATCTTGAATTGGTATCAGATAGAGGTACCCATACTCGTAATCATTTCAGGCGTTCACATTATAATGGAGAAAAAGATCTTGAGATTGAACGCCTTCGTTGTTTGGTCGTCTCTCTTGGAGGAGACCCAAATACCAAACCCCCCTCCTCGTGAGGGGGTTCTTGCATTCTTTTTCACAGAAGCGCATAATAGCGTCATTACCAATTAATTCTTAAATATATGAGAATTATAGATCAGGGTCATCAGTATGAGTTAAGTCATCTTGAGGGTGATGGGCATGAGATTCTCTCTTTTATAAAGAAAGAGTCCACAGAGAACCCCGGTGAGCTCCAGATTGTCAGTGACGGAACCACCAATGAAGAAGTCCTCAGAGTCCTGATTGATCGCATGAATTTTCTTCAGGTGAAGAAGCCATGTCGGGAGAACGCAATCGTCATTACAAAACTGGAAGAGTGTCTTATGTGGCTGGAGAAACGAACAGCCGGGCGGGTGGCCGCCGGCGTAGAAGGTACGAGTAATTGATGTCTAATTAAAACGATATGTATATTAAATCAAAAATAAAGCCAAGAATCTCTAAAGAGCTTCTTAAGAAGATTGAGACAAGTAGGGCATTGTCTTTGGATATTGCCTGCGGTGCGCATAAACGGAAAGGAGCCATAGGGATGGATATCCGCCCATTCCCTACAGTCGATATTGTTCATGACTTTAATCATTTCCCTTGGCCGATCCCAGATAGCGTGTGTACTTTAGTGACGGCAAATCATGTCTTGGAGCATGTTCCAAAGTGGGGGGCAAGCCCTCAGACGCATAAACTGGCTGAATTATTAGTGAAGAAGGGGGTTTTAAAACGAAAGGAGGTTAATAAATCTGTTGGGGAAACACAGATATTTAGCTATCTGATGCGTTTTATGGATGAATGCTGGCGTATTTCTAAGGTAGACGGGCAACTTGCGTTTGTATTGCCGTATGCCGGATCAACCGGTTTCTATCAGGACCCCACGCATGCAGCGCCTATCACAGAGGCGACATTTTTTTATTTTGACCCGGAGCATGACTCTCATTTGTGGACAGTGTATAAGCCTAACCCATGGAAGATAGAGATAAATACCTATCAGGCGAATGGAAACTTAGAGGTTATATTGGCTAAACGGGCGTGGAACAAAGAATATGAAAAAACAACATATAACTAAGAAAGTTAAGAAGACGGAGAAGAGTATGGAGTGGAAGCCGTTTCTTAAGCCTGCAGTCCCACTTAATGAGGTTAAGGGGTTATCGTTTAATACCCCGAATATCTTTGGTAATACGGATCCGGATGACTTAAAGAAACGCATCCTGATTTTTACCCCTACTACGGGACTTGTGCGCGTGGAATGGGTTCAAGCACGATATAGTCAGATCATCCCGACCAATTGGTCATTTGTTGATATGCAGCAGCATCTTTCGCCATGGCTGTCAGTGCGCTATCAACTTGCTGATGCCCAAAATCTTATGGCGAGAGAAGTCGTGGAGGGGGATTATGAGTGGATTATCTATATTGAGCATGATAATCTTCTCCCTCCTGATGGTTTCATGCGGTTTAATCAATATATCAATGATCATGATGTCCCCGTGGTATCAGGCCTTTATTTCTTAAAGTCTGATATTACTGAACCCCTGATCTATCGAGGGAGGGGGACATCTCATTTTAAGAATTGGAAGTTGGGAGACCGCGTGTGGTGTGACGGAATTCCATTTGGATTCAGGATGGAGACTGCATCTTTGATTAAGGCTGCATGGAAAACAAGCCCTGAAATCGTCATAAGTGGCGTTAAGACCCGTAGGGTCTTTACCCAGCCTCACGCGATCTGGTTTGACCAGAATGCAGGTAAGGCTATTACTAAGGGGGGGACCACAGATCTTCAGTGGTGCACTCGGATAATGCAGGAGCGTCTATTCGAGAAGGCCGGGTGGCCTGAGTATCAGAAGAGGAAGTATCCCTTCCTTGTGGATACGCGGATATTCGTAAAACACATTGACCAAAGTGGCCAGATATGGCCTAAAGCAATTCCAGCTCGGTATATAGGTCCGGACGGGTATAAGGGAGTTGAGATCACTGAATAATCATATGCCGCAAAGGATATATAAAAGAGGAGAAAAGGCGCCTAAAGGCGCTTTTTCTTTTGATACTTTGCTATACTATAAATATGAGGATTGGTCTCTTTGGGCGTCAACGATCTACATGGAGTGAAATCAAGTGGAGCAAGGCAAGCCCGCTCTATAATCTTTTTCGCATTGGGGAATATTTATTCGGCAGAAAGAATACCATTCGTGCGGAGGCGAGAACGATTGTTATTAGAGATGAAGATGGATATCTCCATATACGGCGGGAGTTCTATACATGGGAAGCGTTTTTCGTTTTCATCGAGCAGATCGCACTCGATTTTTTGCTCGTCCCTTTCGGATTGCGCGTACCTGACTGGCAAAAAGTGATGATGCTCGCTCATCCTCGGTTTCTTGAGTTCGGTGCGATTGCATTTGACCTTGCAACTTCGAATACGGGTTCAGGGGCAAGGGTTTCATTTACCCACACCATCACCGGTTCTAATCCTTTTCTCGCGGGATACGGAGGAAGTGCTACGGTCAATGCGCGTGTTACGGTGATGACATGGAATACGAACGAAACAATGTTGGTCGGCGTTGAAAGCACGGGTGCCAGCGCCTATACGGTATTCTACCAACTTGCGGCTCCGACCACGGGAGCAAAAACCATCGCTTATACCTGGAATCCAGTCCCAGGTGCTTCACGCCAACTTCAGATAGCGATGTCGTATTCAGGTGTCGCACAAAGCAGTCCTATTGGAGTCACGGGGGTATTGAATAGCGCTACTGCTACATCAGCGATAACCGTGACATCCACAGTGGCGAACTCGTGGCTGGTATCGGGTGTTACTTGGGGGACATCTTCTGGTGCAATCACCGTTAACTCTCCAAATGTTAGTCGTTTTAACGGAGTTGACTCACAGGCTTTCCCACACGCAACAGCAGACCAACCCACAACGAGCGTTGGCAGTTATACCTCATCATATTCCCATGCCAGCGAATCGCAGAGTCATTCGGTGATGGAGGTCCTTCCTGTGTCCGTCACAATGACGGCAAGCGTCAGTGATTCAATCTCTATTACAGAGAATGTTACTCAAGTCCAGGTTTTTAACGCATCGGTGTCTGACTCCATTTCTCTCACAGAGAGTGTGACTTTGGTGCAGGTCTTTGTTATCTCAACATCTGACGGCATTTCTCTCTCTGAGTCAGTAAGTCAGCAGCTTATACTATTGCAGAGTGTAAATGATACGATATCAATCTCTGAATTAGTGACCACGAATGTACAGGCATTCCAATCAGTTAGTGATGCTATAGCCATCACAGAGAGCGTCAGTGTGGCCCATGCGTTTAATGCATCAGTTTCCGATGCCATTTCTATCACAGAATCTGTCACGGTAACTCTGGTGAGTACTCAGAGTGTTTCTGATGCGGTTTCGATCACTGAGTCACAGACTTTGAGTCTGACGATGTTACCGGCAACCGTCTTCGATGCCATATCTATTACGGAGTCACAGACCCTTAGTCTGACAACATTTCAAAGTGTCGCTGATACGATCTCTATCACAGAAAATCTCACCGAGCTTGATATCGAAATGGGGACGGTGAATGATGCTGTCTCTATAGCGGAGAGTGTTACGGTATTATTAATAAGGTTTCTGCCAAGTATCTCTGACGCCCTCTCTATTAGTGAAAGTGTAAGTAGCAATTTCATTAGATTCGTTCCAGAGCCGCTGCAGTATAGGCCTCGCGGGTATGCTGAGCGGGGGGCGGGCCTCAGTGTCGGTGGCAGTATATAAGAATACTCTGCTAATATACTCTTATGGCTATAAACTTAAGAAGCGATAACAGGGTTCTTACCCAGAATTCCAAATATTCTTATCTGGTGGATAACTATCCTTCTGGGGTGGGTAGTGTTACCATCGTGAATACTGAGGGTTTTGCGGCCGATAACATGATCCTTATCGAAGACATCGGCAAAGAGACCGCGGAGATCTTCCGTATCGGGTCGGTTAATGCCACGACCGGCCTCATCACTCTGCTCACCGCGGCAGGAGCAAGCGCGAATACCAAATTCTCTCACGCAGAGAGTGTGAAGGTCTACGTACTCCCTTATGACCAAATCAGATTCTTCTATACGGCGTTAGTTGGAGGGATAACGGATGAGACGCCCACGTACGACGCCAACGCGCCTCTTACCAGCTGGACAACGCTCGAGCCGGCCGCATGGCATACAACCTATGCGGACACCCTCTATTCAACGGGTTTTGGGTGGTTTGTTTATCGGAATTCGGTCACGCTTGATTCTTCACAGACATCTAATCCAATCCCGTACGTGGGATTCGCCGGGAACACCGTGGCGCAGGTTTTTGCCGATTTTGACAGCATGATGAATACGAATGAGCTGCACTTGGTGACGATGGCGGATAAATTCTCGTGGCTGAATGAGGCGATTGCGGTATTGAAGAACAAATTAAACCTGAATAATACCGATTATTTTGTCTCATCAGAACAAAGTCTATCGATAATTTCAGGGACGGCAGAGTATATTCTACCTACGGATTTTTCCGATCTCGTATACATAAATGATGGATCTACATCAAAGACGCCAATTCCGTTTATGGATATAAGAGATGCGGCTTCCTATATAGGTAATATTACATACTACTCTCTGCGTGGGAGGTACATTCGAATTACCCCTACGCCGACGACAAGTACGACATATAAATATGGTTATCAGTCAAAAGCGACGACCGTGACGAGCCTATCAACGTATATAGATATTCCTTCGGATGGGTTTTATGCATTGAAGGACCATATGCTTTTCAGGGCTTACTCCAAGTTCGGTAATCCGATGGCCCAGGCGTCTTACCAGTCATTCATTAATAACGTAAATCTCTATATACAAGCAACAGTGAAGCGCACTAATGATCTTGCCCGTTGGGGTATTGTTCCAGAATCCAATGTGTGATAGCGTAGGTAGTAATGAAAACAATAATTTATTCGGGGATGAGATTTGGAAGATTGACTGTCATTAGAGAAGTATGTCCAATAAAAACCACTTCTGGTGTCTTGGTTAGATGCATCGAATGCGAGTGTTCTTGTGGAGTGGTTAAAAAACATCGCCTTGTCAATTTACAATCTGGTGGATCACGAAGTTGTGGGTGTTTACATAGAGAGAATGCTGCAGAAGTAATGCGGAAAACGATGACAACCCACGGTATGAAGGGTACGCGGACATATAATTCTTGGAAGAGTATGCGACAACGGTGCTTTCAAACTAATCATAAAAGTTTTTCTGAATATGGAGGACGGGGAATAAAAGTAGACTTGAGATGGAGAAAGTTTGAAAATTTCTTTATAGATATGGGAGAACGACCAGAGAATACAACTCTTGATCGCATTGATGGTACTAAGGGGTATTATCGAGAGAATTGTCGATGGGCGTCAAATAAAGAACAGATTCTTAATAGGAAAAATACTGTTTTTATCACCTATGGGGGTGAAACATTATGTGCGTATGATTGGTCATTAAAATTAGGAGGGGGACCGACACTTGTATCTGATCGTATTCATTCGGGGTGGAATCCTGAAAAGGCAGTATCTGTATTGCCCTGTAAGCGAATAAGAAAGACTGATGTATAGTTAATCCATGTCTAAAGAATCGGGCGCAAAGCAAGAGGCACGATTTAAGGTCACTTACTTCGATGGCCTTAACGCAACTGTCCAACCGACCCTTGCAAAACGCACGGAGCTTTCGCATGCCGAAAATGCCAGATCACCGATTATCGGCGTCCTCGAGAAGCGTGAAGGCCAGACAGTGAAAGGGACTTCGCCCAATGGGAATCGTTTTATTGCCACCGCCAACTATGGGTTAGCTCGGCTTCTTACTACAAATTCTGGCCAGCAGGGCATTTTTCGTATCTCTGCCTCAAGTGAACCCACACAGACTGTTTCAGTAAGTGTATCTGACCAAATCTATATTAACGAGGCACGTCTTGACGGAGCGAGTCCGAGTCCAAGTACGACCAGTTTCCAAACATTTGTGATAGACAATGTGGCTATCGATGACAGCACGCCGGCGTTTATAACCAATTTGTCGTCAGCGTCCTTCACGAATGGGAACACGATCTCGGTACGCAATGATGTCAGGAGTTGCAATATCTATTACCTTTCTCGGCTAGAGACATGGGTAAAACTATCAGATACGGATGCCCAATCTATCGTGGGTGGTCAATTCGATTTTACGATCGCCAATGAAAGCCTGGTGATAGTGAATCAGAACGATAAGAATCGTTTGTTGGACAAGGATGGATCTACGGTCCTAACTTCGGCGGACGCGGGATCTCTTTATAATAGCCCGCAAGCATCCAAGGCATGCTTCTATAAAGGGCGGATTCATTTGGCTGATTTTGTGAGTAATGGGATAAGATACCCCACGACTATTATCCGGTCATCATACCCCTTAGGGGTTGCCGCATTAGTGAATGGAGACCACGCCTCAGGGGTTACCACTTTAAATGTGACCGATACAAAGTATTTTTATACCGCATCGGGTATGAATTTATATGATATTTATCGAGGGGGAACAAGGATTCAGACAATTACGGTCTCAGGGATCAATGAAACATCCCTCACGGTGACCGCAACGACAGCCGCCATTAATTCTTCGGATGAGATCTGGGTCGCGCGTACCGTCAATGGATCAGGCGCTTCCGTTGATGGGACATTTAATTCATCAAAGCAATTCAGATGGGTCAACAATGCCACTGCAACGGGTCGAGATGTAAAGCAATATGATACATTTCGGCTTTCGGGGGGTGACGGCGACCCAATCACCCTCTTTGAGACCGTCGGCAACGTGATAATGATCGGTAATCAACGTTCGTTGGCCATGTGGGATGACTATACCCTTCAGATGATGGATCTTGGTATAGGGTGCTCTTCGAAGAATGGCTATGCAAAGCTACTCGGGACGCTCTATTTTCTTGATCAAAATGGCGCGTATGCCACTACCGGGGGTGTTCCCACGTTGATCTCACGGAAAGTGGAGCGCTATTTTAAGGGAGCGACGGTAGATGGCCTTCAGAATGCGGCGGTTGGTGTAAAAGGATTAAGCGTGATGTTCACGATAGGCGACAGCACTCTCTATAAGGAGGACGGGTCTGTGGAGAAGGTGTTGCATGATGTCTGTCTGGAGTATAGTGTCGCCGATCAAAATTGGTACGTGCATACGAATGTTCCGATTGGAGAGTTCCAGAATTTTAAATCAACCGACGGGGCTGAGCACCTCTTGGGCACACATAACGGGAATTCAAAATCAGTAATGGATTTCCTCTCAGGATTTACCGATGACGGGCAGGAGATCTTCTTCCGTATAGACACACAAGAGTTGCAGCTCCTGCAGGAATTTGAGACATTCGTAAACCCGCTTGCGGTTATCACGGAGGTTGTTCGTGGCTCTCAAATGAAGTGCTATATCTCAATTGATAAAGACGACTTTTACCCCATAGAAGGGATGGTAGGGAAAGGGGTGTCTGCTCTTAAGGTGAACTCCCGTGATCCTACGAAAACACAGCCAGTCATCGGGAGGAAGATAAAACTTTCGTATCGTGATTCATCGAAACAGCGTTGTCGAATTAACCAATTCGCTGTGGTATACAAGCCTACTTCAATGGATGAGCCGATTGAATAAAAAGTATGAATGAGGATTATTCTGGAATTGAAAGGCCATATAACGATCTCCTTGGGCGTTCTCCTGAGCTAGGAGTCGTTGCGGGAGATAACAGATCTCAACCGGGAGCAGGCGTATCGTCTGCGGATGCCTTAGGAATGGACGCGGGCACTCCGGTTAAGAATGAGCAATCAATTGCGGATCTCTGGATTGATAATAAGATTCGCTCAAAGAGCTGGAAGCCGAGATCAGTGGGGTTTTATCTTGATGGTCAGACGGGTTACGCAGAATTTGCCAATGTCTATATCAGTGGAGGCATTACTGTCATCGCAGGAGGGACACTGGGAGGGTTTACTGTCGGCTCAGACTATTTGATAGATTTAGCGAATACTTTTGGGCTTGCATCAACAGTCACCGCGGGAGATGATGTGCGATTTTGGGCTGGAAACACCTATGCGAATCGGGCAATTGCGCCGTTTAGGGTTACTGAATCGGGGGTTGTTACCTCGACCGGCAGTTCGGTTATCACATCAAGACTCTCTACTAACTTTGAAGCATCGGGAAGATTTACTACACCGGTATTAATAGGGGCAGGAGCGGTTTCTTTTGGGACATCAGGATTAAGCATTTCACCCGGAGCAACAGGGACTTCTTCTGCATCAGAAACCTGGTTTGTTAATCAACAGGTATTCAAAGGGTCTCCTACTTTCTCTATTTTGGTTGAAGCAAATGTAATACAAAATGCTGGAACGGGATCAAGTTATTTTGGGTTGGGCGCGGTTACTGTTAATGGTTCTGGACATACCTATACTACTAATCATGCGGGATTCAAGTTCCTAAAATCATCTGGCATAGTACTTTATGCAACACAAGGTGATGGAATGACAGAGGCAACGGCGATTCTACAGGCAAATATAGTAAACAGCGACGATATTGATCTGATTTTGAGGTTTAATGGGACATCATCGGTAACTTACTATTGGAGAGTCAATGGTGGCGCGATACTCTCGTCAACCATTAGCACTAATGTCCCTACCGCAATCAGCAATATCATACAATTTTCTACCTCCAATGATGCAACTGCCTTTACTTATTCTTGGTACTGCTTAAGCGCATCTTATGAACGCTAAAACAGATACTATGTTATAGTGATTTTATGACTACAGCGCCTCAAACAGCATTACAGCCTGGAACATCTGGAGATGCCGTGAGACAACTCCAGCAATGGCTTATCGAGCAGGTATATAACA
>OBEQ010055337.1_pt1 | contig 14204 bp, 15 predicted proteins | sample 1670901 | NCBI WGS metagenome assembly OBEQ01 (sample SAMEA104232315, study PRJEB22302) | groundwater metagenome | biome: forest; feature: aquifer; material: groundwater | place: USA | collected 2011-08-07 | depth 5.4 m
CCGACACGTTTCAGGAGCTTCATCATCCGCCTCCTCTCAGGACTAAGGCCATGTGGTAAGCCGCCGCTCCGCCTTCGGGCACCGCGTTACGGCCCCTCGAGCAGCGTCAAGCGGTTGCGGACCTCGATCACCCGATCCGCGGCGCGCGCGCCGGGAGCCCGCGCGGCGATGCGCTCGGCCGTGCCCAGGCACGCGCGCGCGACTTCCTGATCGCCCAGGCGGGCGAACGCCTCAGCCGTCACGAGCGCCCCGTCGAGGGAGCCCTGCTGCCGCGCGAGAAAGAACGCGGCCAGGTAGAGCCGCCGCGCCATCGGCTCGGCGGCTTTGCGATCCCCCGCGACTCTGCCGATCCGGAGCCAGGCGTCGCCGACCTCGACCAGGGCATCCCAGCGGCGGCTCCCGAGCGCTGCGCCGTACGCGCCCTGCCACTCGTACCGGGCGGCCCGGACGTCCTTCCGGACCAGCGCCTCGTCCATCGCCCGGACACGAGAAGCCCACGGGGCGACAGCGTCCGCCGCCCCGGCCTCGGCCGACGCGGCCAGGACTTCCGCGATCGCGAGCAGGAGGAAAAGCATCCCGGTCGCGATCAGGATCAGCATCGAACGCGAGTTCGTCGTCATGGACTTCATGTGGCCCTCCCGCTGCCGTTCGATCCGCGCGCTGATGCTCCTCGCGCCAGCTGCATCTCCCGGCGGTTGAGGATCTCTTCCAGGGCGACCGGCCGATGGCCCCCCCGGCACCGGAGCTCGGGGTTGCTCACGATCGGCCGGCGCAGGATTCTGGCGGCCAGCCGGCTTCGGATCGCCCGCTCGGTGTAGAGCCGCAGCAAGGCGCCGCACATCAGGGGGCGGCGCCGGTTGTAGCCGAACCGCTCCTTGTAGCCGAGGGAGGTCGTCTCGTGGGTCCAGAGATGGGTGTTCGTGATCTGGCGAAAGGCTGCCTGGCAGATGAGGCAGACGATGGTTTCCTCCCGGATGGCCCGCCGCGGATCGCCCCCGAAGGCTCTCAGAAGCCGGTCCGGGCTGGCCCGCTCGTCATTCTCTACCTGGCTCATCGCTCTTCCTTCCCGCCGGCGACTCGATCACCGGCTGCCCTTACACAAAGGCAAGGAGAATGCCATGAGAGACTGTCAGTAAAAATAGACACTTAGGTCTCAAGAAATGGGTGCGTAGCTGGTGGTGGTGGTGGTGGAGCACGCAATAAACACAGACGTGGCTCAACCAGGCTGACTGAGAAGTGCTTGACGGAGAGTTGTGGACAGGGGGTTGCGGGTCGCCTTCAGTCAGGCTAGCCTCTAGGCATGGCGAGGCGCGCCAAGGTCATCCGCTTTCCCGGGCGCGGGGCCCAGGACCGCCGCGAGCCCCGGCTAGACGAGCGCCCCCTGGTCGAGGTGCGGCGCTGTCGGGATCAGGGAGAGGCGCTGGTGGTGAAGAGCCTCCTGGAGAGCGAGGGGATCGCCTGCGTCCTGCGCTCCCACCTGGTCCACTCCGTCCACCCCTTCACCGTCGGCGACCAGGGAGAGGTCGTCGTCCTGGTCCCCGACGCCGATGCGCCGCGGGCGCGCATCGTGCTCGCGCGCATCTCCCCCGGCCCGTCCTTCCCCTAGGAGGAGAAGAGACCAGGGAGGTCCTGCAGGTGGGCGATCCACGCCCAGACCGCGATGCCCCGCTGCGTCAGGTCCTCCCGATCGGCCCGATAGGCGATGAACGGGACGCCGCCGGCCTGCGCCGCTTGGCCGTCCGCCCACGAGTCTCCCACCACGAAGAGGTCTCCCAGGTCCGGCCAGTGCAGGGCGATCACGCGAAGGCCGTCGGGGTCGGGCTTGAGGTGCCGCACCTCCTGCCGGGTGACGATCAGATCCAGGTGGGGCGCCAGGGCGAACTGCTCGAGCACCTGGCGGCTCGCCGCCCCGTCGTTGTTGGTCCACACGGCCGTCCTGAACCCCAACGCACGGACCGCCCGGAGCGAGTCGAGCGCCCCCGGCTCGAGCTCCGCCTCCAGGAGTGCCCCGCGCTCGTGGCTCAGGGCGATCTCCCAGAAGCCGCTCTCGAGGCTCGGGGCCTCCTCCCTCACCACGCGGGCCAGCTCGGGAGCCGACCAGCGGGTCTCCCGCGGCGGGAGCGCGACGCCCCGGTCCCGGACGTAGGCCAGCAGGTCCCGGGCCATCGCGCGAAGATCGAGCGGCGAGCGAACCAGGGTGTGGTCCAGATCGAAGACGACGGCGCGGGGCGCGGCCACCCGGGTGGGCTCGCTAGAGCGAATGGGCCAGGGCGAAGAGCGCGTCGGCCGTCTGCGCGAGCGCCGACGGCATCAGCGTCTCCGAGCGGTCGCGGGCGGTGTGGTAGGTGTCGAACGGCCGCGGGCGCCTGACGAGCTGGCGGAAGGCGCTCCGGAGCGGGCTGAAGATGAACTGCCGCAGTCCCTCCACCTCGGCCAGCGGGATCACCGTGAGCCCGAAGGCCGGGATCCCCCGGGCCGCGAAGGCGCGGTGATCGCTCCCGAAGACGGGAATCCTGCCGACGACGTGATAGGTCTCATCCCGCCGGTAGCCCAGTCCCTCGAGCGTCGCCGCCACGGCGCCGAGGAACGGGGCGCGGTCGAGCGGCGGCACGGCATCCCACACGGCGAGCGCGTCGCCGATCCCGCAGAGCTCCAGGCTCAGCACGCCGACCACGTCGTCGAGGGTCTCCTCCTTGACGTAGCAGCGCGCCCCGAGATAGCCCACCTCCTCGCCGCCGGTGAAGAGGAGCCTGACGCGGACGCCGCGCGGGGGATCCGCGGTGAGGCGTCCTGCCAGGGCCAGCAGGATCGCCACGGCCGAGCCGTCGTCGTTGGCGCCCGGGCTTCCGGGAACCGCGTCGTGGTGGCCGATCAGAACCAGGATCTTGCTCCCCTGCCCGACATCGAGCGCGAAGTTCTCGCCGTGCCCCTCGAACGTCCGGTAGGGATGGCGGCGGAACGGCAGCCCGCGGGCGGCGAGGTAGCGCGCCACCAGAGCCTGACGCTCCTCGTTAGGCCGCCCTTCGAGAAGCCGCACGTACTCCAGGAGCGAGGGGCTCGGCGCCCGGAGCACCTCCTCCAGCTCGAGCGGGCGCACCGGCGCACCCCGGCGACGGTTCACGAGGCGGGCGACGGCGGTGTTGACCCGGCCGCGGAGGTAGAAGCGCAGCTCGCGGAGCGTCATGTGCCTGGCGGCGGGGACGGAAGCCCGAGGAGGGCCAGCGCGTTCGCCGCCATCCGGGAGCCGAGCTCACCGACGGGCACCCCTTTGAGCTCCGCGACGCGGGCGGCGGTGATCGGCAGGTACGCCGGCTCGTTCCGCTGCCCGCGGTAGGGCTGGGGCGGCAGGAAGGGGCAATCGGTCTCCACCACGAGGCAGTCGGCCGGGACCATTTGCACCACCGCGGGGAGTTTCCGCGCGTTCGGGTAGGTGATGGGCCCCGCGAGCGAGATCAGGAGGCCCAGGTCCAGGCACTGGCGGGCCACCGCCTCGTCTCCCGAGAAGCAGTGCATGATGCCCCGCACGTCCCGCACCCCCTCCGCCTTCAGAATCTCGAGCGTCTCGGCGTGCGCGTCCCGGCAGTGGACGAGCGCGGGCTTGCCGACCTGGCGAGCCAGGGCGAGCTGGCGCCGGAACACCTCGGCCTGGACCTCGCGCGGCGAGAGGTTGCGGAAGAAGTCGAGCCCGATCTCGCCGACGGCCACGACCCGGGGCGAGGATTCGGCCAATCGACGAAGCTCGTCGAAAGTCGCATCGTCAGCTTCGGAGGCATCGTGAGGGTGGATGCCCACGGCGGCGTAGACGTCGGCCTCCTGCTCGGCCAGCGCCACGGCGGCGCGCGAGCTTTCCCTGCTGGTCCCGATCGTCAGCATCCACCTGACGCCCGCGGAACGCGCCCGCTGGAGCACCGCCGGAAGATCGCCGGCGAACTCGGGGAAGTGCAGGTGCGCGTGGGTGTCGAACAGTGCGGGACTCACGTCGTCAGCACGCCTTCTCGATCGACGCTCGTGAACTTCATGGCACCCTCTCCCGTCTCCGCCGACGCCTCGGCGGCTACATGTGGACGGCGAACTCCTCCAGCCGCGGCTTGACGAGGCGCACGAAGTCGCGGAGGGCCATCTTCGCGGTGAGCGTGTGCGTCCCGGCGTTGAAGACGATCTCCTCGTCCTTCTCCAGGGAGCGGTCGGCGTAGACCGGCAGGCCGAAGAGGTTGCCGAAGGGCGGCATCGCCCCCACCGGGCAGCCGGGGAAGCCCCCGCTGAACTCGGCCTCCTGGGCCAGCCTCACGTCCTTCGCCCCCAGAATCGTTTTCAGCCGGTTCAGGTCCGCCCGGTGGTCGGCGGGCAGGACGAGCATCGCGAGATCCGCCCCGGCCTTGACTATAACCACCTTGGCCAGCGCGCGTCCCTTGACGTGGGACAGGGCGGCCACCTCCTGGGCGGTGAAGGCCGTGGGATGCGCGTGGACCGAGTAGGCGGCTTTGTTGGCCTCCAGGAACTCTTGGAGCTTCGCCAGGATAGGCATGCTGACGCCCTCCTTATCATGCTGTCGGGTGACGTCAGTTCATCCCAGAAGCGGTCCCAGGTCAAGAGGAGGCGGATCACTCGAGGACGACGAAAGAGAGGCGGCCGATGAGCTGGCCCTGGGCCGTCACGACGTCCACCGCCCAGCGGCCCGCGGGGGACGGCCCGAAGTCGCTCTTGCGCGAGTAAGTCCGGAACCCCTCCGCGCGCCCGCCCCTGACCAGGGAGAGGCGGACGGTCGAGACCGGCACGCCGTCCTTGGTCCACACGTGGAGGATCGGTTGCTTGAGACCCGCGGGGGCGTAGACGGCGGTGTAGGCGACGAGGCCGCCAAAGGCCTCGAGCTCCGCCGCCGAGATCGGGCTCCTCACGAGGCCGACGGGCTCCAGCAGGCCGATGTCGCGCGCGAGGGTGGCACGCGCCAGGTTGAGCGGCGCCGGCGGCACCCAGGCCGGGAACGCGGGCAGGAGGACGATCGCCGCGAGGGCGAACACCGCCGCGCGGACGCCGGCCCCCTTCCAGCTCCCTGCCGTCTGGCGGAGCGCCGGCGTCAGGGCGAGGGCGCAGAGCGCGGCGCTCCCCTCGAGCGCCCAGAAGGGGGGCACACCGACCAGCGGCAGCGCGACGTTGAGCGTCGCGAACATCGAAAAGGCCAGCAACGCATGATTGAGCCACCGGCGCGGGCCGACCACCGCCCGGTACCAGGGGTCGATCGCGGTCAGGAGCGCGCCGGCGACCAGTGCCTCTAGGAACACGACGTTCACCGAGGTGAGCGTCGCGCTGGCGTAATAAGACGGCAGCACGAAGAGCAGCAGGTTGTGGTAGAGGGTCTGGATCGTATAGTCCACCGCCCCGAGTACGAGACGCCGCCCGCGCGTCTCGAGAGGCGCGCGCACCTGGGTGAAGACGGCGAAGAGGAGCCAGAGCAGGAGGAGGTAGCCGACCAGCCAGGCTACGTCGGGCACCCCGCGCCGGAAGACGAAGAGCGCCACCAGCCCCGAGGCGAGGGAGGCCGCCGAGATCCCCCACTTGCGCGCCCATCCGAGCCAGGGAGGCCGGCCGGAGAGCTCCGCCCACGAGTCGCCGAGGCTCCGGCGGCGCACGGAGCGGGCCGCGTCGCGCACGAGGAGCGCCCCCAGCGCGGCGACGCAGGCGAGACCGATCACGAGGAAGGCCCAGGCCGCGACCCTGGCGCGCTCGCGCACGGGGGTCTGGAACACGAACAGCTGGAAGACGGCGAAGGCAATCCCGGGTAAGAACACCACAAGGAGCGCGACGAAGACGCTCTTGCGCACCCCTACATCACTTGACCTTCGCCCCGGCGGGGAGGTCGCGATCGAGGACGATCAGGGTCAGAGTGTTCCCTTCGGAGGCGGCCAGGATCATGCCGTCGGACTCGACCCCCATCAGCGTGGCGGGCTCGAGGTTGGCGACGACCACGACCTTCCGGCCGACCAGGGCGGCGGGGGCGTAGTGCTCGGCGATCCCCGCCACGAGCGTCCGGCTCTCGGCGCCGAGCCTGACGGTTACCTTCAGGAGCCGCTTCGACTTCTCCACCTTCTCCGCGGCCACGACCTCCGCCACCCGGAGATCCACCCTGCGGAACTCCTCGATGGAGATCCGTGACGAACGCCCCGCTCCCTCCTGGTCGCTGGCCCCTTTCAGCATCGTCGCGCCGCTCCTCTGCTCGCCCTTGGCATCAATGCGCGGGAAAAGCCCGGACAGCTTCTCCACCTTCGGGATCGCGTGGAGACGACCCAGGACCGCGGCCTCGAGCCGCGGGGGCGCTGTCTGGCCCACCGCCTGGCGGATCCGGGCCGCCGCGGTCGGCAGGAAGGGATCCAGGACGATCCCGAGTCCGCGGAGCGCGTCGGCCAGTGTGACCAATACCGATTGAAGGCGCTTGTCCTTCGTTGGATCTTTCGCCAGCACCCAGGGCGCTCGGGCATCGATGTAGCGGTTGACAGTACCGATGAACTCCCAGATGGCCGCGAGCGCCCGCTGGAACGCGAACTCCTCCATGGCCAGGCCTAGCGCATGAGTCGCCTCGGCAAAGGCCATGTGGACCTGCTGATCCTCGCTGGGGAGCGCCTCTCTGGTGTCGCCGGTGGGATCGCCGAAGTTCACGATCAGGGTGGTCGCGCGCGCGACCAGGTTCCCCAGGTCGTTGGCGAGGTCGGCGTTGAACCGGGTCACCAGCGCCTCTTCCGAGAAGTTGGCATCCAGCCCGAAGGTCATCTCGCGCATCAGGAAATAACGGAAGGCATCGTGGCCGTACTTGTCGGCGAGCGCCAGCGCCTCCACCACGTTGCCGATGGACTTGGACATCTTGCCGCCCCCGAGGCTCCAGTAGCCGTGCACGTTGAGGTGCCGGTAGAGCGGGAGCCCCGCGGCCTTGAGCATCGTGGGCCAGTAGATGCCGTGGGGCTTCAGGATGTCCTTGGCGATCAGGTGCTGGGCGTGGGGCCAGAACGTGTCGAATCGCTCCGCCCCCGGCCCGCCGAGGGCGGAGACGTAGTTGATCAGGGCGTCGAACCAGACGTACGTGACGAAGTTCTCGTCGAAGGGGAGCGGAATCCCCCACTGGAGCCGGCTCCGCGGCCGACTGATGCACAGGTCCTCCAGGGGCTCGCGCAGGAAGGCCAGCACCTCGTTCCGGTAGCGCTCCGGCCGGATGAAGTCGGGGTGCTCCGCGATGTGCTTGACGAGCCAGTCCTGATGGCGGCTCATCCGGAAGAAGTAGTTCTGCTCCTTGATGAAGGTCGGCGGTGTTTGATGGTCGGGGCACTTGCCGTCCACCAGCTCTTTCTCGGTGTAGAAGCGCTCGCAGCCGAAGCAGTAGTGGCCCCCGTACTCACCGAAGTAGACCTCCCCGGCGTCGTGGAGTCTCTGCAGGACGGCCTGGACGACCGCTTTGTGGCGCGGCTCGGTCGTCCGGATGAAGTCGTCGTTCCCGATCCCGAGGCGGCGCCAGGTCTCCCGGAACACGGCCGAAATCCGGTCGGCGTACGCCTGCGGCGTCTCGCCCACGGCGGCGGCGGCCTGCGCGATCTTGTCGCCATGCTCGTCGGTGCCGGTGAGGAAGTAGACGCGGTCGCCGGCCAGCCGTCGATAGCGGCACATGGTGTCGGCGATGAGCGTGGTGTAGGCGTGTCCCAGGTGCGGGACCGCGTTGACGTAATAGATCGGCGTGGTGAGATAGAACGTCCGCGGCGACGTGGTCATGAGGGGGTGAGCGCCCGGTCAGAGCGGTTTGATATGTGGCCGTCCCTCCCACGTCAGGAGATCCAGCGGCACCTCGGCCTCGGTGCCATCCGCAAAACCCACGACGACCGTCTCCTTCAACAGCCGGAGGGACTTGACCTTACCCTCCATGCACCCGCCGCCGCCGCACTCGGCCTGGCACGCGGCACCGACCCGCGGGAGGCGGGAGCGGAGCTCCTCATAGGTGGAAAACTCGTACAGCAGGCAGCACTTGAGCCGGCCGCAGTTGCCCAGGAGCCGGCTGTCCGTGAGGGGCATCTCCTGGGTCTTGGCCATCTTCACCGAGATCGGCTCGAACTGCCGGAGCCACGAGGAGCAGCAGAGCTGGCGTCCGCACGGGCCGATCCCGTCCCTCACCTTGGTGACGTCGCGGGCGCCGATCTGCCGCATCTCGATGCGCGCGCGGAACTCCCGGGCCAGGTCGCGCACGAGCTCCCGGAAGTCTACCCGCTCCTCAGCGTTGAACATGACGACCGCGCGGCGGCCGTTGGGCGCGAGCTCCACGTCCACGACCTTCAGGCGGAGGTTTTTCTGCCGGGCCCGCTCTTGGCAGGTCACCACCGCCCGCCTCTCGCGATCGCGGCGCTCCCGCCACTCGTTCGCCTCGGAGGTGGTCGCCTTGCGGATCACCTTCCGGAACAGGCGGTCCTGCTTGAACTCGGGCAGGGGGCGCCGCGGACGCCGGACCTCTCCCACCGCGGTGCCGCTCGCCGTTTCCACGACGCAGAAGTCGCCCACGTGGAGGTCGAACTCCTCCATGAGGTGGTCGTCGGCATTGACGGGCTCGCGGAGCCGCACGCCGATCAGGTATCTCGGGGAAGCCTCGACGGTCGGGGTCTCAGCGTCCATCAATGGCCCTCATGCCGCCCCGAGCGCGAGGCGGCTCAATGTCGTTTCCAGCGTCAGCCGCGGCGAGACGTTCCCCTGAAGCGCCCGCCAGGCCTCCCGGCACGCGCCGAGGTCCTGGAAGAGCTCCTCCCAGGAGCGCCCCTCGGCCGCCGCCCTGACCGCCTCGGATCGGTCGCCGTGGATCAGGAGCCGCGAATCGCCCCCGGCCTTGGCGCAGAGGAGGTCCCGGTGCCAGAGCCACCAAGCCGTGATCAACTGCTCCACCTGGGCGCGGTCCCGCCCGAGGGACTCCGTCCACTTGAAGAGCGCCCCGGCTCCGCCGCTCCCGACCTCGTCCAGGATCGTGAGCGCCCGCTCGCGCTGCTCCGCCCACGCCTTGGGATCCTGAGCGAGGGCGAGCCCCGGGCGGCCCTGGCTGGCCCGCGCCAGGAGCCGGGCCGTCGGCCCGTCCATCCCGCGCCGCTCCAGGATCGCGGCTGTCGCCTCCTCGTCGAGCGGGCTGAAGCGCACCACCTGACAGCGCGAGAGCACCGTCGCTGGAAGCCCGCGGGCCTCGGAAAGAATCAGGATGATCACCGTGCGCGCCGGCGGCTCCTCCAGGGTCTTCAGAAAGGCCTGGGGCGCCTCGTGGGTCATCCGCTCGGCGTCGTCCACGATGAACACCTTCCAGGGCCCCTCCGCCGGGCGAAGGGCCGCCCAGCTCTCGAGCTCGCGGATCGTCTCGATCCTGATGGCGACCGTTCCCCGCGGGTTCGTCGGGGGGGGTGTCGGGGCGATCACCATCAGGTCCGGATGGACGCCGCGCTCCACCTTCTGGCAGGCCAGACACCGCCCGCACGCCCTCACTTGAGGCCCCTCACCTTTTATCCTCTCCCCCACCGGGGGAGAGGGCGGGGTGAGGGGGCAGAGCAGAGCCTGAGCAAACGCCGCCGCCGTCAGCTTTCGGCCCACCCCCGAGGGCCCGACGAACGCATAGGCATGCGCCACGCGCCCGGCGGCGAGGGCCCGCGTCAGAACCTCGATCGCGCCGGCCTGGCCGTGGATCGCGTCAAACCCCACGAGCGAGCCCCCGCTGCCTCAGGAGTTCTCCCGCGGCCGTCTTCAGCTCCTGGTGCACCCGCTCGGCGGGCTGGGCGGCGTCGAGGACGACCATCCGGCGCTTTTCCTCGCGGGCGATCTCGAGGTACCCCTGCCGCACGCGGCGATGGAAGGCCAGGTCCATCTTCTCGAAGACGTCCAGGCGCCGCGCGCCGAGCCGCCCGAGGCCGACCGCCGGGTCCAGGTCCAGGAGGAGCGTCAGGTCCGGCAGGACGCCGCCGGTCGCGAGGGCATTCAGCTCCCGGATCGTCTGAAGATCGAGCCCCCGCCCGTACCCCTGGTAGGCCAGCGTGGCGTCGGCATACCGATCGGAGAGCACGAGCTCGCCGGCCTCGAGCGCCGGCCGGATCACTTCCGCCACGTGGAGCTGGCGCGCCGCCATGAAGAGGAAGGCCTCCGTGAGCGGAGTGAGCCTCACCCGGTCCTGCTCGAAGAGCCCGCGGATGGCCTGCCCGATCGGAGAGCCGTCAGGCTCGCTGGTCTCGCGCACCCGATGGCCGAGCTTCCGGAGCCACCCGGCCAGAAGCCTGCACTGGGTCGTCTTCCCCGACCCCTCGACCCCTTCCACCGTGATCAAAAGTCCAGGCACGCACGTCCTCCCGCGCTCGCGATAACCCACTGTATCACGAGCAAATTCGGCCCACCAAAGGGGCCCGGCCGCTCAGGCGAGCCCATGGACGGGAAAGATGCTCCGGCGGATCACCTCGACCTGGCGGCCGGCGAACTCCCGGGCCCGGCGACGGGTCTCGGCGGACAGCTCGATCGGGGGATCCCAGAGCGAGGAAGAGCGAAAGTCGAAGCGCTGCACGTCCTCGCCGAACCCTGAAGGAAGCTCGGGCGAAAGCTCTACGCCATTCATCACAGCCCAGGCCGCGGTCCAGGCCCGGGCGACGTTCGTGAGGTCGTAGCCGCCGCCGCCCAGCGCCACGAGCCGGGGTGAGAGCTCCGCGATCCGCGCCACAGCCCGGGTGAAGCCCTGGACGCTGAAGGACAGATGCGTGAGCGGGTCGGTCGCGTGGGAGTCGATGCCGAGCTGGGCCACGACCACGTCCGGCTTGAAGGCGCCGAGAAGCGGCGGGACGACGGCCTCGAACGCCTCCCAGTAGACCTCGTCGTCGGTGTATGGCTCGAGCGGGAGGCTCACCGAGTAGCCGTGGCCCGCCCCCTCGCCCGCCTCCTCGACGAAGCCGGTCCCGGGAAACAGGCGATCGCCGCGCTCGTGGGTCGAGATCGTCAGGACGTCCGGATCGCCGTAGAAGGCGAACTGGACGCCGTCGCCGTGATGCGCGTCAATGTCCACGTAAGAGACCCTGAGGCCGCGCTCCCGGAGCGAGAGGATGGCCAGCACGGGGTCGTTGACATAGCAGAACCCGGAGGCGCGGTCGGGCATGGCGTGGTGGAGCCCACCAGCGAAGTGAAAAGCCCGCTCCACCTCGCCGTCGGCGACGAGCTTGGCCGCCAGCAGCGAGCCTCCCGCGACCAGGCACGCCACGTCCCAGAGCCCGGGGAAGATGGGGTTGTCGCCGGGGCCGAGGCCGAAGCGGTGGAAGCCCGGCACGTGGAGGCCGCTCCCGGCCGCCTTGAGCACTTTGACGTATTCAGGCCCGTGGAACCGGCCGATGGCCGCCTCGTCGGCCGGCCCGGGGGCGAGCACCCTGGCCTCGGGCAGCGCGGTGAGGCCGTAGGCCTCCATGAGGCGCCAGGTGAGGCCGAGGCGCTCCATCCGGAGCGGGTGCTCCGGGCCGTAGTCGAAGCGCTCGTACTGGTCGGAGTGGACGAGGCCGGTCTGCCCGCCCGCCTCCGGCGCCAGGGACCGCTCTTGCCCCCCGACTTCCTGAGGAGGCAGAGATCGGTGAGGGTGATGCCCTTGTCCACCGCCTTCACCATGTCGTACACGGTGAGCCCCGCCGCCGCCGCCGCCGTGAGCGCCTCCATCTCCACGCCGGTCTTGTCCACCGTCCTGACGCGCGACTGAATGCGCAGCGTCCCGGCGCGCTGGTTGAGCTCAAAGGTCAGGTCCACGCCGGTGATCCGGAGCGGATGGCAGAGCGGGATGAGGTCCGGGGTCCGCTTGGCGGCGAGGATGCCGGCCGTGCGCGCCACGCCGACGACGTCGCCCTTGGCCACCTGGCCCGCCTTGATGGCGGCCAGCGTCGAGCGCTTCATCCTGAGGACGATCTGCGCGACGGCCTCGCGCGCGGTCTCCGCCTTCCGGGTCACGTCCACCATGCGGGCGTCACCCTCAGGGCTCAAGTGGGAGAGCTTTTTGAGCGTAGACTCCCCCCGTGTCGGTGGCATGCTGGGCCCCCGGGGGCGGGATCAGGCCGGGGTCTTGGTAGACTGGGTCTGGCTGGCCTGGCGGATGATGGCCTCCATACGATCCTTGGCCATCAGCTTGAGCTTCTTCAACTCGCTGATCCGCCACTCCTGGTTCGCGGACAGGAGGGAACTGGCCTTCAGCGCGTCCAGTTCCCTCTCGTGCCCCTGGTGCTCCTCCCGGAGCTTCCTAAACTCATCGCTCTCGGCAAGCAGTCGTTCGATGAGGGTTTCCCGCTGGGACATCGGCCCCTCCTTGGGATACATGGCCCCTGAAATAACACAAGCCAGCGTCCCCGGGGATCGCTGGCTTTCCGTGACGGTTACGACTTCCCTGCTGCACCCGGGCCTCCCTTTGGTCAGTTCGGCCGCCTCAGGCTGGCCTTCTTATACCAGAAAGGTTCGGCTGGTGTCAATCGGACCGTGGGCGTCTTCCCAAAGCCCCGGCACTCCTGCCGCCGACGCTATGCCCGGGTCTATGGACCCTCCACGTGCACCCTGACAATCCGATCATCGTCGCGACTCGGCCACCCGCGACCGTCGCGATTACTCGTCGTCACGTAGAGCGCCCCATCCGGGCCGACCACGACATCACGGAGCCGGCCGTAGGTCCCGCCGAGGAGCGTGGCCACGCGGACCGCGTGGCTCAGGTCCGGGGCCAGGGTCACGCGGAGCAGACGCCGCCCCCGGAGCCCTGCCACGAACAGGTCGCCCCCCAGGAAGGCGATCCCTGACGGCGCCCAGGTATCTTGGTCTGATTCAAGGATCGGCTCCACGTAGCGGCTGTCGCCACCCCGTCCCCGGACCTCAGGCCAGCCGTAGTTTCGCCCGGCCAGGATGTGGTTGATCTCGTCGTGACCCCACGGCCCGTGCTCGGCCGCGACCAAGCGCCCCGCCGGGTCCCACGCGAGCCCCTGTGGGTTGCGATGACCGAGCGAGAACACGAACGAACCCGGAAAAGGGTTATCGTCGGGCACGGAGCCGTCGCGGTTGAGGCGGAGGATTTTCCCAGCGAGGGAGTCCCGCCGCTGGGCCAGCCGAGATTCCCCTGCGTCGCCGGTGGTCACGTAGAGCTTGCCGTCCGGGCCGACCTTCACGCGGCATCCGTCGTGGTTCCACGCGCCCGGAATATCGTCAATCAGCACGCGCTCGTCGCCGGCGCTCCCGCCACGGAGCGTGAGCCGCACGACACGGTTGACGAGACGGCCGTCCTTGGTCGCCGTGTAGCAGGCATAGAGGTGAGGCGTCGCGGCAAAGGCAGGGTCCAGCGCCAGCCCCATCAGACCACTTTCGCCCACCGCCGTCACAGGAAGCGTGGCGATCGACTCGGGCTCGAGCCGACCATCCCGCACGAGGCGGATCCGTCCGGGGCGCTCAGCCACGAACAAGCGCCCGTCAGGGGCGAAGGCCAGAGCCCACGGCGTTTCGAGGCCCGTGGCCACGATTTCCACTCTGGACTCCCCCCACGCCGGCGCCGCCATGGCAAGCACAAGCAGAAGCAGGGCGACGGCGCTCCGGCGGATGACGTGGGGCGCGGTGGCCTTGAAGGCGGCGATGATCCGCGCCCCTTCAGAGAGCCCGAGCTCCTCCACCGACCGACGCGTCACCAGGGCGACGAGCGGAAAGCCGCAGTCCACCACGGCTCGGACGTACGGCCCGACGGGGAGGAGCCGCGCGATCGTGCCGCGCACGTGGTTCCGGATGCTCGAGGCCAGGATGGAGGCGTCCGGAGCCATCACCGTCACGTCCTCGGGCCGGATGCAGAGCCGGAGCCGGTCGCCGGGAGCGACCTCCGCCACGACCTCGATCTTCTGCCCCCCCGCCTCCACCGTGGCCAGGCCGGCCTGGACCGACAGGACCCGGCAGTCCAGGATCGTCTCCACGCCCACGAACCGGGCGACCTCTTCCGTGTCCGGCGCCCGGAAGAGCTGGGCCGCCTCGTCCACCTGGAGGATCCGCCCGCGCATCATCACGGCGACCCGGTCGCCGAGGGCCAGGGCTTCCCACCGGTCGTGAGTGACGAGGACCGTGCTGATCCGGTCCTCGCGAAGAATCCTCCCCAGCTCCTCGATGAGCGTCTCGCGCGTCGGCTGGTCCAAGGCCGAGAACGGCTCGTCCAGCAGAAGCACCTCCGGCCTCAGGACCAAGGCGCG
>OBEQ011840549.1_pt1 | contig 14200 bp, 17 predicted proteins | sample 1670901 | NCBI WGS metagenome assembly OBEQ01 (sample SAMEA104232315, study PRJEB22302) | groundwater metagenome | biome: forest; feature: aquifer; material: groundwater | place: USA | collected 2011-08-07 | depth 5.4 m
GAAGAACTTGACGTTCTTCTCCGAAAATGTGTCGGGGATCCAAACTTTGGATTCCCGCCTAAAGCCTGCGGGAATGACAAGGGCTTTCAAATCCCAGGATGACAACATACTGAACAGATTAAATGTAGAGAAGTTTAAACATGATGGTCCCCAAAAAAACACCTAATGTATAAGGAAATAGACATTTCTTAAAACTTTAGGACTTATTTTAAGGAAATAATATGTTCTAACCTATTTAAATAAAAGAAGTTACAAATAACTTAAAGAAAAAAGAAACTTCTATCTCTTGCATTTAAATTTTTGTGGTGTATATTCTGGGGTACACAATTACCCTTTTTAGAGGATGGGACTGTGAATATTTTTAAATACGGAGGATGTGAAATGAAGAATTTAGTAGCGAAATTGAAGTGCCGCAAGGGACAAGGAACCATTGAATATGCTATGGCCACATTGGTCGTCGTAGCTGTGCTGTTAGCAATTCTTATTAGCACAAACAACCCACTGAAAGATGCGATTACACAATCTTTCGAAAAGGTTGCTGCTAAAGTACAATCCGTTCCATAATCGAATCTTTCATTTAATTTCCAGAAAGATACCGGCGTCATTTCGAAATGGGTAGTTTTTTGCGCTCATTTCGGTGATGTTTTTATTTTAAATTTTTCACCTCGATTTGGTTTTTTTTAAATAAAAAATAAAGGAGCATGCGGAGTATGCCTCAATCGTCTCCATCTAAGACGATCCTCATCATTTCAGACGAGTATTCGTTTCAAACACAAGCGACGCTTCGGCTCAAAGAAATTGACCGTGGGTCGCATTCATTTCTTTCCTGCCCTTTGAGCGATGCTTTTGAATATGCCGAAATCGGTCAACCGCTTTTGGTCTTGATCGATTTAAGTGATTATGAAAACACAGATCTTGGCGTCATTAAAAAAATAGCGGCTCACTTTTCACATTCCAAGCTTGTTGGCGTAGGAAACCTCAAAGACGCTGATTCAGTGATTCAACTCATCAAACTCGGGGTTAAAGACTTTGTTAAGCTCCCCTTTGACACGGCGGAAATTCAGACCCTGTTGGATCATTCAAACTTCGAACCTAAACCGGTTCGGGTAGCTAAAAAATCAGGGAAAATTGTCACGATTTTCAGTCCTAAAGGAGGAACCGGGGTAACACTCCTGGCCAGCAACTTGGGAGTCAGTCTCGCCCAAAGCGGTTCTGAACAAATCGCGGTTTGTGATTTATCTCCGCAGGCCGGTGACGTAGTGACTTATCTGGACCTCACAGCTTCTTATACGCTTCGTGATTTGATCGACAACACCCCGCGGCTGGACCTTTCCTTTCTGGAAGGTGTCGCGCTTTCTCATCCGTCAGGGGTCAAAATTTTGGCTTCTCCGCGGGAAAATCAGGAACCGCTTAATTCCGGATGTTTAACGGGACTTCAATCCATTCTTTCACTTTGTAGACAAGCCTATGACGTTTTATTGATCGATGCCGGCCATACAGACGATACCCTTCTTCAACTGGCTCTTATGCAGTCTGATCTTATTCTGATCGTTGGAAATTCGGATGTTCCTTCCCTAAAGGGTCTTGTATTCACGTTGAGCAAATTAGCCAAATTGAATTATGCGCCCGGCAAAATTAAGGTTGTGATCAATCGTTTTGACGCGAAAAATCAGCTCGATACAAAAGAATTTGAAAAGAAAACAAAGCATTCCGTGGCCTGCCAGCTCCCGAACCAGTACTCTCTCTGTATCGAAGCAATTAACAATGGCCTGCCAATCAGCAAAGTGCAAAAAAATTCAAATTTAGCGCATAAAATTTCAGAACTGGCGGAAATGATCTGGGAAACCGTAATCGGAGACACTCAATCGCAGCCAGGAGCTTTCCCCTCCGGCCGAACCATGACTTTAACGACCTCTAAAAATAAAAACTCCAATAAAGGATTTATCCGATGGGGATCCTAGATTTCGCAAATAAACTCAACCACAAAAACCAAAACGAGCACAATAATACGTCGCAAGCAATTCCTCGCCTGACCCCAAAACCTGCAGCCCGCATCCAAAACGTTTACGAATTTAAAGCAAAGCTTCACCAACAAGTGATTAACAAAATGGACGTGGAACTACTCGTCAAATTCGACAATGAAGTAGCACGCGCAGAAGTGGCGCGGCTTGTCACCACGCTGATTAATGAAAATAATTTTCCGCTCAGCTTCACCGAAAAAGAGCAGATTGTCCAAGAGGTCGTGAATGAAACGTTTGGCTTAGGCCCGCTTGAACCTTTGTTTGAAGACCCAACCATCGATGATATTTTGGTTAACAATTATGATACCGTTTTTGTCGAGCGATACGGAAAACTCGAGCGCATTGACGTTCGGTTCAAGGACAATACGCATCTTCGCCATATCATTAACCGGATTGTGGCCCGCGTCGGACGAAGAATTGACGACGCGTCTCCCATGGTTGACGCGAGACTGGCAGATGGTTCCCGCGTGAACGCAATTATCTCCCCTTTGGCCATTGACGGTCCGGTACTTTCGATTCGTCGTTTTAAAAAAATCCCGCTTGCTGCCGAAGACCTAGTTCGCATTGGAAGTATTTCCGCCGAAATGCTGTTACTTTTAAAAATGGCCGTTCGCTCCAGAATGAACATCATCATTTCAGGCGGTACCGGCGCGGGAAAAACAACCCTATTAAACGCTCTTTCGGCAAACATTCCTTTGGATGAGCGCATCGTCACGATTGAGGACGCCGCTGAACTTCAGCTTCAACAGCCGCATGTTATACGGCTTGAAACCCGCCCCGCTAATATGGAGGGGAAAGGCCGCATCACACAGCGGGAATTGTTTATTAATTCTCTTCGTATGAGACCCGACCGGATTATTGTCGGTGAAGTCCGTGGTTCTGAAGCACTGGAAATGCTCCAGGCCATGAACACCGGCCACGACGGATCACTCACCAGCGTCCACGCCAATACACCCCGTGACGCGTTTTCGCGTATTGAAACGATGATTCTGATGTCCAATATGAATATGGAACAAACCGCGATTCGGCGTAATATCGCAAGCGCCATTAACCTGGTCGTTCAAATACGCCGCTACCCGGACGGCGTCAGACGCGTGGAATCCATTACAGAAGTGACCGGAATGGAACAGGAGATTATCACCGTCCAAGAAATCGCCTGTTACATTCAAAAGGGTACGGCTGACGATGGAAAGACCGTGGGAAGTTTTAAAATTCATTCCGTTCGCCCTAAATTTTTTGACCGCGCAAAAGAATTGGGAATATCGCCTACCGAATTGGCGGCTGAGTTGAAAAAGGAAACGGGGTCAAGCGCGCACTCAACAAAGTTATGATTCTCCTCCTCTCTATCATCGTGGGAGGTGCTGTGTTAACGTCCATTCTTGCTCTTTGGGGACTCTTTGGATCAGAAGGTTTGCTGATTAAGAACAAACGGCTCAAAGAGCGAATTTTCTCCTCCGAAATTTTCAAATATTTGCAAGCGCCCGCTTTCGAAAAAAAAAGTCACTTAAGCGATGTCGGCACGTTCCGGAATTTTTTAAGCCGGTACGCCTTATCGGATGAAATTTTTCAGCTTTTGAAGCGGGCTGATCTCAAAATCTCGGTTTCTCTTTTTCTGCTTTCCTGTTTAGTTCTAGGGCTTTTCTCTTTCGCCTATTTGCAAACTTTAATGCCCAAGTTTTTCGCCCTGCTTCTTGCTTGTGGGGTCGCTTATCTTCCTTATTATTACCTGAAATTCCGTAACAAACGATACATTTTGAAATTTGAAGAATACCTTCCCAACGCGCTTTCGATCATTTCCAATTCTCTGAAGGTGGGACATGGTTTGGAGGCAGCGATCACTGCGGTCGCTGAAACGGCTCCTTACCCGGTTTCGAAAGAATTTGAAACGCTGCGAGCGGAAATGAAACTGGGAACACCGCTTCAAACCGCAATGCAGAACCTTTATGAGCGGATCAAAAGTCCTGAACTCCAGATATTCGTCACCGGCATCACGATTCATCAAGATCTCGGTGGCAACTTAAGTGAAATTCTGGACCATTTGGAAAAAACGACTCGAGAACGTTTCGCCCTAAAAAGAGAAATCAAGGCTTTGAGCGCTCAGGGCGTCATGAGCGCATGGGTCCTGTTTTCAATGCCAATTGCAGCATCTTTGATTTGGTTTTTTGCGGACCCCAAAATTCTTTTTAATTACGCACGGTCTGACGGCGGTAAATTTGCGATCATAGCCTCCCTCGTCATGCAGGCTGTTGCTTTCCTCTGGATGCGTCAAATTATTACACTGAAGGATTAATAAGATAAGGTCATGATTTTATTTACATCCGCACTACTTTTGGGCGTCGCGGTAGCATGCGCAAGCTGGGTCATTGTTCAGCGGCTTCAAAACCGCAGCGCGCTTGCGGACCGTCTCTCAGATGTCTCCGCGCTCAACTTTCCCTACTCGCTTTCAACCGAATCGTCCCACGGGAATTTAAAAAAGAATGAAGTGATCACGCTAGATTCCTCTTACGAGGATAAAATCGTGCGCCAACTTTTTCTGGCAGGAGTCCGCCACCGGACAAACACAGTTTTCTATCATTTATTGATCAGGTTAAGCCTTATTCTTCCGGTCCTGTTTCTCATTTTGTATGTACTCATGGGTTCTCTAACCTTTAAAAATGTGGTTCTGTTTGTTCTGATCGGACTTGTTTTTTATGTGTATGTCTGGATGCTGATACGCTCGCTCAAACAAAAACGTCAAAAAGCTATTTTGAGGGTGCTGCCCCAGTTTTTTGACCTTTTGGTCGTTTGTCTCGAAGCCGGGCTTAACTTTAGTTCCGCCCTGCCTCGTGTCATTCAAGACATGAACCCAAAAGAACCGCTCGTCAAAGAATTTGATCATATGCACCGTGAATTGATGGGCGGGTTGTCTCTGGCACAGGCTTGTGACCGCCTGGCGCGGCGCTGCGAGGTCTCCGATCTTTCGGTCATTCTCATTTCCATCGTTCAATCAGACCAAATGGGCTCAGGTCTTGCTCAGGTGCTCCGCGTTCAAGCCATGGAATTAAGAGACAAGCACAGACAGCGCATGCGGGAAAAAGCATACCGGATTCCGATTAAATTGCTCTTTCCGATGATTTTGATTTTCATAACGCTATTCACTATGACTTTGGGGCCGGCCTTTCTACAATTGTCGACCAGTATTAGAGAAGACGTCAAAACGGGAAGAAAATGATGATGGAAGCTTTGATCAATTTGACCCAAAAAAAGACATTGGCCAAGAAAGTTCGGTATTGCAACCGCTTTCTGAGTCGCTTAAAAGGGCTTCTCGGAACCACAAGATTGAATCAGGATGAAGCCTGCTGGCTGGTTCCCTGCAATATGGTCCATACCTTTGGAATGCGTTATCCGATCGACGTTGTGTTTCTCAATCAAAACAATGAAGTCCTCAGAATGATCCAGAATTTAAAACCAAACCGGTTTTCACCTTTTGTCCGCGGCGCTCATTCCGTTGTGGAATTCGCTTCTGGCACTCAGCAAAAATTGCGGACCGGAGAACAACTCGGATGGGAATCTCCCCAATGAAACCTCAATTGTTACTGTGTAAAAAACAGCAGAACTGGTACCAGGAACGCGGGCAGGCCATGATCGAAATGTCCTTTGCGATTTTGTTCTTTCTCGTCATGTTATTTGCCTTGGGAGACTTCGCCAAAATCGGATACAATTGGATGGTCTTGCAATATGCCTTAGGTGAAGGAGCCCGGCTCGGAAGCTTGGGCACCGATCCTAAGGATCCTGCCTGCAGTGGAGCGCAGGACAAACGCTCTTGCTCAATTGGAAATAAAGTAAAAGATACCGCAGGGAATCTCGGGCTTGATGACGTGACGGTTGAATTCGGAGATACCGGCGCTGGCGGTTCGCTTGAATTCTTCACTTTGATTGCGTCTCGGGAAGTGACCATCAACAATTTCACCGGCTTATTCCTGGCCCTGGCTGGAGAACACGGCGGTAATTATACAATAAAGGTGGAAACGGTCGTTCGAAATGAACCCTTATAACGGAAAGCCTGAAGAATCTACATTAATTGCCTCTCCCCAGGGGGAGAGGATAAAGGTGAGGGGGGCCTCACCCCAACCCTCTCCCTGAGGGAGAGAGAGAAAATGTTCCGGTCAAGCTATGTCCGAAATGGCATTGATCATTCCCCTTCTTTTGGTTTTTATCCTCGGGGCTGCTGAATTCAGCAACCTGATGATGACCGCGCTTCGCACGGCCGGGTTGAGCCGCGAAGCCGCAAACGCAGGTTTTCGCGACTGCGGGTTTTTGAGCGTTAACGCAGCAGATACGTGTCTTGAAACCATTACCGATAAGGTTTTAACCGGCGCAAATCTAACGTTGTCTAACTTCGCCACCCGCGGAAATATCATTGCAAGTATCTACGAAAAGAAACCCAATCAACCTACGACCTTGATCCTGCAAAAATCAAAAGGCAGTGGCGGATATTCAAGCCGCTACAGCGCCGGTTCCATTGATGTCAGTATCGCGGCAAAACAGGAACGGATTGTTGTGGCTGAAGTTGTTTATCGATACCTTCCGTTAACCGCCATTCAAAATTTTCTAAATTTAGTGGGATTCCCGAGTAAAATTTATGAAGTCACGATTTATTAGCATGATGAACCTAAAAAATAAAAACGGTCAATCCGCGATTACGCTGGCACTTTTAACGATTACGTTTTTGCTGTTAGCAGGCTTTTCGATCGATGTCGCAAATTTACTGCTTCAGAAATCGCACTTGCAAAGAGCATTGGATGCCGGAGCCATCGCGGGTATCACCCGTTATTCCAGCGGAGATAATTCCACTACCGTTGAGACCACCGCAGTAGAAATGGCTTTGTACAATCTGCGCGAAATGGGTATTAACGACCCAAATCCTGATGTGACCGCAACCTTTAACGTAGATCAAGATGGAATTGCGAAACTTTCTATCAACGGATCAATCAATACAAAAACCCTATTCATGCGTCTTATCCCCGGGGCAGGATTAGCGACGGTCGTTACTTCCGGAAGCTCGACGGCACAACGGAATTCAGCGATTATCAGTCTGGTTCTCGACATTTCAGGATCCATGTCAGCTTCAATGCCCAAACTTGTAGAGGCGGCAAACACATTTGTAAATTCCTTTGAGGAAGGTGTCGATCAAATGGCGATTATCACCTTTAGCGACAAAGCCACTGTGGTAGTGCTCATGCAGGCTGTCGATAAGACTCTCCTCCATAAGCAAATTAACGCGCTCCTAAACCCCCTAAACCAAGCAGGAGGTTACACCGGTTTTGCTGAAGGTGTAACGCTCGGCCGCCTGGAACTGGAAAAAGTGACGAACCCGGCCGCGGTCAAGGCTATGCTCGCTTTTACGGACGGAGCTCCAAATGTAATCCGGCCGGTTTTTACAAATGGAAAAACACCGCCGCTTTTGAAAAATTATCCCGCAATTTTACCGCAGTTTTATGATTATGTAGCGCGCCTAAACACCAATACACCAGAGTTGCTGAATCCAACTGCTATGAACGCGACGTGCATGCATGACGTTAATTGTCCTGTCCTTTGCCCGAACATCGCCAACTGCTTGAACTCATTCGCGTACAACGATTCCCGGGGTAATCCCGGCCACTTTGCACACATCCCAAGCTTGAATGCACCTTATACCGAAATGCGCAAGGAAAGTTATGATCTTTCGATTATTGAATCCGATTATGCAAAAACGGACGGGGCTACGATTTATACCGTAGGCCTTGGAGTCAACGCGGCGAATGCCGGAGATCCTTATCAAGATGTAACTGTAACCGACAAACTTAAAGCTATTTTACTGCGTCGGGTCGCCAATGACCCTGCCTCAGCGGCCGATCCGCAATTTCCCGGTTTGGCGCCGAATGGCGGTCATCCTAAAGGCGTCTATCTTCAGACACAGACCGCAAGTGATCTGACCAACCTCTTCAAGTCCATCGCCCAGCGAATCAAGCTAAGACTTATTTAAGAGTTCGTGTCATTGCGAGCCCACCAATTTCTATAGCGGGCAAAGCAATCTCAGTCTTAGATTACTTCTTCGGCCTTCAGCCTCTTCGTAATGACATTGTGACAAAATAAAAATCCCCGTGCTTTCACACGGGGATCAGAGTGGTTAAAACTGTTTTGACAGTTAAGCTGTTGTTGGCTCGGCCGTTTGCTGCGCTTGTGCGGCTTTTTGATTTTCCTTAATGTCAACGTTCACATTGACCTGGATTTTGTCTTCCAGCTTTTGTTTGGCCATTTGGGGAGTGCTTCGGTCAACTCTTTTTTCCGGCTTGTCAAATTCTTGAAGCGGTTCATTCTGAGTAAATACCTCGTTGATCGCGTCTCCTTGAGCATCTGGATGAACGGGCGTAAAGACACGGCTCGCTTCCCGAACATTGCCGATCATCGCTTGATTAAAGAAGGTTTTCTTCTCGCCCATATCGAATGGAGAGACGATGTGCGGCGTAATAATGACGAGCAGCTCCACATCAGTACGTTCAAATTCATCCCGTTTAAAAGCACGGCTGATGAGCGGAACATCACCTAGAATCGGAAATTTCTTTTCCACTTTGTTTACCCGCTGCGTAATCATTCCGCTAATAACCAGCGTCTCCCCATCTCTGAGTTCAGCCGTCGTCTCCTGAGTCCGTTTCAGAATGGTTGGAAACGTGAGCGTCAGAAAAGAAACGGTTGTCGAAAAATCGAGTTCGCTAACTTCGGTCAATATTTTGAGCCGCAGGACATCATCATTAAGAACTTCGGGCTTAAACTCAAGCTTTGTTCCAAATTCCCGGTAATCGACCTGGATTCGGTTTTCCGTTTCGACAGGCACCGGAAATTCCCCGCCAACCAGGAACTTAGCAGATTCACCGTCCTTGGCCAGCAAATTTGGACGGGCAATAATCTTAAGGACATTTTGCTGAACCAGCCATTGCAAATAATTTGAAATCCAGGTCCCTCCTGTTCCATAAGAAAAAAACAGGTCCGTGCTTCCGCTTGAACGCGGCGGCGGCAGAAACGGGGTCGCAACCTTGGCATTGCTCGGCTGAAAACGGGTGTCAGAGCGGCCCGATTGCTGAAAGAGCCCTTGGCTTGAACCGGTTTCGGAAGGCGAATTTTTACCGTATAGGCTCTGTGCCGTGAATTTATCGATCAGCAGCTGATTATCGAGGCCAAAATCCCGGTTCGCCTTGCGGTTCACTTCGGCAAAACGGACTTCCAGCAAAATCTGTTTTGGTTTCGATACCTGAACCAGACTCGTCGCTTTTGAATCAAACGCAGCGATGGCTTGTTCCATTTGTTTCTGTTTCAAAACGGAATCGGTAGAGCCCTGAACCACAACGGAATCACCGACCGCGTGAATGTTCAGATTCACTTTCGGGTCGATGCCCTCTAGAATATTTTCCAATTGATCAATGTCCGCAGTGGCCTGAATGGCGTAACTTGCAATGCGGTTCTGTTCATCCCAAACCATGAGATTGGCGCGGCCGGTCTTCTTCGCATTGATAAGAATTTCCTGCCGGTTCAAAGTGGTGATATCGCAAACGTTGGGATCTGAAACGGAAGCGCGGACAACGGGACGGTCGAAACGAAGGCTCTGTGAAGTTCCGGCGATGATCTGTAGAACTTCCTGTTTCATCCCTTCATAAGTGGGCCACTTCAAATAGCGGACTTGCGGAAACCGGCTGTCTTCCGGATTACTGGCAACCTCAACGGCGTATACTCGATTCCCAGACATAAGTCCGAGTAAAAAAACCGACAACACAAACACGGCAGACGCTTTTCGACTGACCCTTTTAGTCATCATCTTTTGAACGCTCCCTCTTTGTTCACTCCGCGAATAATTTCAACTGTACCAGTAGGCGCTTCAAATGTTCTTTGTTCCGCCTGATTTTGACGAACCAAAATTTGAAGCGGCTTTAAAGTAGCGGCCCCAATCGCCACTTCGGCTTCACTCGGCATCACAGCAACCGTAATGGATTCAATCGGCGAGCGGTCAAGCGGACTCACCGAAATAACTTGCCTGGAGACCACAATCGTACTCATTTCCGGCTTTTCGCCGCCGCGGTTTATGAGGCCGATAATATCGACATAGCTGCCGATTTCCAAAAGATCGGGAACATTCACGATATCATGGCGCGAAATAGTGAGCGCCCTCATTCCCTGTGGAATCGGCAACGATTTTTTCCCGGGTGCTGCCTGACGGGTAATACGGGAACGATAGATAAGACTTCCGGATGAAATATTTTTAAGCGCGGCCTGACCTATTACGTCTTCTGTTTCGAGGAAAAACTTTTTAGCATCGGATCTTTTCATTTTTCTTGAAAGACTGATATCTTGTTCCTGAATGACCTGCCCCTGAGGAATCTCGGCGCGGGTGATGACGAATTGGGCTTCAACCTGTTGGGCTGCTTGGAGGAAATTGAAAACGAGAATCATGGCTGCGAGACCGCTTCCGATAGCAACCAGGATTACGATGTGTTCTTTCTTCATACAGAAAAATTCATTCGGACCTTTGTGTGCTTCGGAACCGCGAAGGATGAGTTGGTACTTTGATCGCAATCAATACGGGCGGTATTCTATCCCGAACTAAATATTGAGTCTACAAAAAATTAGCCGGTTTTTAAGTTGTCAAAAGCCTGGTTTTTGAATTATCAGCAGCGATACGTTCCTGCTTAATGGAGCGCTCGGAATTATTTGGAATGGAACGTTTCTATTTCCGTGGACAGACTGAGCCGAGAAAACAGCGTTAACGTTCTTGCTTAGCTGTTGTTTCTGGATCGGGTAATCGGGATATAATGCGGTTCATCCGTTGAAAAACCCATGTCCCGGGTAAAAATGCCGGTGGCGTTGTACGAATGACCCATCATGGCCTGATATCCATAAGGACCAAAGGCACCGCCTTCTTCAATAGAACGGCCGGCACAGCCTCCGCCAAATCTCGTAGTAGGCGGACCGAATAAGGAACAACCTCTGAATCCAGGAGCATTAGGATCTCCAAAAAACCCTCTTAGGCTAACACATCCGGTCATGATAAAAAGAAAGGCCAAAAAGACGGTCCAACGAAAACTAACGGGTAGATTGAGATTCTTTTTCAATTTGGTGCCTCCCTTTTTTATCGTAACGCCAAATTGCAAATGTGTTTGAAACTACTTATGAAGATTCCTGAATAACACTGCTTCTTAATCTTAATGAAAGAATCTATCTCGTTGTCTATTTGATTGCAAGCAAAAAATACCCGGTTTTCTACTGTGATCCAAAGATTAGAGGGCCGGGCACTGTTGCACAATCAAACATTCCCCGCCTTTACATTGATCGAAATGCTCCTTGGCCCACCCTTGATAGGAGGGATTGGGTTTGCAAGGCCGGCAGGAAGAAGACTTATAACAGCAGCCTGCCGAATCGGGTACCGTCGTTTGAGCACCGTCTGGAAAAGTAACCTGAATATTTCCATTTGGACAGTCGGCATGAGCGGTAGGAAGAAAAATCAAATTCATCATTACCAACACAAAGAGCAGCACAATCCGCGAATGGCGGTTTTTCATTGTTTCTCCTTGCGGCAACTTTATAGGGCTTGGAATCCTTCGACCAGGGTCTTCGGTTCCATCACAGCCTCATAATCTTTCGGAAGCGGAATCAAAAAAGTTACGATGTCGTACACACCTACCACCGCCCGAACCGGAAACATGAGAATACCTTTTGGGACACCGCCAAGCCAGGCAACCGAGGAATTTTCGCGTACGTCCATTTCCATGGGCTGATAAATAATTTCCGCGGGCGAAAGAATCAGATTGGTGAGTCCCCTGCCAAGCTTAACAAAAGGGCCGTCCGCGTAAACAGTTCCGCCGGCCAGTAGAAAACCAACTAAAGCAAGCGCAAAGATTTTTGTGATATATTTCATAATTTGTCTCCCCCATTCGACAGGTCAAAGTAATTTGTTCATTGTATTTCTTAATCATCGGCAATGAAACTACTTTCCCTAAATCAAAAAAGAAGAGCGCGCTGCTGAAAATCTTTTAAACGGCAACTTCGCCGCGGTCGCCGGTCCGAATGCGGACCAAGTCATGAACATCAAAAATAGCGATTTTTCCGTCGCCGGGCTGACCGGACTTGCAAACGATTGAAATGGCCTGCACAATCGATTCTACCTCTTCATCGATGGAATAAATCTCAATTTTCGTTTTAGGCAAAAACAAATAGGCGTCGGGCCGGGTTTGCTGGTTGCCAAACCCTTTCACTTCGCTGACGGTCATTCCCCGGATTCCCAAAAGTTTCAACGCGTCTTCCAGCTCCGGCAATTTCTTACTTCTCACAATACACTCGATCTTTTTCATAAATGATGCTTCCTTTCCCTCTGTTCAAAAAGGATATTAACAAAATTGTCCTACAAGAATGTTGCTGCGAAACCACTCCAACAGCTAATCTGACCCCTTACCTCTGTTTTTCTCGGGTGATTAAAAGCAATGCACGTGCCAACTATCGTGGACGTTTTATTGAATGAGTTCCCGGTAGCGGAAACAAGTCGTAACATGGTCATTCACCATTCCCACTGCCTGCATATGGGAATAAAGGACAGTACTGCCGAGGAATTTGAAACCGCGCTTTTTTAAATCCTTGCTCAAGGCGTCAGACAGAGGTGTATTGGCAGGAAGATCTTTCAAGGATTTCCATTGATTATGTTGCGTTCGGCCTTCAACAAAGCGCCAAAGGTAATCGCAGAAACTGCCGAATTCTTTTTGAATTTCCAGGAAACGTTTGGCATTGTTAATCGCGGCTTCAATTTTGAGCCGGTTTCTAATAATTCCCGGATTCTTCAAAAGTTTCCGGACTTGCACTGCGCTAAATTTCGAGACTTTCCTCGGATCAAATTTCGCGAAGGCCTTGCGATAGTTTTCACGTTTCCGCAAAACGATGGCCCAGCTCAAACCGGCCTGGGCACTTTCCAGAACAAGAAATTCAAATTGTTTTCGGTCCTCAAATACCGGCGTGCCCCACTCCTCATCGTGATACTTCATCATCAGTAGATCTTTAACCCACGCACACCGCAGTTTGGGGTCATTCATTTGAAGGTTTTTCCTCTATTTGGGGCAGCGGTTTGGGACCAAAAGCGATGGATTTGATGTCGGAGAAATCGATGTGAAGAACTTCTTTCCCGTTATTGAAATAAATTTGATGGTCGTTGCGCGCGACGATCGCGCCTTCAAGTATGGTGCCGTCTTTTAATTTGATTTTATCGGCTCCGGCGAAAACCGCCGGAGCCAATAAAATGATCGCAAGAAATATCCCAACGATTAATTTAATCATTTTGTTTGTCCGCTCACCCTAGAATGTTTTCTGCCAAGATACACAACGGGTCCGCCGATCTGTTGGGTGGACATCAGGAATTTAAAAAATTTATCTTCTGGGGCCGAGCTGGAGCATAGGGCAATACAAACCTTTTCTTTCCCTCACCCACCACACACCGTCTCGGCGTTTTTGACTTAAATTGCTGAACCGGTAATCATAGACCACTGCGCGAATATATTTTGGCGGATGACCTTTGAATGGATTTGATTCCAGAAGCGCCAGCACTTCGGGCGAACCTTTAAGCAGCCGCTCGCAGAATTTCAAAAGCCAGTGGTTTGAGTGGTAATCGCCTAAGGCGGCAAACCACATTTGCCAGTCCAGCCGCGGCTGGTGAGGTTCAGCAAAAGCCGGCTTCTTCTTAGGGTCTCCGGGTTTGTAACGAAATTCATACGCAAGCCACTCAACGCCGTCATTGGACCCTTCGATAATAATTTCGGGTCGTTCGGTAGTCATCACCGCGAAGAGTCCGTAATGGCTCACGAGATGAAAGGGCTCAAGCGGCGGAATTTTGATAAAGGCCAGCATAAAAATAATGACGGCCGCTAAAGTCTTAAACCCGGTTCCGAAACTCGAAAGAATGGTATTTGGAGGAAGCGTGTCCATCTTTGAAATTTTAGAACGGAATACGGAAGGCCAGGACGAGTCGTCTATCAGCCAAAAACACAAACCGATCGTTAAAAAATTGAAGAAACAATAATTTCCGGTCAGGGCAATTAAAATTTGAAGGCCGGTAATGGCAGCCGCAGCAAGAAGCCGCGCGCGACGCCGGAGGAAAATCAAAAATGGGACAAGAAGTTCAACGAAAAATAAAA
>OBEQ011671286.1_pt1 | contig 14199 bp, 17 predicted proteins | sample 1670901 | NCBI WGS metagenome assembly OBEQ01 (sample SAMEA104232315, study PRJEB22302) | groundwater metagenome | biome: forest; feature: aquifer; material: groundwater | place: USA | collected 2011-08-07 | depth 5.4 m
CCAGTCGTGTGACGGTCACGGGCACCTCGACGCTGCATGAGTGGCACGTCGAGGGGCAGCACCTCGGGGGTTTCCTGAGTATTGATGGGCACGAGCTCGCATCCCTCTGGAGAGTCAGCAGCTCATCCCCGCACACGCTGGCGCCAACGGTTCGTGTGGAAATCCCCGTCACATCGCTCACGGGCGGTACGCGCGAGATGGACGAGAAGATGCATGAGGCGCTGAAGGCCAAGACGCATCCGACGATTACCTACCGCCTGGAGTCGGTGACGATCCCTGCTCAACAAACCGCTCAAGCAGATGACACTGGTGGGAGCTTCACGATCGATACCGCAGGGGTCCTAGTGGTCGCCGGAGCTGAGCGGACGGTGGACATTCCGATGCAGATCAAGCGGCTGTCCAATGACCGCTTGGAGATCAGCGGCGACACGTCGCTGCGCATGACGGAATTCGGCGTCGATCCGCCGAGGGCCATGCTGGGCATGCTTCGCACAGGCGATGAGGTTCACGTGCACTGGACGTGGGTGCTAGGCAGGCATCCGTTGTAATGTTCAAGCATGGCAGACCAGGCATCAGGACGGCCCTGGGACTGCTGGTCGTGTCCATTTCCGCGTTAGTCAACGCAGCAGTTCCGACAGGCGGGGCGAACCAGGATCATGTGGAGCTCCTGACCCTCCTTCCGGTTACCGCCGAGGAGTTGATGCCCTTGGAGGCTCGTCGCGGTGTCTACCTCGTGACGGAGGGCGTTGAAAAAGGGATTCAGGTGCCGTTTACCTTCGAGCAGCGCGGCGACCAGTGGATTCTGACACAACAGGGGTTGGCCCGACACGAGCTGCACCGCGATCATCAGGGCAATCTGCTGATCGATCGAGAGACCGATCTCCGCCAGGATCGGCAAATCGAATACGTCTCACCGGTCATACTCTTGCCTGCCACGGTGGACCGCGAGACATCGTTGATGGGAAGCGCGCGCGTGCTCGTGAGCAATATACGCACCAGATCCGTCAAGTATCGCGGAACCTGCACATGGCAGTTGGACTTCATCGGCATCGGTCCCCTCGAAACGCCAGGTGGGACCTTTCCGGCCTATCATCTGCGAGCCAAGCGCGAGATCCACCTCCCCCTCGCACAGATCTCGATGACGATCGACTTCGAGTACGTGCGCGGAACCGGCATGGTCGCCACGGGTGTCGACCAGGTCGTCCATGCCCTCGGCCTGTTCACCGACCGAGAGCGTTGGCGTCTTGAACGGCTCCCCTAGTACGACTCGAGGGCAGCTGCTCTTCCACTCAAGGAGGAACCGGATGGAGGACCCGACCGCTATGCGATGTTCCATGCTCTTGGTGCTGGTTGGAGTGCTGGTCATCGGAGCGCCAGCCGCCATGGCCAAGTCCAAGGGCACACTGCCGGTCGAGGAGGCGACGCTGACCGATGCGCCTGCGGTGCCCCCGCCGATCAGGCGCAAGCACCCCGCTCTCGTGCGCGTCCGCCTGGACTCGAGCGTGCAGGTGACCGAGCTCGACAGCGGAGCCCGGTACGAGTTCTGGACGTTCGGCGGGCACGTCCCCGGACCGTTCATTCGAACCCGGGTCGGCGATACGCTCGAGCTCCATCTCACGAATAGTGACGCGAGCGGGATGCCACACAATATCGACCTTCACGCGGTCACCGGACCTGGCGGCGGGGCGAAGGTGACGACCGTCGTGCAGGGCGAGGAGCGCATCGCGTGGTTTAAGCTCCTCCACCCGGGCCTCTTCGTCTACCACTGCGCCGCCCCGCCGGTCATGGACCACATTGCCAACGGGATGTACGGCTTGATTCTCGTCGAGCCGAAGCAGGGATTGCCCCGCGCGGATCGAGAGTTCTACGTCATGCAGAGCGAGTTCTACACGAAGGAGCCGACTGAGGGATCCGCGCGACTCGAGTTCTCCCATGACGAGGGGCTGAAGGAGCACCCGCGGTTTGTCGTCTTCAACGGTCGCGTCGGGTCGCTGATGGGCGAGCGGGCTCTCGCGGCGAAAACGGGCGAGCGGGTGCGGATTTTCTTCGGCAACGCCGGGCCGAATCTTCTCTCCTCGTTTCACGTCATCGGGGAGATTTTTGATCGCGTCTATCGAGAAGGCGACCTCCTCAGCCCGCCAGGGCGGAGCATCCAGACCACCCTGGTGCCGGCTGGAGGGGCGACGGTGGTGGAGTTTGGCGTCGAGGTGCCGGGGGATTACACGCTCGTTGATCATGCGATCTTTCGGATTGAGCAAGGCGCGGTGGGGTTCCTGAAGGTTGAGGGAGAACCGCGACACGACATCTACGTCTCCCAAGATGAGGCGGCGACCTGTGCCGGCTGCCTGGTGCATCCCTAACTGAAGAGAGCGCATGGCCAACGACAAGCCCCCTCGCGCGCGGTATGCCACGCGCTACTGCGCGCTGCTCAAGCGGGACGTTGATGTCGTCCTGATCCAACGAGCCGATGGACGGTGGGCGCTGACCCACTGCCGTGAGAAAAGCAAGTCGTGTGACGGACAGGAGTGCCCTCCCCGCAGGCAAGGCGAGGACCTGCTTGGAGTGATGATGTGGGGGTGGTGAGGAGGGGTGCGATGTCGCTCGCGCCACGAGTGAGCATTCGGTATCAGCCGACGACGTGCACGCTGCTAGACAAAGAGGTGTGGGCGGTTCTCATGCAGCAGGCGGATGGCTCCTGGCGCGTGGTGAACTGCCTGGATAAAGACGCCGCGTGTTTCAACGTCGAGTGCGACTTCACGACGAGCGGCGGCAGCTGGCCGTATCAGGAGATCCCGCCTGGACCCACGGAAGCCCCGCAGGGCACGCGTCCGACGAGCGAACCAGTTACATATTGTTGAGCGAAATGAACCCTCATGAATAGGAGAATGCCATGTCGAATCAGGTGAAGCAAGTGACCTCCCTGGAACGAGAGGTCCCCGCCGACCACAGTTCGGCTGTACCACGGCTGAAGCCGAAGTGGGGAGTGGTGAGCTCCGTCAGCTTAATCCATCTGGGGGTATTGCTGGCTCCCTTCACCTTCACCTGGTCGGCCTTCTGGCTCTGCCTGGGGTTGATGTGGGCGACCGGCTGGGTGGGGATCGCCCTGTGTTATCACCGGCTGTTAACCCATCGAAGTTTCAAGGTCCCCCGGCTGTTGGAGTATCTCTTGACGTTCTGCGGGGTGCTTGCGGCCCAAGGAGGGCCGGTCGGGTGGGTCTCCACTCACCGGTTGCATCATGCCTACTCCGACACACCCCGGGATCCCCACAGTCCGGCAGAAAGTTTCTGGTGGGGCCATATGGGGTGGTTCCTGCATCACGATCCCAGGCGAGCTCAGTGCGCTGCGCTGGATCTTGCGCGGGACCCGGTCCACCGCTTCCTCGACCGGACTCAGGGCCTCTGGCCGGTCCTGCTGGGGGTTCTCCTCTATGCGATCGGAGGGCTCCCCTGGCTGATTTGGGGCTTCAGTGTGCGGACTGTGGTCGTCTACCATGTCACGTGGTCGGTCAATTCCGCGGCCCACACTTGGGGCTACCAGAGTTATCAGACGAACGACCGATCCACCAACCTCTGGTGGGTAGCCCTGCTGTCCTTTGGCGAAGGATGGCACAACAACCATCATGCCTTCCCCCGTTCCGCCGCGCATGGCCTGCGCTGGTGGGAGCTGGACCTGACGTACCTGACGATCCGGGCGCTGGCGTCCCTCGGGCTGGCCAGGAATATCGTTGTGCCGGACAGAATGCGCCTGGCATGAATCGAGTCGCCTTCTCGCCGGAGGAAATCGCATGATCCCACCTACTGCCGGCGGTGCCATACGTTCGAGGCCGTTGGTTCGCTTGTGTTCACCCCGTACCGCAGGAAGCCCCGTGTGTGAACACGGGCCCCGTTCCAACGAGTTGGAACGGGGCGGGGAGGAATCTGCCCAGAGCGCGAAGCGTATTGCCGGATGTCACGGCTGTGAAGCCGTGGTACGGGGTTCACGTCATCGGGGAGATCTTCGATCGCGTCTATCGAGAAGGCGACCTCCTCAGCCCCCCTGGCCGGAGCATTCAGACCACCCTGGTGCCGGCCGGCGGCGCGACGGTGGTGGAATTCGACGTCGAGGTGCCGGGGGATTACACGCTCGTTGATCACGCGATCTTTCGGATCGAGCAAGGCGCGGTGGGGTTCCTGAAGGTCGAGGGAGAACCGCGACACGACATCTACGTCTCCCAAGATGAGGCGGCGACCTGTGCCGGGTGCCTCGTGCACCCATGACCAGACGGCCTTGCCAGCCACGCGATCAATGGACAAGGTACCCACACCCGAGTTACAGTATCAGCCCAGCTCCTGCGCGTTTCGCCGCAAGACGGTGTGGGCGATTCTGACCCCGCAGGTGGGCGGTGACTGGAGGATCGTCAACTGCCTCGATAAGGAGCAGGACTGTGTTCGGTTCAACTGCGCGTTTGTCAGGGCAGGCGGGCGGTGGCCATACCGAACACCTCCAACCAAGAGGCGTGATCGCACGCTCACGATGAATTTTTTTGATACGGTGCATGCGCGGCAGTCGGTTCGACAGTTCGCGGCCACGCCGGTTGCGCAGGCGCAGGTGCGCCGGATCCTCGGGGCGGCCCAGCGCGCGCCATCAGCGGGAAACCTCCAGGCCTACGAGATCTACGTCGTGAAGAATCCGACGATCCGGCGGCGACTGGATGCCGCTTCCGGCGGTCAAGGACCGGTCGCGCAAGCACCGCTCGTCCTCGTCTTCTGCGCGATTCCCCACCGCTCCGCCGAACGCTATGGTGCCAAGGGCGAGCAGCTCTTCTGTATCCAGGATGCGACCATTGCTTGTGCCTACGCGCAGCTGGCCGCCACCGCCCTGGGACTAGCCAGCGTGTGGATTGGCGCCGTGCACGAGCAGGAGGTCGTCCAGGAGGCGCTGCGCCTGCCCGCAGGGTTCTGGCCCGTCGCGTTCTTGCCGATCGGCTACCCGAGCGAATCTCCCGCCCGAACACCTCGACGACCCCTCCACGAACTCGTGCGTAAGCTCACCTAGACACCACAACTTGTAACCTGTAACCTGAAACCTCTTCTGTGGTTCTGTGGTATGATAAAGTTCTCACCATGCGACGCTTCCTCCGCGCCCTCTACGAGTTCCTCGGCTCCCTGACGATCGCAGTCCCCCTGCTCATCGTCATCGCGACGGTCCTCGCGTGGGGGACGATCTACGAGACCCGCTTCGGCACCGCCTCGGTGCAGCGCGTCGTCTACTCCTCCTGGTGGTTCCAGTCACTGTTGGGATTCCTCGCGCTCAACCTCGCGATCGCCGCCATCCAACGCTATCCCTGGCAGCGCCGGCACCTCCCCTTCCTGACGGCGCATCTGGCCATCATCCTGATCTTAATCGGCGGCATCATCGGCGGCCGGTTCGGAATCCAGGGCCAGCTCATCATCCCGGAAGGCCAGGCGGAGAACACCCTGCACCTGTTCCGCAACGTGCTGACGGTCCGTCAAGCGAATCCCGGGGTCGAGCAGGTCTTCCCGACCCGCTTCGAAACGCAGGCGTGGGTGCATGAGCCCAACATGGCGGTGCCGGTCACGTTCGATGGGCGCTCGGTGCAGCTCACGGTGGATCGCTACTACCCGAACGCCTCCACCGAGGAAACCGTGACCGGCGATGGAGCGGAGGACAATCCGGCGATTCAGGTGCGGATGATGCACCAAGAGCACGAGGACACGGTGTGGCTCTTCGCGAGAGACCCGGATCGGTTTGGGGTGAGCTGGGGCGAGACGCACGTCCTGTTCATCGAGCCCAAGGACGCGCAGTCGTTGGAGCGGTTGATGAACCCCTCGCTGGCTCCCCCGCATCCGCGCGGGGCGGTGTCCCTCGCGTTTCCCACGATCCCAGGCACCCGCGAGATTCCGGTGCCTGAGTCGCTCAATGAGCCGATCGAGATTCCTGGGACACCGTATCACATCACCTTCAAGGACTACTTCCCGGATTTTGAGATGGACGAGCAGGGGCTGCGCAGCCGCTCCGCCTCGCCCAACAACCCGGCCGTGGCCTTCACGCTAAGCGGACCCGAAGGGACGGATCCGTACATGCTCTTCGCGCTGCACCCGGATTTCTCGTCGGTGCATGGATGGCAATTCCAGATTCCCGCGCAGGTGCGCTACACCTTCGACGGGACCCCGGCATTTCCTGACCAGTCCATCGCGCTGCTCCAGACGCCATCCGGCACACTCTCGGCGATCCTCGTGGACACGGCCGAGAAGCGACAGGTGATCGAACCGCTCGTCCTCGGCACGCGCTACACGCACCCGTCGCTGGACTACCAATTTGAAGTCGTCGCCTCCTACCCGCGTGCGACCATCACGCACCACTTCACGAATGAGGACAATGAAGTCAAGGCCGAAGCGCTGCACCTCGTGGCTCGTGAAGGGGACGAGCGGGCGGAGGCGTGGATTCGGCCGCGCGAGACGGTGGAGCTGCGGCTCGGGAAGGAGCCGATCACCGTCGAGTACGGGCCCGCCACGCGCCCACTGCCGGTCACGGTGAAGCTTTTGGACTTTCGCAAGATCACCTATCCTGGCCTCGAGCTGGCGGCGGGGTTTGAGAGCGATGTGGAAGTGACGGATCCGCAGCACGGCCTCATCCTCATGCGCAAGATCAGCATGAACAATCCGCTGCGCTACCGCGGGTTTAGCTTCTACCAGTCGAGCTACATCCCTGGGTCACCCGAGGTCACGGTCCTCTCGGTGCGCAGCGACCCCGGCACCCCGCTCGTCTACGCAGGCTTCATCACCGTCATCCTCGGCGTGATCGCCATGTTCATCTTGCGAGCCACCACAGGATCAGGAGCGAGCCTATGAATCGATCGGGAGACGTGCCGTACCGTTGGCGGGGTCGACTGGTGACCATTCTTGCCCTCTTCGGGTGGCTTGGGGTGTGCTCGGCCGACGCGGCCGTCAGCCCAGATGCCCTGACGACGATTCGCCATCTCGCGATCCAGCACAACGGACGGCAAAAACCGTTCGACAGTTTCGCCCGGGAGGTCCTCGATCGACTGACCGGCTCGCCCCGCCTGGGCCGACAGGATCCGGTCGAGACGATCCTGGCCCTGCTCGCCTCGCCCGAGGAGTGGCAGGACAAGCGCTTGATCGCGGTCCCGTTTCGGCCGGTGCGCGAGGCGCTCGGGATGGATCCCAAGGCGACCCACATCTCGCTCAACGAAATTGTCGCGACGCGCAAGCTCATGCGCCTACTCCCGGCACTCCGCGACAAGCTGCAGCGCGACGAGAAGCTCTCGATGAAGGAACAGGAGACATGGGATGTGTTCGAGCGGTTCGTCCTGCTCAACAAACTCTTCGAGCAGGAGCTCGATTTCGTGCCGCCGGCTTCTGGGACAGATCCCTCCTGGCTGCCGATTCTGCGGCCGAGCGGCTACCCGGAGGAGCAGCAGCTCGCGCTGCGAAACGCCTGGACCACGCTCCTCACGGCCATCCGCGACGGGAAGCGGGACACGCTGGGGGGTGCCGCGCAGCAGCTCGCGACGCTGCTCCACGGACTGCGGCCCTCCGCCTATCCGGCCCAGTGGAGGCTGCGTCTCGAAGTGCTCTACAACCAGTTGAAACCGTTCCGGGTCGTGCGCCTCTTCTACGTGGCGGCGTTCCTGGGCCTGCTGCTTGGCGGCGCGCCGCGTCGTCGGTGGGCGTGGCAGGCCGGGACAGGAGCGCTCATGATCGGCTTCCTCCTCCATGGCGTCGGGATCGGCACGCGAGTCGTCCTGGGCGGGCGGCCTCCGGTCTCGAACTTCTACGAGACGATGCTGTGGCTGCCCTTCGTGTTGGTGCTGCTCTCGCTGGTGTTCGAGCGCATCTATCGGGCGAGGTATTTCGGGATGGCGGCCTCGCTGCTCGCGGCGATTGTGCTGCTCCTGGCGGACCACCTGCCGCTCGATCCGAGCATCTCGCCGGTCGTCGCGGTCCTGCGCAGCAACCTGTGGCTCAGCATCCATGTGTTGATGGTCGTCGGCAGCTACGCACCGCTGACCTTGTCGCTGGGGTTGGCGCACATCTACGCGATCCGCTACCTCGCAGGCGCCGGGGCGTCTGTGGCGCTGGAGCGGCTCGACACGTTCCTCTACCGCGCGATCCAGGTCGGGGTGATCATGCTTGCCTGCGGCATCATGCTGGGAGCCGTCTGGGCCAACGCGTCCTGGGGCCGGTACTGGGCGTGGGATCCGAAGGAGACGTGGGCGCTCATCACGCTGTTGTGGTTCCTGGCCGTCCTCCACGGTCGGTTTGCCGGATGGATCAAGGGAATTGGGGTGGCGCTGGCGGCGATCCCGGGGTTCTTCCTCTTGCTCATGACGTACTACGGCGTGAGCTTCTACTTGGTGGGGCTGCACAGCTACGCAGGCGGCCACGCCAAGCCCTTGCCGCCGCTGCTCATCTACTATGTGATCGGCGAGGTGGCGTTTATGCTGCTGGTGGGAGGGGCCGCGCTGGCCCGACGCCGAGTGGCCATGTAAACTTTTTCACCCGGTTGGCGTCTAACCAGGTGAAAAAGGAGGGCATGATGATGAGACGATGGGTGCTGGGAGTGGTCGTGGTGGGGTTGGTGCAGACGACGGTCGCCTACGCCCAACCGCCTCAGGACGCGGGACGGCCTGAGCGCCGGCAGGGTGGGGCAGGATCTCGCAAAGACCAGCAAGGTCCTTCCGGAGATCAAGATGTCGGCGATCGGCTCGAGAATCGCGCCGATCAAGGACGCGGCCCCAATCCAGAAGAGCTCACGCGGCTGCGTCAGCTCAAGCAGGAGAACCCCGAAGCGTTCCAGCAGGCGATCCAAGAGCGCAAGGGGCAGCTACGCGAGCGGCTGGAGCAGTTGAAGACGACCAATCCGGAGAAGTTCGAACAGGTGAAGGAGCGGATGCAAGAGCGCCGCCAAGCGAATCGCCGGGAGCGGCTCGAGACGCTCAAGCAGGAGAACCCCGAGAAGTTCCAAGAGTTGTTGGCGCAGCGCAAAGCCCACGTTCAGGAGCGACTCGAGAATTTGAAGACGACCAACCCGGAGAAGTACGCCAAGGTTATGCAGCAGCGCACCGAGCGGCGCCAAGAGCGGCTGGAGCAGCTCAAGCAGAACCATCCCCAGGCGTACAAGCGGTTCATGGAGAATCATCCTGGATCGAGCGGCCCGACGTCGAATCGTATCGAGGGCGTGCAGGACCATCGGGAAGACGTCCGCGACCATCGTGAGGACGTGCGAGACCGACGGGAAGATGTCGGAGATCGGCGGGAAGACCGTCGCGATGTCCGTGAAGATGTTCGGGACCGCCAGCCAGGGGTGGGCGGTCTGCGCGACCACATCGAGGATGTCCGCGACCGACGCGAGGATGTGCGGGACCGCAAAGAGAATGTTCAGGACCGGCGTGAGAATGTTGGAGATCGCCAAGAAAACCGACAGGACCGTCGGGAGAATATGGGAGACCACCGTGGTGAGTCTGGGGGGTCTGGTCCAGGTTCTCGAGAACCAATGCGCCAAGGGAGTCCGCAGGGGGACCGCGGCGTCCGCGACCATCGCCAAGGAGTCGGCCAAGGTGCCGGGCAGGGCGGGGAGCACCGTAACCCGAACGCGCAAGGAGCGGTCAGGGGCGGACCGGGGGGCGGCGGTCCCGGCGGTGGTGCGGGCGGCCAACGTCCTGCGGGCGGAGGTCCTGGAGGCGGAAGTCCTCGGGGAGGCGGTGGGGGCGGGGGTCCGCGAGGTGGTGGGGGAGGCGGCCGACGTGGGCGTTGAGTCATGGACGGTAGTGCCGTAATTTCACTCGGGAGAGCATCACAGGAAGGCAGCACCCAATGGACCATGCGCTTCGCCACGCCATCAACCAGGGACACACAGAGGCGATTTGGAATGTTATACTACCCGCACCTGACGCGATGGCGAGCGACACCGACATCATCCAGGCGGTCCTGCAGGGCGATGTGGATCGCTATGCGCAGCTCGTGGACAAGTACCAAGCCGCCGCGTTTCGGTTGGCGCTGGGCCTTTTGGGCAACGCGGAGGATGCCAAGGACGCTTCTCAGGAAGCGTTCATCAACGCCTACCGTGCGTTGGGGCGCTTCCGCGGGGGTGCGGCGTTCTCGACCTGGCTCTACCGCATCGTGGTTAATGAGTGCAAGGACACCTACCGGCAGCGCGCGAGACAGCCGATGGCGGTGGCTCGCGTGGATGGACGTGGCGCGGATGCTGATGGCACGACCTTCTTTGTGGAGGTCCATGATCCCGCAGCCACTCCCCGCGACCAATTGGCCAATCGAGATCTCTCCCATCAGCTCACGCGGACGATTCGGGGGCTTCCGATGAAGCAGCGAACGGCGTTCGTGCTCCACCATCTCGACGGCCTCACTCTGGACGAGGTGGCGGCCGTCATGCGATGCCGGGTCGGGACGGTGAAATCACACATCTTTCGCGCCACGGAGCAGTTGCGCTTGCACCTGCGTCCCTGGCTGTCAGCGGAGGCCCGGTGATGGAATTCCTCACATGGCTTCGCAGTTGGCTGATGCGGCACCCGACGAAGGAACCGACCGACGCCGAGCGCGCGCACTACACCGCAGAGGTCATGGCGCGGGTGCGGGCCCTCGGTCCCCTCCCGGGCGGGAGTCCGGCGAGAGCCCCTGTTCGGCCGTGGGCATGGTGGCCACGCATGGCGATGGCCATGGCGACCGCCGCATGCCTTGTGTTTGCGCTGACGTCCGCCCACCAGACGCGCCGTCAGCTTGCGCAGCAACCCCCAGGCGCGACGGCTTCACATCCTTCCGCCACCATGCTCGCGGAATCTCCCACCTCAGATGAGGCGTGGCTCGAGCAGACCTTGGACCTGCTTGAGCAGATCGACGAGGAGCCGCCCTCAGCAGAAACCGCCGGGGATGGATCCAACGACGAGGAGTGGCTCGACGAGCTGCAGTGGCTTGACGAGCGTGAGCTTTCCACCGCTTCATGAAGGAGGACACCGTGAAGAGTCGTCGCGCGTTCCACGGACGTCAGATCCTGCGGGTCGGAATGTGGGTGGCCACCATGAGCCTCATGGGCATGCTCTCGACCCAGGCCGATGAGGCGGTGCCAGCCCCCGTCGCCATCGGAAGCAATATGGATGTGGCGCTGGAGTACACGCTCACGGTCGACGGCGCCGTAGTGGACTCCACCGAGGGTAAGGACCCCTTCCATTACATCCAAGGCCGCAAGCAAGTCATCGTTGGGCTGGAGCGACAGCTCCAGGGGCTGCACGTTGGTGACAGCAAGGAGCTCACCGTGACGCCCGAAGAAGGGTACGGGGTGATCGATCCGTCTGCCATCGTCGAAGTCTCGAACGCGCGGCTCCCGCAGGATGCGAAGCCCACCGTCGGGATGATCCTCCGGGGCCTGAACCCGGACGGCAAGAGCTTTCGCGCCACGGTCAAAGAGGTGAAGGACCAATCGGTCGTCCTCGATCTCAACCACCCGCTGGCCGGGAAGACGCTCACCTTCAACGTCAAAGTGCTTGAGATCAAACCTGCCCCGCCCAGTGATCACGACACGGTACAAGCCGGCGCTCAACCGGCTCCTTGAGCCGATCGCGCACGGGATCGCGCGGTTCGGCATCTCCCCCGCGACACTCACCCTCCTTGGTCCGATCCTGACCTCGCTCGCGTGCTGGTGGTTCATCCGCAGCCGCGCCGTGGTCCCGTTTTGTCTCACGATGGCGGCGATCGGGACGCTCGATGGATTGGACGGGGCGGTGGCGCGGGTGAGCGGGCGGGTGACGAAGTTCGGCGCCTACCTCGATGCGCTGGCCGACCGCTACGTGGAAGCGATGGTGGTACTCTCGGCCGCCTGGGTGAGCGGCTACTGGGCGCTCTCGATGATCGTCTTGGCTGGGGCGCTGCTGGTGAGCTACGCGAAGGCGCGCGCGGCAATGGAAGTGCCGGTGTCGAACGTGGAGTGGCCTGATCTCATGGAGCGGATGGAGCGCAGCACCGTCTTTCTCGTCGGCTTGCTGGCGAGCGCGGTGCTCTCATGGCGTCCGCTCGGCCGGGACCTGTTCTGGTGGACGCTCCTGATCCTCGCGGTTCTCATCCACCTGACCGTCGCCCAGCGCGTGCTGAGGGCCCGCCAGTTGATCCGAGCGCGTCAGACGTGACGGGTCACGCATACTCCTCTCGGATGGGATCACACCACAGATGACACAGTCCGCCACACTGATTGGCGGATCCGCCAGGCATGGTGGCGGAAAGTTCCACAGAAACACAGAGCATGAATGCGACTCGTCTTCCGCTTCTGTGACTCTGTGGCCATTCTGTGATTCTGTGGTGTCATGGGGGCTAGGAGAACCGGATGCCGGCAGTCCGGTGAAAGTGCCGCACGGCGTCATCGGCATCAAACTGTTTGCCCCAGATCGTCCGGCCATAGGTGCGCAGGAAGTGCTCGACTTGCCGGCGAAATTGAAATACCGCTGCCGACCGAGGGCTCGCGCGGAGGGCGGCTCCCCATATCTCAAGCGCGCGATTGACAGGAACGCGATGACGCGCAAGCACGGCGACGACGTCGTTCACGTCGATTTCCAGGTATCGCCCAAGCTTGCCGATCGACCAGTAGACCGGATCCAAGACCCGGACCTGCAACTTGCCGAATCGACGGTAGGTCGTGGTGTGGCGTCGATAGTCCAGCAACGTGATGCTGCTCCACCGGTCGATGTCCTCAGCGTAATTGACCTCGATGCCGACCTGCTGCATGGTCCGGTCGATGGCGTCGGCCAATCGTTCCCACGCTCTCGCGTCCCGCCGCACCGGCTGCACGGCAAAATCAATGTCTCGACTCGCCCGAATGTGGCCGAGCAGCGAGCCGGCGGCCGCCCCGGTCAGGATCACCGTTGCCGGCTGGTCGAATTCCTCGGCAAGAATCCGGAAGAACCGGTCAATGACCTTGGGGTCCATGCGTCCGCTGCCGCTGCGCGACCCGATCTGCCAGCGTGTTGATCGCTTCACGACTGTACAGGCTGGTGAGCGTTCTCCAGGCGTTCAGCGCGGCCCGCTGGCTGCTTCGCGACCGCCGCCATTGTCGGTGAATGGCCCGCGTCCGTGGCCCAAGGAGCAGGGTCAGCGATTCGACCGCCGCCCGCTCGCGGGAATCCGCCGACGGCCGGCCGAAGGCCACGGCATCCGCAATGCGCTCAAGGGCCTCGCGCGAGGATGACAATGGTCCGCTGCGATAGGCCTGGGGTGCGATGCCATCAACGAGCACGCCCGGCGGCACGTCAAGCGAAGCGGCGAGCGCCCGGAGTGTTGCCAACGTCACCTCTCGTTTGCCCCGCTCAATCGCCGAGAGATTCGGGCGAGCCATTCGTGTCCGCTGCGCGAGCTCTGCTTGCGTGAGACCGCGGTGCCGCCGCCACAGCCATAATGCCTGACTGAACTGCAACATGACATGAATGTAGCATCTTTACTACTTTATGTCAACGGGACAGGTTACTTGGATGGAGCGGCGGGCGGCGGCGAGGTGCCGGTCCCGATGGGGTGGAGCGCCGGCTGGGTCTTCGACGGAGCAGGAGCGCTAAGCGAGTCGAGCGTCTTCGCGAGCACCTCGGTGATCGTCTCGGGCAGCCGTACGATGGCCGCTCGTCCATCGATGCGGCCATAGCGGTTGGTCGACGGCTCGATCGTCGAGCCCACCAAGAGCCGTTGCGGTAGTGTGTCAGCGACAGTCCAGACCGTGAGCGTGCCCTTCGGCGGCTCCAAGCCATAGCGGACGAGATCCTCCGGCGCGTCGTCGACAAATCCTCCGAGGCGCAGGCCCACGACCTCGTTCAGGAACTCCTCCACACGCGCCTCGTCGAGCGGTCCCGCAGCTCCTTCGGCTTTCCACCGACCCTCCGTGCGCTCCATCATCCAGCGCGCGCCTTCCCACACGACCTCGAGCTTGCTGACCTCGCTCGTGAAGAAGTCAAAACACGGCTTCGACCGCAGCCCATGCGGATCACGCACGAGCGCCTCGACGTCAGCGCTCGAGACGGCGTACAGGGCGGGCTCGTCGCTGCGTTTGGCGTAGAGGAGCGAGTTGTGATCGGGCAGCGGCTTGCCGAAAAATAACGTGACGGAGGGGGCGTCCTTCTGTCGGAGCGTCACCTCAGCCCTCGGCTGGTCGAAGCCGTAGGCGGCCACCTGCTCGACCTGCGGGGTCTCCTC
>OBEQ010268911.1_pt1 | contig 14198 bp, 11 predicted proteins | sample 1670901 | NCBI WGS metagenome assembly OBEQ01 (sample SAMEA104232315, study PRJEB22302) | groundwater metagenome | biome: forest; feature: aquifer; material: groundwater | place: USA | collected 2011-08-07 | depth 5.4 m
GACGACGGCCTGGTCGGGCGCATCACCGATCCTGCCTTCGTGCGCGCGCTGGTGCTCGAGCTGCGCGCGCGCGGCGCCCGGGGCGGCCGCCCCGGCAACCCCTGCCGAGCGGGTGCTCACCATCGCCAATCCATTCTGGGGCGGCGACGGGGCGCGCGACGCGCCGGTGTTCGTCGCCCGCGGCGGCGAGGCAGCGACGCTCATCAAGCGCGCCTTCGAGGATCTGAAGGTCAAGATCCCGAAAGACCGCCGCATCGTCATCAAGGTGAACCTGGGCGGCTTCGACCGCATGAAGCCAGGCAAGCCCGACGACGGCCTGGTCGGGCGCATCACCGATCCTGCCTTCGTGCGCGCGCTGGTGCTCGAGCTGCGCGCGCGCGGCGCCCAGGACATCGTCATCGCCGACGGACGCTCCGCGCCGCCCGAGGAGTGGCCCGCGTTGCTGGCGCAGTCGGGCTACCAGGCCATCCTCGACGAGCTGCACGTGCCGTTCGTCGACCTCGGGCACTACGGCAGCGCCGCCGGTGACACGCGCCCCAGGCCCTGGCGGGTCAATCTGCCCTTCGCGCGCGCGCTGCGCGACGAGCTCATCCTGTCCGCCGAGCTCATCGATCCGGCGGCGGCGAAGCGGCCGTTCCTCATCGACGTGCCCAAGCTCAAGGCGCACCGCTTCGCGGTCATGTCGCTCTCGATCAAGAACCTCATGGGTACGGTCATGATCAGCGGCGACGCGGCCGCGCCCGCCTGGCGCCGGCGCTGGAAGATGCACCGCGAGCTGTCCCCGTGGCTCGACGCGTGGAAGAAGACCAAGGCCGACGATCGTGCCGCCTACCGCGCCTCGCTCGCGGCCTTCTCGCAGCGGCTCGCGGATCTCTACGGCGCGCTCACGCCCGACCTGGTGCTGATCGAAGGCATGCCCGCCGAGCAGGGCGACGGCTTCGCGCAGGTCATCCCGTACCCTTCCGCCGCGCCCGCCGACGGTATCTTGATCGCGTCGCTCAACGGCTGCTACGCCGACTATGTGGCCGCACGCTTCTTCGGCCTGGCCGACTCGGAGGCGCTCGAGCGCGAGATCGGCACGCGCATGCCGCCCGCGATCCTCGCGGTGGCCGAGCGTTACTTCGGTGGCGTCGCCGGGCTGGCCAAGATCGTCGTCCGCGGCGACCCCTACATGCCCGCCACTCCCGAGGCCGCGGCCTGGTTCAAGGCCATGGCACCCTTCGAAATCGGCGTACATCAGTAATCCACCTTACTATCGCCGCGACTGGCTATGGTAAGGTCCGCGAGCTTGGCTCAACAGCGCGCGGGGGGGTTATCGTGAAAGCACGCGTCTTTGGCGCCCGTTTCTGGATCTTGTTCTACTTGCTCGTAATTGGCCTGACCGCTTTACCGAGTTGTTCGAAAGGTGGAGCGCCAGGCGGTGCGATCGACGCCGACATCGACGACGCGGCGACGCCGCATGCCGACGCGGGGCCCGACGCGCAGACGGGCGGAGCCTTCGGCGATCCGTGCCAGCTCGCGCTCGACTGCCAGGGCGGCCTCGCCTGTTACCGGCCCGATCCGAACCTGCCGGGGCACTGCACGAACTTCTGCAGCGGCGACTGCCCCGAGGGCTACGAGTGTCGCACCGTGCCGCTCGGCAGCACCGTCGAGGCGACCATCTGCGTGCCGGCCGAGGAGACCTTCTGCGACGCCTGCCAGACCAACTCCGACTGCGGCGACTCGAGCGACCTTTGCATCCAGCTGACCGCGGGGCGCTTCTGCAGCATCGACTGCAAGGCCGATCCCACCGTCTGTCCGGTCGGTTTCAACTGCGTCAACCTGGCCAACATCGGTGACGGCAATGCGTGGCAGTGCATGCCCGCGAACGGCATCTGCTGCGTCGACGCCGATCACGACGGGCGCGGCCACGGCGACGGCTGCGCGGCGGGCGACTGCGACGACGCCAACCCCGCGGTCTACGACGACGCCACCGAGATCTGCGACGGCTTCGACAACGACTGCCACGGTGGCGTCGACGTCAGCCCGCACGACTGCGCGCTCGCGGCCTGCTCGCTGGGCGCATTCGGCTACTTCGAGCGACCCGCCGACGTGTGCAGCGGTGCGGGCGGCTGCGTGCTGCAGGACGCGCTGCAGTGCGGTCTCTACACCTGCGACGGCGGCGGCGAGCTGGGCGATCGCTGCGCGCTCGCCTGCGATGTCGAGAACGACGGCAAGTGCGTGCCCACCGCGCACTGCGACGCGTCGCTGTGCCTGGCCGACCTCGACAATGGCCAGATCTCCAACGAGGACTCCGACTGCAAGAGCAACCACAGCCAGAATGGCTTCTGCTGCGGCTCGGGCGACTGCTGCGCCGCCTCGCAGGATTGCCCGACCTTCGGCATCTCGGCGCCCATCTGCGAGGACACCGCCACCTGCCAGGGCTCGCGCGGCCAGGCCATCTGCTCCAACAACGAGTGCGGCGCGCAGAACGGCGTGCCCGACGACACCGCCTGCGACGCCAGCGTGGTCGCCGACGAGTGCGGCTTCTACCGTGCCATCCACTGCACCGGCGCGGCCAACCAGACGCCGCCTTCGTGCCCGACCAGCTGCACCGCCAACGGCGATTGCGACGCCAACGCGTACTGCGATCCTTTGAGTGACACGTGCCGGGGCGACCTCGACAACGGCCAGAGCTGCCCGCAAGGCAGTCCCAGCTGCCAGTCGGGCCACTGCCAGAACGGCTTCTGCTGCAACGAGGGCGATTGCTGCGCCACCGAGGGCGACTGCCCGGCCTCGTACTCGACCGCGCCCACCTGCGACACGCCGACCGCCTGCCAGGGCACGGCCGACATCGCGCAGTGCTCTTCATCGCGCTGCGTCACGTCGCTCAACGTGCCCGACGACTCGGCGTGCGGCACGGGCGTCGTCGCCAACCCGTGCGGACCGTACCTGCCCATCCGCTGCACCGGCGGCACCAGCCAGGATGCGCCCGAGTGCCCGACCTCGTGCACGTCGAGCACGCAGTGCGACGCCAATGCCTACTGCAACCCGGCGGGCGCCTGCGTGCCCGACGAGCCCGACGGCAGCGCGTGCCACGCCAGCGGCGACTGCCAGGGTGACCACTGCCAGAATGGCTTCTGCTGCGCGTCGGGCGACTGCTGCGCCACCGGTTCCGACTGCGGTGGCTACCGGCAGGCGGCGGTGTGCAACTCGCAGACGAGCTGCCAGGGCTCGCGCGTCGACGGCGTGTGCAGCGGCAGCTTCCAGTGCTCGGGCCAGACCGTCCAGGACGACTCGGCCTGCGCGGGGCTGCAGTCGAACGACTGCGGACCCTACCCGGCGCTCTCGTGCACGTCGGCGCCCACGCAGATGGCGGATCAGGCGAACCTGTGCCCGATGACCTGCCTGGGCGACGGCCAGTGCGACGTGTCGGCGCACTGCTCGGGCGGCCTGTGCGTGCCCGACCAGGGCCCGGGCGGCTTCTGCCACGAGACCAACGAGTGCGGCGGATCCCTGCAGTGCGTCGACAACGTGTGCTGCTCGAGCTCGTGCACCGGTTCGTGCGAGGCTTGCGACGTGCCCGGCCACGAGGGCAGCTGCACCGCCATCGCCGACGGCCAGGATCCCGACGCCGAGTGCGGCGCGGTCAGCTGCGCCGGCTTCTTCGCCGGCTTCAGCGGCGACAGCTGCCGGCGCAAGGCCGACGTCAACGCGGCGGCGGCCACCTGCGGCGGCGATCGTGCCTGCCGCAGCGTCGCCGAGGAATGCAGCGCGCAGAGCGCGGCCGGGCCCATCACCCTGACCTGCGACGACACCTGCCAGGATCCCACCAGCGGCACCTGCAGCGGCACCACGCCGGGCGCGTGCAGCAACGTCAACCCGGGCACGCAGACGTGCGGCCAGGGTGCCTGCCAGCGCTCGGCGCCCATCTGCTTCAACGGCGGCGACGCCACCTGCACGCCGGGCGCGCCCAGCAGCGAGACGTGCAACAACATCGACGACAACTGCGACGGCACGGTCGACAACTCGAGCAGCTTCGAGGACCACGCCGAGCCCGACAACGGCTGCGGCCAGCTGCACGGCTTCGACCAGATCAACTCGGACGGCACCGGCACGCAGGCCAACCTGACCGTCTACCCGTTCGGCGACCAGGACTTCTACAAGGTGCACCTGCACGAGAACGACTCCAGCTGCGGCGGCGGCGGCATCTGCTTCAACGAGAAGTACCTCATCACCGTCAAGCTGAGCGTGCCGGTCGAGGCCGGCTCGTACCGCCTGTGCCGGGGCCTGAACGACTGCAGCGACCAGGACTGCACCACGGTCACCGCGGGCACGAGCGGCCAGCTGCAGTGGTTCCAGGACGGCGGCTGCGGCATCTTCGGCGGCGGCCAGGACGACTACGACCTGTACATCCACGTCTCGGGGCAGAACGGCCAGGCGTTCGAATGCTTGCCCTACACGCTGGAGTACACGTTCGACGCCGGGTACTGCCGGTAAACCAAGGCGGCGTAGGCCGGCGGCCTACGCCGCCATCTTCCCCGTCAACTCGCCACCGCGCACCGCCATGACCTCGTCGTAGACGAGGCGCAGGTGCTGCACCGACGGGCGCTCCAGGCCGCTGCAGATGTCCATCACCGCGCGCACGAGGCGCGCGTTGACCGGCGTGGCCACGCCCAGCGCGGCGCCGCGGCGCACGACCTCGCCGTTCAGGTAGTCGATCTCGGGCGTGCGGCCGCGCTCGATGGCGATGAGCATCGACGAGCGCATGCGCCGGTACTTCATGCCCACGGCCATGAGCACGGCGTGCTTGCCGGCCAGCCCGGGCGAGCCGAGCGACAGCTGCCGCTCCGCCGTGGACAGCGCCATGCGCGTGAGGCTGACCCCGGCCACCGACGCGGGGCGCACGCCAGCGGCGCGCGCGACCTCGACGATCTCGGTCCACAGCTCGAGCACCAGGCGGCGCACGAAGCGGCGGCGCAAGAGCGGGCCCAGCTTCTCGCCGCCGATGGCGCCCAGCGTGCTCGTGGCACAGTTGATGGCCAGCTTGCTCCAGCGCGCGGCCAGGAGGTCGCTCTCGATCTCGACCGGCGCGATGGCCTCGAGTAGACGTGACACCGGCATGGGATCGGGCGAGGCTGCGAACGGCTGGCCCAGCTTGAACGATCCACGCGAGGTGCGCAGGTAGGCGCCCGGCTCGCTCATGCTGGCGCCCCACACGACCACGCAGCCGAGCACGTGCTGCTCGCCGACCACCTCGGCGGCGATGTTCTCGGGCAGGCCGTTCTGACACACCAGCACGGGCGCGCCCGCGGTCAGCAGCGGATGCACGCTGCGCAGCGCCGTGGCCAGCGTGGTCGACTTGGTGGCCACGATGCACACGTCGAAGGGCCCGTCGCCGGGCGCCAGCTCCACCCGCGGCGGCGACGACGCCGGCTGCGACCAGGTCTCGCCGTCGAACTCGGTGACCCGGTAGCCGTGCGTCGCGATGGCCTCGGCGATGGCGCGGTTGCCGGTCACCGCGGTCACGTCATGACCCGCCCGGGTGAGCCGCGCGGCCATCACGCCGCCCACGCCGCCGCAACCCACGACTACGATCTTGCCGGTGCTCATGGTGCGACCGTGCTTACCACAAACCGTCACGAAGCGCGCCTGAAACAACCAGGCAGGGAATTCTTACTCCAATGAAATCAGCCCCTTGTCCGCCAGCTTGGAGAAGGTGATGAGGGCGTCGACCTCGCGCAGGGGTGACACGCGCATGAGCGACAGCAGGTCCCAGCGACCGTCGATGCGGTCGACCAGGTAGCGCTCCTCCGCCGACATGGGCGTGCGCGCCAGCTCGTCGCGCTCCTTGAGCAGCTTGGGCACGCGGAAGCGCGCCAGCAGCGTGCGCGACAGCTCGGCGAACAGGCCGCGCTCGATCTCCTGGTAGGCCTTCTTGATGGCGTCGTTCTGGGGCGCCTGCGAGATGGCCTTCTTGGCCATCTCGAGCGCGCCGGGGCGGGCGCCGCCCCTGGCCCGGCCACGCGCCGCCTCGATGAGCTGCTCGGGCGGGATGTGCGCCTCGTCGTCGCTGCGCGGGGTGGCCCGGCGGTCGATCTTGAGGATGCCGCGCGCCATCAGCTCGTACAGGCGCTGGTAGACCGGGAAGGGCATCGAGTGCATGGCCAGGCTGATCTCGCGCACGGTCAGGCCGCGCACGACCTGTTGCAGCATGACGGCCGAGGGCGAGCCCGGCTTGGCCTTGTCCAGCCAGTTCTTGTCGGGCAAGAAGAAGCGGCATGTGTCGTAGGGAATCTCGGCGCGCAGCACGCGCCACTGCGCGGCGCGCTCGCCGCCCGCGGCCACCACGTCGGCGAGCGGCAAGGACACCTCGACCTCGAGCGGGCGGGTGCCGTCCTCGGGCGCGGGGTCGAACTGGAAGGCGCCGTCGGCCCAGGACAGCGCGTCGTAGATGCTCTCGCGGATCTTCAGCTCGATGGCGTCGCGCAATGCGGTCTCGGCAACCATGCCGCCCACGACCAGGATCTTGCCCAGCAGCACACCGTCGGACGACTGGGCCGCATAGGCGTCGCGCAGCTGATCCTCGCTGAGTACGCCGGTGTTGAGGAGGATTTGACCCAGGTACTCGGCCGGGTCGGTGGAGCTGGCGGCGGTGACCGCGCCGTCGGCCAGCTGGAAGCGGCGGGTCTGGTTGGCACGGTCGAGCGTGAGCTCACCCGCAGGTTGACGACGCTGTAGCCAGTCGAACACATCGGCAACCGGCATGGTCTTGAGCGATCCGCGCAGCGACATCAGGCCTCATTGGCAGCATACCCCATGATCCAGTAGATTCAGATGATGACACTTTCGACCCCACGTCTCGTCGGACTGGTGATCGCTGCAGCGATCATCGCCATCGTGGGCGTGAACTTCGTTCGCGCGATCGAGCCAGCCGTCCAGCACGAACGCAGCACCGCCCTCGACGAGGCGTGCATGCCTCTCGATCCCACGCGCGACAACGACAAGCTGGGCAAGCTGCCGGTCATCGCGCCCGACATCCAGGCGCAGGATCTGACCGGCAAGATGGTGCCGCTCTCGGCCTACCGCGGCAAGGTGGTGCTGCTCAACTTCTGGGCCTCGTGGTGTCCGCCCTGCGTCGAGGAGATGCCGTCGATGGACCGCCTGCAGCGCGCCTTCCCCAAGGACCTGGTCGTGCTCGCGGTGTCGTCGGATCCCAGCTGGAAGGACATCCTCGACTTCTTCAAGTCAGAGGGCACCAAGATGACGGTGCTCTGGGATCCTGCCGCCGCCGAGGACGACAAGCCGGGCGCCGAGGACAAGCCCGCGGGCAAGGTGGGCGCGCTGTCGCAGAGCTACGGCACCGACAAGCTGCCCGAGTCCTACCTCATCGACCGCGATGGCACCATCCGCTACTACGTGGTCAACACGCGCAACTGGGCGTCGCAGGACGCGCAGCGCTGCATCCGCAAGATGGTCGAGGAATAACCCCCCATGGCCCACGTCCTGGTCGTCGACGACGAGCCCGAGATCCTCAAGATGGTGGCCAAGATCATGGAAGCCCGCGGCCACCGGGTGACGCTCGCGCGTGACGGCCAGGAGGCGCTCGACCGGGTCGTGAGCGACCGGCCCGACGTGATGATCCTCGATCTCAACCTGCCCAAGCTCGACGGCTTCGAGGTGTGCAAGCGGTTGAAGTCGGACGCGGGCACGCGCGCCATTCCGATCGTGATGCTGACCGCGGCCTACGTCAGCGTCGAGGACGCCACGCGCGGCGTGGGTGTCGGCGCCGACGAGTACGTGGTCAAGCCCTTCCTGCGCGAGGTACTGGTGCACAACGTCGAACGACTGCTGGACGCGGCGGCGAGCGCGGCGAAGTGAGCGGACGCGGCTGACCTGGCCGCCATGTCGCCAGGTACGCCAGCTCCGACGAACGAATCGTGACTGTTGTGGTCGTAACTGGCGAGTGCTGGCGCTGTGGCGGCCAATCTGCTCGCCGCCATCGTTCAGATTCCCCCCGTCAGCAAGAACCACCACTCGCCCACGCCGTCGTGCGCCAGGCCGTGCGCATAGCCCAGCTCGAACGTACCCGGCTCGTAGAAGCCGAAGACCGTGTCGAGCCTGAGCGCCGCGCCCAGCGCGGGACGGATCTCGCGCCAGTCGAAGTCGCCGTCGCGCGCGTAGCCAGCGTCGACGAAGGCGGCCGTGTGCAGCCTGCGGAAGTAGAAGGGCAGGGTGAACCAGCCCTTCTCGACCGTGGCGATGGGCAGGCGGTACTCGAGGCTGGCCAGGTGGAACTGGCGGCCACGCAAGCGGCCCGGCTCGTAGCCGTGCAGGACCGCGGTGTTGGCGCGCGTGCCGTCGGTGATGGACTGCGCGATGTTCTGCGTGCCCAGGCCGCCGATGACGAAGGGTCCATCGCGCAGGCGGTCGGTGGTCTCGATGCCGCCGGTGATGCGAAAGGTCGCGGTGTGGTCCCAGGCCCAGGGCATCTGACGGAAGATCTGCCAGCGGTAGCCCAGCTCCAGGCTGGTGAAGTCGCTGCCCAGGTCTTGATGGTTGAGTCGCATCGACGTCTGCAGCGCGTAGCCGTCGATGGGCCCGTTGACGAAGGTGGCACGCCGGCCCGTCGACATGGCCCAGCGCGCCGACACGCCCGCGATCACGCCGACCTCGGGCGCGCGCATCACCTGGGTGTCGGGCAGGGGCGGCGGTAGCCCCGACACGTTGCGCACCCAGTCCAGGTTGTACGAGAAGGACAGGTCGCCGCTGGTGGTCTGGTCGCGCAAGAGCGGCAAGCCGATGGCCGCGGCGCCGCTCCAGGTCTCCTCGCTGTAGCGGACGTTGCGGCCGTCGATGATGAGCCCGCCCGGGCGCGAGATGCTGCGCGAGCCCGACAGCCGCAAGGACGGCCACAGCCGGCTGTAGGCGTACGACGCGCCGAACGACACGTCGCCGCGCTCGAGCCCGACGGTGGCGCCGATGCCCCAGCCATGGTGGCCGACGATGTCGCTGCCGCTGGTGGTGATGGTGAGCGCCGAGCCGAACGAGTCGGTGGCCAGGTTGAGCGTCCAGGTGTTGGGCGCGAGCGTCTCGATGGGCCGGTAGTGACGCGGCTCGCTGATCCACACCTCGTCGTCGCGCACGTCGACCGAGGCGGGCCGGTCGTCGACGTAGACCTCGGCGCGCAGCCAGCGCTCGCGATCGTTGCGCATCTCGTACAGCTGGAAGCCCAGCTCGTCGTAGCCCATGTAGACGATGTGCGTGCCGTCGTGCGAGACGTCGGGCGTGAATGCGCCGCCCAGCACGTTGGTCACCTGCCACAGCTCGCGCGTGCTCGTGTCCATGGCGTACAGGTTGTAGATGCCGCTGCGATCCGAGGAGAAGTAGAGCCAGTGCCCGTCGGGCGACCAGGTGGGATCACCGTCGATGGCGCGATCGTGCATGAGCGGCTCGGCGTGCCCGCTGGCCACGTCGAGCAGCCAGATGTCGCGGTAGCCGCCCCTGGTCCAGGCCGAGAAAGCCAGCTGCTTGCCGTCGGGCGACCAGGCGGGCGAGAAGGCCTGGTTCCAGCGCCAGTCGCCTTCCCACACGATGCGCGCCGCCGCGTGCGGCTCGATGGGCATGACCGCCAGGCGCAGGCGCGAGCTGCCGTTGATGGTGAGCGCCACCTGCTTGCCGTCGGGCGAGACGGCCGGGTCGGCGGCGCGCAGGCCGTAGCTCAGACGGGTCAGGCGGCGGCTCTTGAAGTCGAAGCGCCACAGGTCGCCGTAGTCGTAGTTGGTGCGCCAGACGCCGCCGCGCTCGAGCACCATGCCCGTGCCGTCGGGCAGCATGCTGATGGCGCCCGAGCCGTCGATCTGGGTCAGCTCGCGGCTCGCTTCGATGTCCTTGCCCGAGGCGACGATGCGGTAGGCGGAGTGCGTGCGTCCGTCGGAGCGCGACCAGACGATCTCGGCGTCGTTCGCGGTGTAGCGCGGGTTGGAGTTGCCCTGGCCGAGGAAGGTCATCTGCCGGCCCTCGCGCCGGCCGCGCTTCTCCACCGCGTCGCGCTGCAGGGCATACTTCTCGCGCATGTGCTCGAGCCACTCGTCGTAGAGCGCCAGGTAGTCCTTGCCCACCGTGCGCTTGACCGCGCGGTTCAGGCCGAAGGGCACCGGCTGCTGGCCGTACTCGTGCGAGATGGCGGCCATGCGGTCATCGCCGTAGCGATCGGCGATGTAGTCGAGGAAGTGCGAGCCGTACAGGTACACCGCGTTGCCCTGCGGCCACGCGATCGGGCCGGTGCTCATGCCGTCGAGCCCGATGGCCTTGCCGGTCAGCACGGCCATGCGCAGGTACATGTCGAAGACCGCGCTGCGGATGCGTCCCGACGACGAGCGCTTGCTCTCCTCGTAGGTGGCGATGCCCTCGATGAACCAGCGCGGCTGGATCTGGTTGGGCGCCCAGACCTTGCCGAAGACGTGGTTGTACCAGGTGGGAATGCCCGAGATGGTGTCGAGGTGCAGGATGTGCGTGTACTCGTGCGCGACCAGTCCGTAGAGCCAGTCGTCGTGGTCGTTGAGCGTCGAGAAGCCCGAGGGCGCGGTGGCGAACAGGGTGATGGCGTTGCGCGGCAGCACGCTGGCGAAGCCGTTGGCACCGTCGGTGTCGTCGATGAGGTTGATGAGCGTCTTGTCTCTGGGCGTGTGGCGCAGCGCGGGCGCGAGGTTGCGATGCGCGCGCTCGGCCACCACGGCGACGCGACGCGCGACGTCCTCGTTGGGCGAGTAGTAGTTGATGACGAAGTGCTCGGTCTCGATCGTCCACCACACGAGATCGCTGTCGCCGGCGCGGGCGTCCGACGGAGAAGCGAGGAGCGCCGTGAGGAATGCGGTCAGCAGCCACAGGCGAATGTGAGAGGCGGGGAGACGCGGCAAGCGCGCCCATTGTAGTAGATTCGGCGCATGTTCAAGACGACTCGAACGATGTGGTTGGGTCTTGTGATCCTGATGCTCGGCTGCGCCTGCCCGGAGAAGCGCGTCGAGGCTCCGCCCGCTGCGGCCGAGCCGGCCAAGCCGCCCACCGCTGACACCACCGCGCCGCCGCCCAGCGCACCGCCCGCTGCTGACACGACGCCGCCCGTGGCCACGACACCGCCCGCCACGCCCGCCGAGACGCCGCCGCCTGCACAGCAGGTTCCGCCCGCCCAGGTTCCGCCCGCGACCGCCGGCCTGCCCGACAAGGCGGGCACGCCCTGCGACGAGCGCGGCTGCGGCGGTGGCTTCACCTGCGTGAGCTACTACGGCATCGCCGGGCCCAAGGGTCCGCAGTTCAAGTCGTGCGAGGTTCCCTGCCCCAAGGCGACCGACAAGTGCCCCAAGGGGACGAACTGCACGACCATCGCCGACGGGCCCGGCAGGGTCTGCAGGTAGGCGGGCGTAGTCTAGCTATCTAACGATTTTCATTACCGTCCGACAAATATGACTGGCGAGTCTTCAGTCTGCCGGCAAGCGGTCGACAGACTTGGGTAATGGCTTACACCGTCCTCATCATCGACGACGATCGCGACTTTCGCGCCCTGCTCAAGCTGTGGCTCGAGAAGCGCGATTACCTCGTCCTCGAGGCCGATACCGGCAAGAACGCCGCCCGTGCCATGCAGTCACGGCCCGACCTGGTCATCGTCGACGGTCTCTTGCCCGATACCGACGGCTTCAAGTGGATCAAGGCGCGCCGCGACGCCGGCGACCAAACGCCCATGATCTTCATGTCCTTCTTCTACAAGGACATGCAATCGTTCAAGAAGCTGACCGGCGAGCTGGGCGTGAAGCGGGTCCTGCAGAAGACCGTCGGCGAGGTCGAGTTCGCCGCCGAGGTCGAGGCCGTGCTCGCGGGCGCCGCCAGCGTTGCGGGTGCTGGCCTGCCGTCGCCGAAGCCGGCGCCCGGGCCGGTGCTGGCGCGCAGCTCGAGCTCAGTCGACACCAAGGCGGCGGTCCCGCCCGCACCCGCGCTCGCGCCCACGCCGCCACCCGCGCCCACGCCGCCGCGTGCGCCCGCGGGCACGTCGGAGATCGCCGATCTCATCGACGACGTCCTGGCCACGCCGCCACCGACGCCACGCAAGTGACCCGCCGTCACAGCGATTTGCCCAGCACGCTCGAGATGCGGCCGAAGCCGAGCCGCTCGTAGAAGCGCTCGGCGTCGCCGTTGCCCGACCACACGGTCAGCAAGAGCTCCTCGGCGCCCTTGGCGCGCGCCCACTGCGCGGCCGCGTCGATGAGCGCGCGGCCGTGACCCTGGCGACGGTGGCGCGTGCCCACCACGATGTTGTCGACGTGGGCGCGCCGCCTCTGCACCAGCGCCGGGCCGGGCGGCGTGTCGTACAGCTGCACGTGCACCATGCCGAGCAGCTCGCTCGGCTGCGGCATCGTGGCCTCGACGACATAGATGATCTCGTCGAGCGCGCCCAGCACGCGGCTCAGCTCGGCGCGGCTGCGCGCCGGTCGCGCCGGCCGCTTGAAGTACGTGGGCATGAGCCGCGCGTGCAGCTCGTCAGCCTCGGCGACGAGGCTCATGAGCGCGTCGTAGTCCTCCATGCAGGCGCGGCGCTGGCTGATGATCATGATCGCGGGGCGCGCGTCGTCGTCACCGGCGGGTCACCAAAGACGTCGGCGAGCAGCTTCTCGATGGTGCGGCGGTTGACCGGCTTGCGCACGAAGAAACGCGCGCCCAGGCGACGCGCCTCCGCCTCGGTCTGCGCCGACTCCTCGGTGGTGACGATGGCGACCTGGGTGTCGCCCAGGTGGCGGTCCTGGCGCATGCGCTCGAGCACCGCCATGCCGTCCATGACCGGCATGTTGAGATCCAGCAGCACCAGGTGGAATGGCTGGCCATTGATGCGCGCATTGACCAGCGCACGCATCGCGGCCACACCGTCCTCGGCCTGCTCGACCACCACCTCGGGCAGGCGCTTGACCGCCATGCGCAGGAGCTCGCGCATGGCGGGCGAGTCCTCGACGATGAGCACGCGGCGCGCGCTGCGCGCGGGGTACTCGTCGTGGGTGTCGTCGTCGCCATCGTCGTGGGGGCCGTTCCGGCCGTCGGCGGGGGTGCTCATGCGGCGCTCCGCGGGCGTGGGTCGAGGAAGGGCAGCAGCGCCGCGAGCAGATCCTCGGGCTTCTCCTCGGCCGGCGTGTGGCCGCAGTAGGGGATCACGCGCAGCTCGCTGCCGGTCATCTGCCCGTGCAGGCGGCGGCCGTGGGCGACCGGGAACAGGTGGTCGTTCTCACCCCAGACGATCAGCGTGGGCGCGCGCACCGCGCCGATGGAGTGCGTGACCACGTCGGGATCGTCGAGGATCTCGAGCGCGCGGTGGGCCGCCTCGACGCCACCTGGCCGCTGCGCGCGCTCCCACACGTAGTCGACCCAGTCGTCGGTGACCAGGGACGGATCGAAGTAGATGTCGCGCTTCATCACGTAGCGGATGTTCTTGCGCGCCAGCGCCAGGCGGAAGAGAAACTGCCCGACCACGGGCAGGCGTACCGCGTAGCCCTCGGCGGGCAGGGTCACCGGGTAACACACCGGATCGATGACCGCGAGCCGGTCCACGCGATCCGGGTGGCGCGCCGCGGTGACCAGCGAGACCGCGCCGCCCAGCGACTGCCCGACCAGCGTGGCGCGCTCGATGCCCAGGGCGTCGAGCGTGTCGAGCAGCGTGTCGGAGAACGCGGTCGCGTCGTAGCGGTAGCTGGCCGGCGACGGTCGGTCGCTCTCGCCGAAGCCGGGCAGGTCGAGCGCCACCACGGCGTGGCCCGCCTGCGCCAGCGGGCCGATCACATGGCGCCACATGTAATGCGACAAGAGCCAGCCGTGCAGGAGCACGACGGGTGTCTTGCCGCGCGCCGGCGTGCCGCTCTGGTGCACAAACACGCGCACGCCTTGGATGCTGTACAGCCGCCCAGGAAGGCTCATGGTCGCTCTGCTCGCTCCGTCTCGGACATCTCGGCCGGTTCGTCCGGCACGTCATCGTACATCGTGATGATCGCGTAGCCGCGTGGGTCGTGCGTGCGGGTGTACACCAGGGCCAGGCCGCCCGCGCCGCCGACGCCCGGCGGCCGGGCGGGGGCGGGCCGCGCTGCAGCCGCCCGTGCCGACGGTGCGCGCGGCCAGGATGGGGAAGAACGCGCCCAGGTTGCGGCGCTCGCGCTGGGGCGTGAACGGCGTCGCGTCCTCGGCGAGGA
>OBEQ012083068.1_pt1 | contig 14198 bp, 11 predicted proteins | sample 1670901 | NCBI WGS metagenome assembly OBEQ01 (sample SAMEA104232315, study PRJEB22302) | groundwater metagenome | biome: forest; feature: aquifer; material: groundwater | place: USA | collected 2011-08-07 | depth 5.4 m
CCCTTACAGGCGTGGTACTCAAATCACCATTCAAGCTGCGCTTGTCCTGCTTCGCAGGATACGGCTCTCACCACCGCCCTCACAGGCGGGGACCTCCCGCAAGGTTAGAGTACACCCATGGTAACACAACTTAGACTGCATCGGTTGTTCAGCGGTCTGAAAGCCATCGAGGTCGCGCGGCGGGCTGGCATCAGTCCCACGCTGCTCAGTCGCGTGGAGCGAGGCCAAGTCCGCCCCTCCCTGCGGGTGCGGCGTCGATTGAGCCGGGTCCTGCGCGTGCCCGAGCAGACGCTGTTTGGAGATTTCCCGTGAGCCCAGGGTTAGCGTATGAGACAGGCGCGACGATATGACATCAACTGGTCGAAGCTGTTTCATGTCGTCGTGAGACGTGGAATGTGGGCCCGATTGTCCAATAAAGCCAAAGCGGTTTATCCAGTGCTGCACGCCCACATAGACGACAACACCAGGAACTGCTGGCCCAGTAATGTGCTCCTCGCCCAGGAGGCCGGGCTGCATGAGAAAAGCGTCCCCGCTGCGACGGAGGAACTCGTCCGCCGGAAGCTCATCAAGAAGTGGCGCAAGGATCGGAAGAACTTCTACCATCTGTATACCGAGCAGGAGCTCGAGGACTTACTGCCATTCACCATGGACGTCAGTCAAGGGCCACACAAGATGGACAAAAGTCCCCTTTTCAAGCCCCGAGATGCCAAGGGCCGATTCATCCATCCACTTTCGAAGGATGAACCACTTCCATGCCCGACGGACACCGCACCTCCATACGAGACGGCTCTGGAAGCACCATCAGACCTGGACACAAACAAGAACCCGTCAAGAAGAAACAGAGAAAAAGAAGTATCGAACAAGAACCTACCGGCTGGCTCGGCTTCGGCTTTGGCAGGAGCCAAAGCCTCGCCAGCCTTCCCTGACGAACGGACAACGAAACCCAGGGACTGGCTCGAGACTACTCGCCGTGTCGTTGATAATACGAGTAGATCCCCTAATGCAGGATGAGGAACTTGAACGAGCTGGACGCCAAGTCCTTGAGATCTACAGCAGTGTCTGCAACCGTGTACTGCGAGTGGCCCAGGCAGCACTCCCGGAGAACCAGTTCCAGGCGTTTAGACGCCTGGTGCTCGATGAGTTTGGAGAACAGGGAGCCGGTAGACGAGTAAGACAGCTGTTCAAGCTCAGCACATGGGACGGTGTGGAACGGATTGGGAAGTAGTGTAGGGTATGGAACGGGCTGGGGCTTCGGCCAAAATATGCGAAAGGGGTGGTGACTATGAGTGACCGCAGAGGAGCGCTACGAAGAACTGCTCGACCTCCTCAGCCGGGGCCTCATCCGCTACGCTGAGAAGCACGGGCTATTGGAACGGTTAGCGACAGATCTCAAGAAACCAGAGGTTGTCGATCTGTTGAAAACGGAGGAATCATGATTAAGCGATGCGGCCTGTATATCCGCGTCTCAACGGACTTGCAGGCCAAGGAGATCGAGGGCAGCCTCAAGACGCAGCGTCAGCGTCTTGAGGAGGAGCTGGCGCGACGCGGCGCAGAGGAGTGCCAGTGGGTGGTCCTCAAAGTGTACGAGGAGCGCGGTCGCTCAGGCAAGGACACGAACCGCCCTGAGTTCCAGAGCATGTTGCAGGACATCAAGGACGGTCTGATCGACGTCGTCGCCTGTACGGAACTGAGCCGTGTGAGCCGGTCGGTCATCGACTTCCTGAAGTTCGTGCACTTCCTGGAGGAGTACCGCTGTGACTTCCTCTGCCTCAAGCAGAACTTCGATACCACGACGTCTCACGGGAAGTTGCTCGTGACCATCACGGTCGCTCTGGCGCAGTTCGAGCGCGAGCTCACTTCCGAGCGGACGAAATCCGCCTTCCTCGCCCGCGCAAGGCGAGGAATCTGGAACGGCGGGGTGGTGCTCGGCTACCGCCCGGATGCAAGCCATAAGGGCTACCTGGTCATTAACCCGGAAGAAGCAGATCTGGTCCGGTTGATCTTTAAGCTCTACACCGAGGTGGGCTCGTACACCAAGGTCCGGGACCTCATCAACGCGAAGGGTTACCGAACGAAGGCCTATACCTCCCGGCGGGACAAACACCATCCCGTCCAACCCTTCGCCAAGGGCGACATCGAATCCATCCTGCACAACGCGCTCTACACCGGGCGGATCGAGGTCAACAAGAAGCACAAGCACCGTGACCAAAGCAAGCTGCCCGAGCAGGAGCGCTACCAGCTCGTGGCCGGCCAGCATGAGTCCATCATCGAAGAAGCGCTGTTCAACAAGGTGCAGGAGCTGATCGCCTTGAACGGCCGGATCAACAAGAGCTTCGCGAAGCCGGCCAAGTACAACCACCTGCTCGGCTTCCAGATCATCCGGTGCGGAGCCTGCAACTCGACGATGACGCCGAGCTGGGCGACCGGCCGCAGTCGCATCCACCCCTACTACCAGTGCACCAAGATTGACAAGATCGGCAGGGATGCTTGCCGGATCCGCCGGGTGCCAGCCGAAGCCCTGGAGGGACTGATCTTCCAGCGCGTCAGACGGATCGCGGAATCCCAGCAACTCTGTGAGGACCTGGTCCAGCACACCAACCGGACGCTGGGGCGTGAAATAGGGCCGCTACGTCAGCGTAAGGCCGCGTTGGAGCGCCAACTGGGCGAAGTAGACGCCCAGGCCAAGGTAGTGATCAAACAGCTCGTGACGGACGGCGGAGGCGACCTGTTCTACGTCAGGGAGACGCTTCGGGAGGCCGAGGAGCGGAGAGTCCAGCTCAAGGAGGAGATCGCAAAGGTGGAGGCGGAAATCAGGCACTACGACCAACGGACGGTCAACCCTGAGAAACTGCGCCAGGGTCTGGCGCTGTTCGAGGTGGCCTTCGGCGAGCTGACGCCGGTGGAACAGAAACGGGCGACCCAGCTCGTGGTCAAGGAGGTCGTCTACACCCCCGAGCGGATCGCCCTGTCTCTGTGGGACTTGCCGTTCATCGACCCGCAGGATCGTACCTGCAGGTTCGAATCGCGGCGCAGTTGGCTCCCCGGGACGTGCGGTATGCGAACTATGCCGCGCCCTGGGAGTGCAAACGATCCGGATCCGCCTCGACGAGCTGGTGCACGTACGAAAGTGCTAGACGGCTGTCGTGGTGATCAAAACGAAGTCACCCCTACCGAGCACATGAGCAAGAGACCCCAAAACGGACTCTGCGCAAGTAGCCTCTTCTAAGCTTAGATTGAAGGAAACCCATGAGCCAGCAAGTGTCTGTTTAGTAGCTCTATATCGGACCTCGTGAATCCCTTCCTGCGGAAATCGTCGACCTTACTTGCTTGGAATTCCGCATACGAGGTGAAATTGTCGAGCAGTTTGCCGACAAGCAATTGTGCTTGCACGTCTGACCGGCTCAACTCCAAAGCTACAACAAATTCGCTCAGGTCGACCTTAAAATCCCGTTTAAGCTGCTGCAATTCTCTGTTAAGAAACTGCTGAGCGTCGCTCTTATTGAAGAGCTTCGCTGAAGGTGCGGCTTCAAAAGCCGTGCGAGTACCAATGCCGTGACTCAGATATCTAACCGTCTCGCTGGAGTTCCTGAGTTTTCTGAATGCCTTCCAGGTACTCTGCGGGTAGCTATCTCCGATCATCTTTGTTCGCCATTGATGCGCTGTCATACGAGGGTCGCCCTTGGAATCGACAGGCATGCTTGTCTCGGTATGCTTGCTGCTTTCTTCTACAAAGCTGGCAGACAAGCGACACTCAAAGTAATGAATCGCCGCATAGAAGCAAGCGACGATTGACCAGTCCGCGAATCTCTCAACCTTGTCGATTAAGTACGCGGCCAATTGCTCGTCGTGCTTTGCTTGATCATTATGGGTGGCAAAATCAGCCATCCACTCTTTCGAAAATTAGTCGTGCCATCGGATGAACAATTTCCCGTCGATTCTTAAAGACCTGGGGAATATAGGAGACTGCCAGATTGCAATGCTCATGGCGTTTTTGCAGCGCATACTCGATATCCAGCAACTCATCCATTACCTTATCGTCGTACTTCGGTACCGCAAGCAAAATGGTCACCTGGGTTTCCTGACGAAAGTTTTGAACATAGAGAGCTGTTACTTCAGGGACTGCCCGGTAGGAATTCGCCAAATCAAACTCCAATTCTTCTCGCCCACTTACTTCCTCCAATTGTAGTGCGTCAGCCAGGCACTTAATGACCGCGGATGCATCTATTGCGACATCTTGATCAGTTTCAGGGTAGGAAGTCGCTAAGAGTCCGGTACGCCAAGCGACTGGCTCGACAAAGCCTTGCAGTAGTTCTTCGAAGAAATCCACCACTCTGGATGCTTGTCGGCTTTCATACCTGATAACCGCATCAGATGGGAGGCCGACGATATCGCTCAAATACCTCTTAGAGAGATGCAGGAGGACATTCCTATCCGGAACAAGCAAGCGCAACCTACCCAGGGAGGCGTTGGTCACTGTTGGCAGAACTGCTGCACTAGCTGCCATTAAAGTGTTCCTTCAAGAGACTCGACATGCTGTCGAGAACTTCAGAGAAAATAAAACGCAATTTCTCACCATCCAAATCGTGTCGGTGTGTCGGCAGAGTATTCACATCCAGAGCAACGTCTAACACTTGAGGACCTCCGCCCTCCTGGCTTCTGCTAGCGGAGAGCCTGATCCAACGATTCATTTCGATTTTATATCTGTCTAGCATGATGCGATTCAATGCATGAAGTTGTAACTCATAGGTGTCTGAGATGTGCGCCGTTTCCTTCAGGTAGTGTTTCTCAAGAAATATCGTCGGAATCTCGCGCACCTCGACGACCAGGTTAGAGACAATACCAACTCTTGCAACGCGAGCACCAAATCGTTCTCTTAGAAGATTGGTAACAGCTACCTGGAGGTGGCCATGAGGGATTTGCGGCACGTTCTCTAATTGGAGCATCGCTTCTTTGGCGTTGAAAAAGAGATCAACACGATTTAGGGCGACATTGCACACACACTGCGAATCGACGCTTCGGAGAATTATTCTTGGAATCTCGGGAGGAGCATCCTGCGGCATAGGGAGTAGGACGGGATCGCTTGAGTAAGTTTGATTTGAGGCCCTGATGATTTCCGCCGTCAGCGACAGCTTATCAGTGAGATTCAATCCTTCGACAAACAAGGCTGTCTGCAATGTTCGAAGCTGCGCCATGGCTATTTTCTAGTTGTAGCAAGCATACCCTATAAAGCCTGGCTGGAAGTGGAGCAATTGGATGAGAAATACGCACAACTTATCATGCTCAGAAACGCGAGGGTAGCGGTTGCCAACGTTGAAGGGCATCGAGCTGATTATAGCAGCTCGAAGGCAGAAAGGCGGGAATGGGAGTAAGTGGTTGCCATTCAAGATCGGCCAGGCAGTACGAGTTGGGCTGCCTCCGTTTTTTCTTGCGTCACTAGATTTCGAGACCGTTTCGCGGGCTAATAGTACTGCTTGATATATGCGTACGCCCGGTCGAACAACTCTTGGTCGGTGTGGAGTTTGTATTTCAGCAGCGTCCTGCGGAGTTCCCTCTGCACAAGCCGTTCGCCTTGGGTCGTATGCTGCCAATCCGGGAAGCGCACCTTTTTCACGATGTCATCGATGTCGGCTACGATGCGCTCGACGATAATGTGGGTGTTCTGATTCTTGGCTTCCTTGAAGAGTTCCGTCAGCGCTTCCTTTGCCTTGTCGCGCTCTGCTTCAGGCTCAGTCTCCTTCTCGGCTTCGACGACTTCCTTGGCCAGTTCAAGAATCTGCTTCAGGAACTCCAAGCTCGTCAGGAAGCCTTGCTCGTGGCGCTCTTTGATCTTCTCCAATCGTTCGCCGAGGGCGATGAACCTGGGATTGCCGAGATGCTTCCGCAGCCGGGCGATGAGCTTAATCTCGATCTCCTTGGCGCGCTTGGATGGTTCGGTGTCTTTCAGAATGCTCTCCAACACCTGGGTGTCGAGCACGAGTGTCTCGACATCGTCGCGCACGGATTCCAGATGAACGTTCTCGTTAATCAGCTCGACCGTCTTGGCTCCGAGCGCGTGCCAGAGCAACTTGCCGTTTCCGCTCGGGGGTTTGACGGACTCATAGACCTGCGTGAGCCAGCGATACTCTTTCTCGTAGGGATTCAGACACTGATCTGGCGAGAGGGCTTCCCAGATGGTGCCCAGCACAATATATTGGGCGGCGAACTTGTCGCGCGTCTCGTTATTGGGGAGGCACTCCTGCGCGGCCATCAAGCCTTCGTAGCCGCCCACGGAGCGGTCCACGCGGGGGAAGAACGCGAGGCACTTCTGCGCTTGCACGGGCAGGGCTTTTCGCAACTCCTCAATGTTGCTCACCACCTGCTGTACGGCCTTTTCATCGAAATCCAGCGCGCGGGCGACATCATCGAAGATGCCGATGTAATCCACGATCAGGCCGTGGGTCTTCTCCTGGCCGCAGGTGCGGTTCGTCCGGCAGATGGCTTGCAGGAGGTTGTGGTCCTTCATCGGCTTGTCGAGATACATCACCTGCAGGATGGGTGCGTCGAAGCCAGTCAACAGCTTGGAGGTGACGATGACGAACTTCAGCGGGTCGGCCGGGTCGCGGAAGCGGTCGAGTAGTTTTTCCTCGGCATCCTTATCTCGCTCGTGCTGCTTCCAGGCGGGTGGGTCACCGGGCGCGGTGGTCATGACGATCGCGCTGGCCCCCGGATCGATCAGCTCATCCATCGCCTGCTTGTAGAGCACGCAACATTCCCGGTCGAAGACCACCACCTGCGCCTTGAAGCCGTTCGGCTCCACCTTGGTCTGGTAGTGCTGGACCATGTGCCGGACGACTGCCTGAATACGCTCCGGGTTCTTGACCAGCACGGCCATCTTGGCGGCGCGCTTGGCTAAGTCATCGCGGTCCTGTTCGCTCAGTGCGCCGGTGATCTGGGCAAAGGCCTCGTCAATGGCCGCGCGATCAATCTTCAATCGGACTTCCGGCGCTTCAAAGTGCAGGGGCAAGGTGGCTTTGTCGCGGATTGACTCCTGGAACGAATAACGGCTCAGGTAGCCCTTCTCATCTTCATCCGCTCCAAAGGCCCAGAAGGTGTTCCGGTCTGCGCGATTGATGGGCGTGCCGGTCAGGCCAAAGAGAAACGCGTTCGGCAAGGCCTCGCGCATCTTGCGGCCGAGATCACCCTCCTGTGTGCGGTGGGCTTCATCCACCATGACGATGATGTTCGGTCGCTCGTTCAGTTTGCCGCCCACCTCACCGAACTTATGGATCGTCGTGATCAGCACCTTGCGCACGTCCTGCCCGAGCAACTCCTGCAATTCCTTGCGCGTGGCCACCCCGACCATGTTGGGCACATCGGTGGCGTTGAAGGTAGCGGTGATCTGGGGGTCGAGGTCAATGCGGTCCACCACGATGATCACCGTGGGATTGCCGAGCTTCGGGTGCAGCCGCAGCTTCTGGGCGGCGAAGACCATCAGCAGCGATTTGCCACTGCCCTGGAAATGCCAGATGAGGCCCTTCTTCGGATAGCCCTTTACCACCCGGTCCACGATCTTGTTGGCCGTTTCGAACTGCTGATAGCGGCAGATGACCTTGATCCGTCGGTGCTTCTTGTCCGTAGCGAAGAGGGTGAAGTTTTGCAGGATGTCGAGCACTACCTCGGGCCGCAGCATGCTCTGCACCGCAGCCTGCACATGTCGCAGTTCGCCTTCCTCTTGGTTCTCATCGTCGCGCCACGGCCCCCACATCTCGATAGGCATGCGGATGGAGCCGTAGCGGAAGAGGCGGCCCTCCGTGGCGAACGAGAAGACGTTCGGGACGAACATGGCCGGTACTTCTTTCTCGTAAATTTCGTTGATCTGGTAGGCGCCGTCGAACCACGTCACCGCGCTGCGCGTGGGCGTCTTGGCCTCACCGATGATCAACGGCAGACCGTTGACCACGAAGACCACGTCGAACCGCTTCTCCACTGGGCCAGTCTGGTAGGTCCACTGGTTGGTGACGATAAGGCGGTTATTCGCCGGCTGGGCAGCATCCACGAGGAGGATGGGCACATGCTCGCCATTCTTACCGAAGGGCATGGTTTTCTCGCCGCGCACCCAGGCCATGAAGTTCTCGTTGGCTCGCACCAGGCCGTCGGCCTGCACGGAGAGGATGCAAGCGCGCAAGTTGTAGATGACTTCGTCGGCGCGGTCGGGCTGGGCAGCGATTTCTGGGTTGAGGCGGATGAGCGCCTCGCGCACCCACGGCTCCACCATGATGTCGCCGGGCTGGCGCGGAAGCTGGACAGCGGGCATATAGTCCCAGCGAACCGGCCGTAGACTCGTCCCAACCGAACCGCTCGACAAGGATGGTGTTTCGCGAGAGACCAACGCGCCACCTGTTGCGTAGCCGTCCGGCGCTACGACATCAAGGATCATCTGCTCGACCGTGTTGGATTCGGTGAAACTCATGATGTGCTCCCCACGATCTGGTTGGCCAACGAGTTCAACAGGGCGCGGGTCTTTCTGACATGAGTCTCCGTCTCCTTTCCCGCGTGAAACGGTTCAAGAATCTCGGATGCAATCCGTTCTTGAACCGCCCTGGGCGGGCACGGCACCAGCAGCGGCCGCAAGACCTGAAGGTTGATGTTCTTCTGAGCCGTTTGGGTGGCAGCCTGGTTTTCGAGGAAGTGCCGCTTGAATCGGAGGAACAATTCCAAGTAGTCGACGTTCATATTCTCGGATGGCACCACTCCGACCACGCTGTCGGTAACGAAGACTTTTCGATCTGAAATCGCAGTCGCGCCAATCACCGCAGCAATCGTCACGAGGATAGTGCCTGCGGGAAACGCTTTGCTGTAGGTCGTTCCGAGTTCGGTCAGGTGATATTCGAAGTGTGTTAAGAATCGGTCGGCGTTCTGGACATCACCGGTTTGAACGAAGGGGTATTCGCCGCCGTAAAACTCAGGCAGATTTCGCGGCCGGTGAGAGAACATCCCACGCTCAACTCTTGCGACATCACCGAGTGCTTTGGTTGGCCAACGGCCATTTGAGTTCTCGAACGCTTCTCGCAGTTGCGCTTGATGCAAGGTCAGCATGCTTTGCTTGGATGCTTCCCAAGTGCATGCGACCTCATCGGCCGTGCGGAGGATCTCCGCAATAAGGCGCTGCTGATCAAGCGGCGGGAGGGCGAACTCGAACTTCGCGAGGTGGCTCCAGTTGGTCCGAGGTGAGAGTGATCCGGCGGAGGTCTCAACCGCGAATTCGAAGAACCGCTCCGACATGCAGAGGAACGGCAGGAGCTCTGGTAGCAGGCGGTCGTTCTTCGGCGCGAGCACGTAGATGTCGCCCGAGACCACCGCGTCGAACTCCGCCACGGCTATCTTGCGCTGGTAGGCGCGGCGCTTGCCGAAGAGCACCTGCCCCGGCTGGCAGCGGCGCGTAAACGTAGTGCCGTCCGCCACGTTGCCCCACTCCTGGATGTGCAGCGATCCCGGGTCCAGATGCTCCAGCCCGACGAAGCGATCTACTCCGGCTTCGGCGAGATTACTCTCCGTCTCGTTGAGGTTCTCCACTACATCGCCAAAGTGAACATGAGTCCACTTGGTTTTGCCTTTGAACAACTCGCAAGTATCGGTACCCCGCAGGTGAGCTCCCAGTTTCAGCGGCGTTGATCTCGGTAGGACTCGTGTCAGGGTTTCTGCGACTTCGCCGCGAGACTTGAGCCACGCATTCAGTGTGCCCGCAGGCGCAGCCGTCTTTCTTGTTTCTAACGTGCCGTTCACCGTGGTGGACTCAACGTAGAGCGGAATGCTAAGGCTGCCTTCCTTGGCACGAATTTCCTCCAGCGTCGCCACGCGAGTGAAGCCGGGTTCATCCTTGAACCGCTCGTAGGCTCTGACGATGCGCTCGATATGGTCGTCGGTCAGAAAGCTTTGGGCGCGTTCGCGGGTGACCTCATTCACCGCGTTGATGAAGAGAATCTTATTGCGTCGCTCCTTCGGCTTGGCGGTACGACAGATAACAACGCAGGCCTCCATCGGCGAATTGTAGAAGAGATTCGGTCCCAGGCCGAGGATGCACTCGATGGCGTCGGCCTCGATAAGCTTACGCCGCATGTCGGCTTCCTCCTGGCGGAAGAGCACGCCGTGCGGGAAGAGGATGGCGCAGCGGCCGGTCTTCGGCGCCATGCTTTGGAGGATGTGCTGCCAGAAAGCATAGTCCGCCCGGCCCTGTGGCGGGGTGCCGTAGAGATTGCGTCCCCAGGGATCGGAAGCGAAGGCGTCGCGATCCCACTGCTTAATGGAGTACGGCGGATTGGCCAGTACCACGTCGAAGCGCATCAGGTGGTCACCCTGCACGAGCTTGGGCTCGGCGAGGGTATCGCCGCGCTCGATGCGGAAGTCCTCAATGCCGTGGAGGAAGCAGTTCATTCGGGCGATGGAGGAGGTCATCAGGTTCCGCTCTTGCCCGTAGAGACGCACGTTGCGCCATTCCTGCCGCTGCCAGCGCAGATGCGTGATGCAGGAGAGCAGCATGCCACCCGAACCACAAGTGGGGTCGTAGATGTTCTCGCCGGGTTGCGGTTTCAGCATCTCGGTCATGAGATGGACGACGGTGCGGTTGGTATAGAACTCGGCGGCGGTATGGCCGGAATCGTCGGCGAACTTCTTGATGAGATATTCGTAGCCGTTGCCCAGTTCATCCTCGGGCAGGTTGGCGAGTGTCAGTTCCAACGCGCTGAAGTGCTCGACCAAGTCGCGCAACATCGTGTCGGAGAGGCGGTCTTTATTGGTCCACTGCGCGTCGCCGAAGATGCCGTAGAGCTTGTCAGGATTCGCGGTCTCGATGGCGCGCATGGCATTCTGGAGGGCGCGGCCGACATCCTTGGCCACCTTGCGCACCTCACGCCAGTGAGCCTCAGGCGGGATCTGGAAGCGGTGGTTCTCCGCGTAGGCGGCGAACTTCTTGTCGCCCCCCGACTCGGCCAGCGCGGTCTGTGTCTCCTCGTCGAAGACGTCGCACAGGCGCTTGTAGAAGAGCAGCGGAAAGATGAACTGCTTGTAGTCACCGGCGTCGATGGTCCCGCGCAGGAGCACGGCAGCACCCCAGAGGTAGGACTCGAGCTGTTGCTGGGAGATGCGCTCAACCATGGGCACGTTCATGCTGCAGCAGCCCCTCTTTCTTGAGCAGCTCAACGAGTCTGTCTTCCGCCTCCAACGCCGCTCTAGCGCTGGTCCTCAGTCGCTTCATTGCCTCTTCAACGGAGAGCGTCTCCTGTGTTACCTGCGGCTCGACATAGCGTGGGATATTGAGGTTGTGGTCATTGGTAGCAATCTCTTCGAGCGTGACCACGCGGGCGATGCCTTCTACGTCTTTGAAGTGACGATACCAGCCGTGGATACGCTCGACATGCTCCGGCAGTAGTTCGTTTTGCGCTCGCCCCGTCTTGAACTCACGAGAAGCGTTGAGGATCAGTACTTTGTTCTTCCGGTCCTTCACCTTGCGCTGGCGGAACACGAGGATGCAAGCGGCGAGACCGGTGCCGTAGAACAGGTTCGGGCCGAGACCGATGACCGCTTCGAGCAAGTCCATGCCGAGGATCTTCCGGCGGATCGTGCCTTCCGCGCCCATGCGGAAGAGCGCACCGTGCGGCAAGACCACGGCCATGCGGCCGGTTTTCGGCGCCATAGAGCGGATCATGTGCTGCACCCAGGCGTAGTCGCCGCTCTTGGCCGGCGGCATACCGGCAAAGTTGCGACCGTACGGGTCACTGGCCCAGACCTCCTCGCCCCACTTTTCCAACGAGAAGGGCGGATTGGCGATGACGCAGTCGAAGGTGGCGAGGCTGTCACCGGAGAAGAAGGCTGGGTTACGAAGCGTATCTCCCCGGATGATCTGAAAGTCCGCCGCACCGTGCAGAAACAGATTCATACGGGCGATGGCGGACGTGGTGAGGTTCTTCTCCTGGCCGAAGAGCTTGCCCCAGAGCAGGCGCACATCGCCGTGATTCTCTCGGACGTGATGAATGGCTTCCAGCAACATGCCGCCCGTGCCGCACGCGGGGTCGTAAATGGACTCGCCCTCTTGCGGATCGAGGATGTTCACCATCAACCGCACCACCGAGCGCGGCGTATAGAACTCGCCGGCCTTCTTGTTGGTGGCATCGGCGAACTTCTTGATCAAGTATTCGTAGGACTGGCCGAGGACGTCGGTCTGCGCCGCCCGGTTGCCGAGATTGATGCGCGAGAAATGCTCGATTAGGTCGCGGAGCAGCGAATCAGAAAGGCGTTCCTTGTTGGTCCACTGAGCATCGCCGAAGATGCCGTACAGGGTCTCCGGGTTGGCCTTCTCGATGCCGCGCATGGCGGTTTGCAGCGCCTGTCCGACGTTCGTGGTAACGACTCGCACATCACCCCAGTGGCAGCCTTCCGGCACCTGAAAGCGGTAGTTCTGGGGAAAGAGGGCGTATTCTTCGTCACCGCCGGATTCCTCCAGCGCGGCCTGATGCTCCTCGTCATGCACGTCGGAGATGCGCTTGAAGAAGAGCAGTGGGAAGGCGTAGGTCTTGAAGTCGGCGGCATCCACCGGACCGCGCAGAATGTTGGCGGTTTCCCAAAGATGGGATTCGAGTTGAGAAAGCTCGGTCATTTTGAACTCCGCTGGCCTATCGGGGATGTGCTGATACGCTTTTTCGGTGCGCCGTCGGAGTTTCTTGGAATGGGTGAGCCGCTTCTTCATGCCACCGAACTTCTCCTGCGAGATCGGGTAATGGTTTGTGAGGCGATCCACTTCTCGAACTGATCCTTGCGAACACGCCAGACACCACCCACTTTGAACGCGGGGATCTTGCCCTCTCTGGCTAACCGTGTGACGGTGAAGGGGTGAAGTTTCAGGATCTTGGCGACTTCGCTTGGGGTGAGCGTCTCGATCGTTTTCATGTGCAAGCCCCTTCGGTAGGCTCACAGATTATAACAACGCAAACAGGAAAATGACAGCCTCTTCCCGCTTGCGTTGGAGTTGGAGGCGAGTGAACGGTGTTATGAGGACAGGTATCTTGGACAAGAATAGTGGGACTGCTTGCTGTGGTAGTCTGTCACGGGAATCAGCAGAGCAGAGTCTCCACGACCAATGAGTCGCAGACGCATCGAACCTCCCAGCAGGCCGGGCCAAACGCCCGGTATCGCTTGCCGGTCATCAGGTCCGTGATCATGCCCCGGTAGCCGCTCACCGGCCTCGTCGCCGTCCGATAGTCCGGCTCGGACAGGATCAACGTGACGCGGCGATTCGCAGCGGCATCCCTGGCCTCATAGGCATACCACTTGGTTTCTTGAAGCGACGAGGTTGCGAATCCGGCCATCTCGTCGAAAAGTATACCAGATATACACGCCTTGTAGGTCGTGTTACGCCACAGAAGGGCTTCCTACAATGCCGTTGTGGCGACGACGATTCGGATTCAATTCGCGCACCGGCTCCGGGCACTGCGCAAACGGGCGGGGTGGACGCAGGAAGAACTCGCCGAGCGGGCAGACCTCGCCTACCGGCACGTGCAGCGGCTCGAGAGCCTGAAGAACCCTCCCCCGGCAAAGATCGACACGCTTGGGAAGCTGGCGAAAGCCTTCAAAATCCCTCCCGCCAAGTTGCTAGATTTTTCTTAGGGGATCACCAAAACAGAAAGCTCCAAGGCGATGGCCTGGGCGCTTCTTTGATCTCGCAACGATTGAGTTCGACCCCTCACATTAATTGGCTGCGTCGGCACCTGACGCCTAGACCTGTTAATCCCAACATCAATAGGAGTGCAGTTCCCGGCTCTGGGACGACAGCGATCAGGAAGCCAAGAAACCAGAGGCCTCGCTTACCGAAGATGCCGCGCCAGATCATGATCCGAGTATTTGAATCCGGTGACCAGATCCCTTCCAAACCCCTACGACCTCCCCAACATCAAGCAGCGGGTTCAGACTAGGCGCTATTACATTGACGGGATCAAGGAAACGCGTGTGATAGGTTACCAACCCTCGAGGAATCCCGGCAGCCGAGGCCGCAAGCCTCGCTCTGATCGAGGGGACGGCCGGAGCACGACTTGGGATAGTGCTAGTTCTTGCTCTGTCGAAATCCTCGTGCTTGTGGAATGTGAAATGCGTAACGCGTAATGTCTCTCGACGAGATCACATTACGCCTTACGCATTCAACATTACGCAAACCTGAGGTTTTCGACGGAGCA
>OBEQ010795546.1_pt1 | contig 14195 bp, 9 predicted proteins | sample 1670901 | NCBI WGS metagenome assembly OBEQ01 (sample SAMEA104232315, study PRJEB22302) | groundwater metagenome | biome: forest; feature: aquifer; material: groundwater | place: USA | collected 2011-08-07 | depth 5.4 m
ATCATAATACTGCTTAATATCTGACCCATGGTGAAGGTGTTGCTGAAATACAGAGTGTCTTCGCGCCAGAAGTCAATAATAAAGCGGCTGAGGCCTTCAAATAGGGCAAAATTCCAGAAGATGAAGCCAGGGCGGAAATGACGGTCTTTGTAACTGAGGTAGAATAACCAGCCTGCTAAGAGGAAACGCTGGGCGGCGGCGTAGAGGATGGAAGGGTGACGACAATTAGTGTCGTAGTTTGGGAAGACGACGCAGAAAGGACCGTTCCAGATGCGGCCAACTAATTCGCCGTTAATGAAGTTGGCGATTCTGCCAAACGCAAGTGCAAACATGGTGGGAAAAGACATGATGTCAGCAATGTGCCAAAAGTTGAGTTGTTTCTTTTTGCAGTAGAGATAGGTTGCGGTGATAATGCCGACAAAACCACCGTGGAAGCTCATGCCACCTTGCCAGATTTTGAGGAAATTGAGAGGGTTGCTAAGGTAATAGACTGGTTCCCAGAAGACTTCGAATAATCTGGAGCCGATTAAGACGCCAAGCATGAGATAGAACATCATATCCCAGATGTCATCTGAACTCAATTCTATTCTTCCTTGTTTTGCCAGATAATGGAGCCACCAGATGGAGAGAAAGAAGCCGGCGACGTAGACGAGGCCGTACCAACGGATTTCGACGGGACCGAGATGAAGAAGGACGGGGTTGAGGGTGTTTATCCACATGATACTTTAAATCTGCAAGGAATTTATTAAAGCTTCCCTTTTTAAATATCCATATTCTACCCGCACAAACTTTATATAATTCGCTCTATTATACCACAATAATACAAAAAGAGTGGTGATATTTATGATAACGCAATCGTTTTTAACGGAATTTGAAATGAGTTTATTGAAGTCGTATAATCGGGCATCAAAGAAGAACATTATTATCGGAGGAAATGAGTCTAATTTTATTGGGGCCTCGAAGTATCAGAATGAATTTCTGGCGGCGTTTATGGAAGCATTTAAAGAGCAGCATGCGATTTTGGAGCGAGAGCTACGTCGAGGGGGAAATGATCCAAATAAATTGATGGATAAGATTGGGCGAGAAGTGGAGTCTAAAATACGAATGACATTATTCCAGAAGAGTCGGTTAGATCAGAATGCATTTCAAGGAATTGCGCGGGATTTGAAGAAGGATATTCGGTCGGTTTTCTATGAGAATTATTTGAATGTGAAAGTGTAGAGAAGTTTGAAGTTAATTGATCATTTTTTTATTTTTGAGAGGAGGTAGATTATTTTCTGAGGTGATTATTTTTTTTCCGGTTCAACAGGTGACAATTTGTCACCTTTTCTTTCATTTTCTCCTTTTTCCCACCACAATCTTTATAAATAAACTTAAGATATATCTATTATAAACTTAAGGTATATCTATGCACTTTGTTGAAAGAATTCAAGTTCAGAGTACGAGGCAGCGAAAAATTCCGGTGCCAAAGAAGTTTTGGAGAGAATTCCCTCTTGATTCTTTTGTTAAAATTGAACTTCTTAATGATCAAACTTTATTTTTTGTGGAAAGAGTGCAGGCGCAAGGAGGTCTACAAAGACGGATTCCGCTGCCGCAAAAATTTTGGGCATTTTTTCCTGCCAATAGTGTTGTCAAAGTAGAATTGATGCACAAACCAACCGTATTGAAACAAATTCTTACCACTGTGGAAAAGAGTATTGATAAGAGGGTGGGAGCATGAGTCCACAAATTGTCAATCAAAGTGTCATTCAATTTGTCGAACGAATTCAAATTCAGAGTACGCATCAGCGCAAAATTCCGGTGCCAAAGAAGTTTTGGAAGGAGTTTCCTCTTAATGCATTAGTGAAAATAGAATTGATGGATACTCCTGCATTATTTTTTGTAGATATGGTTCAAGCGCAGGGGAAAGTTCAGCGTAAAATTCCAGTGCCGCAGAAGTTTTGGGATTTTTTTGCGGCGGATACAATTGTTACTATTGAATTGATGAGAAAAACAGCATGAAACGAAGACAAAAATTAAAGATAAAACGTGTACCGTTGCAAGATAACAAAGTTGTGTTTATACTTATTGTGCTGGGGTTGGTTGGTGTTGTTGTATTTTCGTTGCTATTCTCTACGTCTACGCCTCTGATGAAGAAATTTTTTTCTGGACAGAATAGTTCGATGTTGACAGGAGGGGCTGTGAGTTCTTTACAACATACTGTGGGAATTCAAACGAACCAAGCAAATTGTAGTGCGTTGACTACGGCAGGACCATACTTACTTACCCAAAATGTAAATTCGGTGGGAACGTGTTTTACAATTACTTCGAGTAATATTTTACTTGATTGTCAAGGGTATACAATCAATTATTCCACCAATGGTCTTGAGACAGGATATGGCATTTTTGATGATGATAAAGATAACATTACGATTCGAAATTGTCGTATTGAAGAGGGGAATGCGACAGTAAATGCGAAATATGGAATTTATTTACGAGGTAATAATAATCCAGTAGAAAATGTTACGATTTGGAATAATACGATACGTACAATTGGAGATTCGAGTTATGCGATTCGTTTTTTGGGGGTTTCAAATACTAATACTAGTTCGAATACATTTGATACATATGGTGACCAAGGGTACGGGATTAGTTTTAACTCATTTTTTAGCTCCCCCTCAATAAATCATCGTGTGGTTGGGAATACTCTCGTTTTAAGAGTACGACCGGTGGGGGTTAGCGTTGCGAGTACTAATAATATTAGCATTGAGGAGAATAAAATTAATAGTTCTGGTGTTGATGCAGCTGCGGTGCAATTGTCTACAGTAACTAATGCTACGGTACGATCAAATGTATTAAATACCAACGGAAGCGCGGCACCGGGAATACAGTTATCAAATGTGAAGGATTCATGGTTTGAATCAAATAGAGTTGTAACTTTAGGCAATACCGCCTATGCGCTCTATCTGAGTGCGGGAACGATTAACAATAATCTATTTTTAAATAATAATTTGAGCGCTTTGAAAGCAACGGAAATTCAAGATGATAGTTCTACTGATGGGACAACGATTAATTATTTGAAATATAATAATAGTTTTGGGGAGATTCAATGGATGAATAATGGGAGCGGGACATTTTTGGATGATTTAGATATTGAAGGGAATATTGGTTTAGGAATCAATTTATTTATTGGAGATAATGTGGCAGGGTTGAATACATCTAATTTTACTTCTTCGAAAATTAATAGTTCAGCGAATATTACATTGAAAGGATTAGGAAGAGATATATTGCTTAATATTACAAAAGATTCTGATTTTAAGACAACGGCGACGGCGGTCTCTGGTACAAATTGTTTAACGAGCAGCCCAGTAGGATGTTATCTGAAGAGTTTTTCAGGAGGAGTATTAATATTTAATGTGACTGGGTTTAGTAGTTTTTCGACAATCTTAAATCATCCACCAGTCATCACCAGTTTAATTCTTAATACTACAGATGTAACAAAGAATGATACGGATCAAAACTTAACAGTGTATGCAGTGACGACAGATCAGGAAAGCAACATTGTCAAAGTAATTTATACGTGGTATAAAAATAATAATTCAGTGATACGGATCAATATGCCGTTTGAACCGGATGGAAATCAAAATGCCACAGATTATAGTGGATTTGATAATAATGGGACGGTGAATGGGGGGGCGTTTTACAATAGTAGTGCGATCTTTGGTACGAGTGGTTCCTATCAATTTGATGGGGTTAATGATTATGTGAGTATCACGGATACATATAATCCAATAAATTATACGATTGTGGCATGGATTAATCCTTCTGATAATACAAGTACAAATATATTTGTGCGAACAGATAGTAGTGGACCAACAACGTCGTGGTCTCACCAATTACGGATTACGGCAACTGGTAAAGTCGAACATTATACGTATGATGGAGCGGGTAAAACAGTCACAGGAACAACGTCATTGAATACAAATACATGGTATCATGTTGCGGCGGTTGCGGCAAATAATGGACTGATGAAATTATATGTGAATGGAGTAGAAGAAGGAACACCAGTGGCACTTGGGACATTATGGACCGGAGGGGATCGTTATGATATTGGATCTAACTCAGGTGATGGGATGGGTTATTTTAGTGGAAATATCAAAAATGTGCAAGTGTATAATTATTCACTTCCCGCAGCACAGATTCGGGCGCTGTATTATAATCAAACGACGCTTATCACTAATTTAACTGCAGGAGATGGATGGGGTGTTTGTGCGACAGCAAATGATAATGTCACGAATGGGGACCAGGTGTGTAGCAACAATGTGACGATTCGAACAAGTTATGATGCACCTCCACGTTTTGATCCGTATCCGGTAAATCAGACGATTGACGCGAATACGACATTTTTTTATGATTTTAATGCAACAGATGATATTTCTATTGTGACGTATGGAGTGAATGATAGTACATTTAACATCAATTCGACAGGGGGATTGGTGAATTCTTCGCCGTTGCAATTTCGAACATATTTCTTGAACATTTCGATTAATGATACATCAAATAATAAAAATTGGACATTCTTTCAAGTAACAATTCAAGATACAATTCAGCCTCGTTTTGAAACATTCCCTACAAACCAAACAATTGAAGCAAATACAACATTTTTCTATGACTTTGAGGGCATTGATCTTGTTTCACTTGTAACCTATGGTGTCAACACTACTGCATTTAATATTAATAACACGGGGGGATTAGTAAATTCAACTGCTCTCCTCGCTTTAGGTATATATCGCTTTAACATCACAATCAACGATACAAGTAATAATAGAAATTCAACTTTCTTTCAAGTAATAGTTCAGGATACCAAACCGCCACGATTTGATCCACTTCCTACAAATCAAACGTTAGAATATGGAGATACATTTGTTTATGATATTAATGCTACGGATCTTGTTTCACTGGTGACATTTGGGATTAATAGTACCACTTTCAATATCAACAGCACGGGAGGGATTGTTAATCTTACCCCATTTATTAGTCTTGGCACTTATAGATTTAATCTTACGATTAATGATACATCAAATAACAAAAATGCTACTTTTTTTCAAATTGGGGCACAAGATACGATTGTGCCTCGATTTGATCCTCATCCTGTAAACCAAACGATCGAAGCAAATACTTCCGTTCTATATGATATAAATGCTACGGATTTGTTATTTGCAAATTATAGTACCAATTATACTTCATTGTTTAGTATTAATAGTTCTGGAGCGATTACAAATACTTCAGCCATTTTATCCCTAGGTACATATCAGTTTAACATCTCGATTAATGATACATCCAATAATAGAAATGGGACTTTTTTTAGTATAACTGTACAAGATACTCTTCCACCTCGTTTTGAAACATTACCAACTAATCAAACGATTGAAGCAAATACAACATTTTTCTATGACTTTGAGGGCATTGATCTTGTGTCACTTGTAACTTATGGTGTCAACACCACTGCATTTAATATTAATAACACAGGGGGATTAGTAAATTCAACTGCTCTCCTCGCTTTAGGTATATATCGCTTTAACATCACAATCAACGATACAAGTAACAATAGAAATTCAACTTTCTTTCAGATTGTAGTACAAGATACAACGCCACCTCGCTTCGATCCACTGCCTGTAAATCAAACGATTGAAGCAAATACAACATTCTTTTATGATTTTAATGCAACGGATTTAGTATCGCTTGTGACTTTTGGTGTTAACGATAGTGCATTTAACATCAATTCGACAGGGGGATTGGTGAATGCTACACCGCTGCAATTTAGAACATATGTGCTGAATATAACGATTAATGATACGTTGAACAATAAGAATTTTACGTATTTTCAAATAACTTTGCAAGATACTATTCCACCACGTTTTGATCCGCTGCCTACTAATCAAACAATTGCCTATGGTGCTCAGTTTGAGTATGATATCAATGCAACGGATAATATTGCACTGTTTAATTTTAGCATAAATTATACTTCTTTATTTGCAATAAATGATACAGGGGGATTACGTAATATCTCTTCATTAAATGTGGGGATGTATGCGTTTAATATTTCAATAAATGATAGTTCAAATAATAGAAATTCGACGTTCTTTTCTCTTACAATGCAAGCGGCACCAGTACAAAGTTCGTCAAGCAGCAGTGGAGGGGGTGGCGGTGGTAGCGGGAGTAGTATAAGTAAGAAAATAGAAGAGATAGTACCTGAATGTGTAGATGATACTGGCTGCGCACCGAAAGGCTTTTGTAAAGATCAGAAATGTATCAAGTATGAATGTGTAGAAAATAGTGATTGTCCGAAAGAAAAGTATTGCGTGCAGCATAAATGTTATAAGATTTTTGATATTAAATTACTACAAGCTGATTCGCCAGTAGTCGCAGGAGATTCTCTTGATTTTGTCTATTTTTTGAAAGGAATGGCAGATATCTCGGGTGATGTTGCGATTCAATTTTGGCTTGAGAAACTGGGTAAGAAAATAAGTTCTGGGGGGGATACAATTTATATGGGAACGTATGAAGAGAAAACAGAACAGGCGGCGTTATTTTTACCTTCAACTCTTACAGAAGGGGAGTATACTCTGCATATTGAATTGAATTATAAAGATTATATTGTCCAGAGTTATCGCACCATTGAGATTCAAACACAACCAGAGTTGGTAGGAAGTGTCGTGTTTGCTAATTTGCCGGCAATACTTTCTTCTCTTCTCAAAGAGTATACTGTAGTTCTGGCAACAAATAAAGATGTGCCGGTACCGGCAACGGTTGTGCACCAAATTAAGAGAGGGGAGGAGATAATTTGGTCAAAACAAGAAGAGATAATGATAAATCATTCTCAACTAATTAAAAATCCAGTGCCAATATTAGAGAAAGGAGTGTATTATTTTACAACACAGGCAATCATTGGTGGTAAGATCTATAAAGCAGAGCAAATGGTCACGGTGGACACTGGAGTGCAAGAGGCATCTGAACAACTTGCAACCGGAAAAGTGAAGAAAGCATTCGCTGGGCAGGCGATTGGAAATGCGGTTGAGGTATTACAAGATTATTCGGTGTTGTGGTTTATGATGCTTGTTTTGGTGCCGATTGTGTATCTCTTTTTAAGGTCTAAACGTCAAACACAGACCGGAGCAACGGAGGGAATAAGAGGGCAAACAACTAGGGCACCCGCACTTAGAGAATTAGAGCGATGGATGCAGACCATGCTTGTTTCTGGTGCGCCATCTGAGATGATTCTTCAGGCAGCTCGAGAACAGAAGTCTTGGTCGGTAGCGGAATGTACGATTGCGTTTCATCGTGCTCTGGCGGGGCATAATCTTAAAAATGCGTATGGGGATTTTGTTACGGAACAGAAATTACAGGAGCTTACAGCGTTTATTGAGCGATCACTTGAGCGGGGGATGGCTGAAGAACGAATTATTGCGCACCTGGTTGAGGCAGAATGGAATTCAAAGTTTATAAGTGAGTATGTGCGGGCGTATGTGGCGCAACCATAAAAGTCTCTTTTTTTAGATTATATCTACTTTTCAATAATATAAACAGCACAATACCTAATCCACTACCGTAAACTTTATATAGTCATTTTCTCCTCCGCAAGAGTATTAGGTTTATATTAAAAAAAACGAGGTAAGATTCATTATGGCAGAAAAAGACAAGATCTATTCTAGAGAATTACTAGGGAAAACAGTAGTATCCAAATCAGGTAAGAAGTTTGGGGAAGTGGGAGATATGATTTTTGAAGTTGGCTCCGGAGAATTAATTCATATTGTATTACGAAATCCTACTACATATACTGAGCGAATGGAACTTGAACGAACGAAAGAAGGGCAAGTGTTAATTCCGTTTTCGGCAGTGATTGCTACTGGTGATTTCTTAGTTGTCGCTGAAGAAGATATTATTTAATTAATTATTTTTTATACTTTCTTAATTTTCTCAAAGAAAGATTTGATGTTTTAAAATATAGAAGTCCAACTAATTCGTTAGGGTTACAGTTGGACTTCTGTTCTGTCACTATCGTTCCGAACTTTCCCTTCGGGAAAAAATATTCCGCAAAGTGGCGTCTTCCTCACTGGAAGACTTTCTTTGAGGACTATAAAATTACCACACTTTTTTTCGTTCAATATAATCATTTAATCCGCAGCCGTTTTTGATAAGTGTTATAGGAGTGTCTAATGATTGTTCGATGAATTTAACATAGGCACGAGCGTCTTTTGGCAACTCTTTAAATGCGCGAATGTCTTTTGAATTGCGCCAGCCAGGCATGATATGATATACGGGTTGATATTGTTCTAAGAGTGAATGATTGTTGGGAAATTCAGTGATGATTTCATTTGTTACATTATGTTTGTAGCCTGTACATATTTTAAGCATGCCAATGCCATCTACACAATCTAAGCGAGTGAGGGCGAGGGAATCTAGGTTGTTGATGCGAATGGCTTTACGCAGAACGACAAGATCTAACCAGCCGACGCGTCGGGGACGACCGGTTGTGGCACCGTATTCATCGGCGTCTTCACGAATATAACGGGTGACTACTTTGTCATATTCTTGATGGTCAATGTTTCCAGAACGTACGATTGCTTTTTCACGATGAGTGAGAGAGGGAGTGCCGCGAGTGATCTTTTTGATGTCTGTGTAGGGTTCGGTTTCAGTGAGAAAAATTCCTTCACCGACTCTTGTGCTATATGCTTTGGCAACGCCAATTACTTTTTCAACAGCGTTAAGACCTAAGCCGGTGCCGGTTAAAATGCCGCCAATAGTTGTATTTGAAGAGGTGACATAGGGATAAGTGCCATGGTCGATGTCTAACATGGCGGCTTGCGCGCCTTCAAATAAGATTCGTTGTTTGTCTTTGATGGCTTGGGATAGTAATAAAGATGTGTCGGTGACGTATGGTGCGAAACGTTGGGCTAATGGTTTTATGTTAGCCCAGATTTGTTCTGCGTTGAGGAGAGTGGAATTGGGATAGAGGGCTTGGAGTTCATGATTTTTTTGGGTGACTTGAGAACATATTCTTTGCTCTAATTCAGAGAGATTTTGAAGAAGACTGGCACGAAGGCCTGTGCGCTGCATTTTATCCATGTAGGCGGGACCAATGCCACGATTGGTGGTGCCTAGGCTGGCTTTGCCACGAGCTTTTTCTTTGGCGCCATCAAATGCTTTATGCCAATCAAAAATAAGATGGGCGGCGTCGGAGATGTATAATTGAGAATTGAGACCGTTTAGGTTTTGCGCAAGAGTTTCTAGGTTGAGTACGCAGCCGTTGGCAATGATATTTTTTACATGGGGGTAAATAACACCAGAGGGGGCGATATTGACCACGATTTTTGTGCCGTCTTCTTGATATAATGTATGACCTGCATTATCACCGCCTTGGGCTCTGACGACGTAGTCTGCGTCTTTAGCTAGCTGAGCGACTATGGCACCTTTGCCTTCATCTCCCCATTGGGTACCTAATACGGCGATACGTTTGGTCATAGGTTTTTTGTTTGAAAAAAGGCTATTTAATGATTTTGAGTGTGGAATATGTGTATTATAACAACTTGGTTTGAGTAAGAATAAAAAAAGATCTTGGGGAATGCACTTAGTTAAAAAAGAATTATATCTATTCCTTCCGTTTCAATGAACTTCTAGCCATAGTGATAAATTCTGAGGGAAAGTGAATACGATTTGGGCTATTATGTTCTATTTTTGTATCTTGCGGTGTAAACATCTGGGTTTTAGGTATATGTTTGCCTGCAGGAAATTCTTCATCAATCTTTTGGACGTAGTCGCGGACACGGGACATGACAGAACTTAAGATAAAGTTATGAATTTTTTCTTCAAGGATTTCAGAGACGTGACCAAACTCAGTTACGCGGTAGAGATTTGCGTTGGTTTCGATTAAATAAAGGTCTTTTAGGCGTTTGAGTTGGCGACGGATATTTGATGAAGCGATGCCAAGCATGGCTAAACCTGCTTGTTTACGAGAGTCCATGACTTTGTTTTTGATCTCTTCAGAGTGAAGTTCTTCTCTTCTCCCTTTAGCTTTGAGTAAGACATGGAACACGTCGACGACGACGTCACGAGAATCGCCGGGTTGGAGTAGGCCGACCGATAAACAGAACTTTCTCACTAACTCACGATCGTTCATCGTCGGTTTTTCATAGCGACGAAGTGTAATTTCTGCTAATGGTGTATCACGACTAATTTTTCCCATACCGAACCCCTCCTTTTGTAGCCTGTTTATTTTTAAATTTCTTGTTCTTTATGAATTTATCGTATTAGTATTAATAGAGGGATTAGTTATTATTCTGCTATCGGGTTGATCAATTTAGCGATGTAAGTACCACAATACTATTTTTTCGTCTTTGATTTCTTGGATGCAAGCAAAATAACGGCGTTCGAGCTGGACGACTTCGCCGACTTTACGATATAATAAAGCACGTTCGGCTTTGCCGTGGACAATGGAGCCGTCGTCAAGCCAGACTTGGGCGTCGATGGTTTCTTCTACAGGCAACCAGTGAATGATTGCGCCTTTTTGAGGATGATCTTTATATTCTTCATGGGAATTGGAGACGTAATAAAATTGGTTATTACTTTTTTGGATGTTACAGCAATCCATCAGGCGATGAAGATGGTTGTCGTTGAGTTTGTCAAGATCGCTTTGAGCGAGGAAGACTTCTTGTTTGAGGGTAAATACGCGTTTGCCACGTTTAGGAAAGTCGGGATGTAAGTCAATTGTGATTTGTTTTCCAGGAAATTTTTCGATTTTTGTCCTGATGGGGTTGTCGATGAAAAAATAACGATTGGATTCGGGTTCGATGATTTCTTTGTTAAACGCATAAATATTTTTCCAGAATTCTTCCATGCTCACGGTTTTATCATTTAAGCTGAGGCCGATTTCAATGGCGAATCTGCGAAAAGCTTCGGGACGAAAGCCGCGTTTTCTCAGAGCGGGAAGGAAAGGTAGACGGATGTCGTCCCAGCCTTTGTAGTGGCCTTGTTCGATGGCAAGTTTTGTTTTAGTGGTGCTGAGGTCGTAGCCTTCAAAATTAATTCGCCCCCAATGTTTATATTCGGGATGTTGCCAGCCAAAACAGTCCATAATCAGGCGTTCTTTGGCGGCGTTGTCAGTATGATCTTTGCCGTTTAAGACGTGAGTGATACCCATTTCATGATCATCAATAGCTACGGAATAGACCATTAATGGCCAGACGCGTTGTTCTTTACCTTTTTTGGGATGGATGTGTTCAACGATGCGCATGATGCCAAAGTCGCGCATGGCGGGATTTTTATGTTGGATATCTGTCTTTAAACGTACGACGGCTTCGCCTTCCGCGTATTCGTTAAAAAGTTTGGCGTAGCGCAAGAGTTGTTTGGTTATGGGGAGAGAGCGGCAAAGACAGGCTTCCCCTTTGGCTTTCATCTCGCGCCACAAATCACCATCACAAGTGCAGACGTAGGCGTGTGCTTTTTGAACTAATTGTTCGGCGTAATCGTAATAGATGCCTAGGCGATCGGATTGAATGATGACTTTGGCGATGCCGTTATTTGTCAGCCATTGAGCGTCACGTTCGATTAATTCGTAGGCTTGCGGATAAATATTTTCAGCATTAGTATCTTCAATTCTGAGCAGAAGTTTGCCGTGATACATTTTAGCGTATTCGTAATTTAATGAGACGCCATAGGCATGGCCGATGTGTAATGGACCAGAAGGGGAGGGTGCGATTCTGACGATAACGTTGCCATCTTTTGCGTTGGGAAGAGGTTTGAGCGGACCTTCGACTTTCTCTTCGGTTTTTTGTTGAGTGAGGCCTTGCGGAGCGAGTTCTTTGAGTTTGATTTGAATTTGAAGCAAAGAGAGGGATTCGATGTCTTTGATTGCGGCGTCGATTTCTTTAGTGAGAGTGGGGAGGTCTTGTTTTAGTTCAGGGTGATTTTTTAAGACCATGCCGAGAACGACTTTAGGATTGGCTTTGCCGTTAAATGAGGCGGCGTTGGCTAAGACGTAGGGAAGAATGATTTGTTTCATCAGGAACTAGAAATATAGAAGTATTCTTAAATGTTTTTGTTGTTGTGCGCTAGTTAAGAAGGAATTTAAGGGAGAATTTGAGAGAATGTAGTTTGGTGTAGAGGAGTTTGAATAATTCATTTTTTACAGAAAGCATTGCTTTCTTATGTTACTAACGTAACATCTTGTCAAACTCCTCTAAGAGGTTCGGTCGCTGTTGCTCCGAACTTACCTGCGAGGTAAGTCTAGTCACTTCGTTCGTGACTTGCTTACAGCAAGTTCTGTCACTGCGTTCCGATCTAGTCACTGCGTTCGTGATTCTGTCACTGTTGTTCCGAACTTACCTTTCGGTAAGCTTGCTTATCAGCAAGAGTTGCTTTCGACAACCTTTGCAATGGCGCAATTTTAAGCTTATCTGTGCACCTACTGGTGCAAACTAAATGTTACAAATTGCTTTTTGCAAAGTTCTCTGTAGATAAAAGTGCGTTTAACGGATGAACTTAATTGAAGAAGAGTTTGAATAATTGATATTTTCTACTCAAACGTTGTACTATTAAGATTTATAACTGATTGTAGCATTAAGATTTATAAATAGATTCTAACTTCATTAAGATAAATTTACAAGCGGATTGAAAACTATGGAATTAACAAAAGACAACAAATACGGCGGAATGTTAAATAAGGTACCAGAGATCACTCTCTTTTTTTGGATCATTAAAATTTTATGCACAACTGTTGGCGAAACAGCTGCCGATTATCTTAACATCAATCTTAGTTTTGGACTTATTGTTACTTCAATCATAATGGGAGTTCTATTAGTTATTGCGTTAATATGTCAATTTAAATCCAAAAAATATGTTCCTGGAATTTATTGGCTTTCTGTGTTTTTGATAAGCATATTCGGAACACTTGTTACCGACATTCTTACAGATAGTTTAGGCGTTCCTCTTGAGTTAAGCACAATAATCTTTAGTGTTCTTCTGGCAGCAACATTTGCAGTGTGGTATGCAAGGGAAAGAACACTCTCTATCCACTCAATATTTACCTGGCAGAGGGAATCATTCTATTGGTTAGCAATCTTATTTACTTTTGCCCTTGGCACTGCTGCAGGTGATTTAATGGCAGAAAGTCTTGGTTTAGGTTACTTTACTACAGGGTTAATTATTGCCGTGATGATTACCTCAGTAGTTATGGCTTGGAAGCTTCGTCTGGACTCAGTATTAATGTTTTGGATTGCTTATATTTTGACACGCCCATTGGGCGCTTCTATAGGGGATTATCTTTCACAAACACCCAAAGATGGTGGATTGGGATTGGGTCCAACTATGACTACTTTACTGTTTGTATCAGCCATCATCATTACTGTTATCTATCTTTCAATCACTAAGAAAGACCAGATAATCAAACGAGTAGGTTCCGAACACGAAAAAATGGAGAGGAACGAGCGAGGTCATCTTTTTTGGCAGGTTGTGGGAATGATATTAGTGATTGTTGTTATCGCTAGTGGAGGATACTTCATACGTCACGCCCAACTGCAAAATACGAATCCTGTAGAAGTTTCGGCTAATGCACCGCTTGGTGATTTATCTGAATTTAAAATAATAAGCGAAGATGCACTTAGCCTTGTTCGTGCAGGTAAATTAGATGATGCTAAAACACGTATCGCTGATCTGGAAGTTGCATGGGATAATAATGCCGGGCGGCTTAAATCAACCGACAAGAAAGATTGGAGTGTTATTGATACAGAAGTTGACCAAGTATTAAGCGATCTGCGTGCCAGGCATCAAGATGCTAAAGCCTGTGAAGCTTCACTTGTAGCATTGATAGATATACTTAATTCCCTTGATAAGCCGGAGTCGTCTGGTAGTTAAATAAAAATCAGGTTTATTTTTTTATTATTCTATGATTGAACTATGGCAATATAGTGCGGTAATTGATGTGATACTGTTAACGTTGTGGATTATCAATGAAGAAGTGCAGGGATATATGATAGTTTTCTCAGTTCATGTAAGCAAATGGGTAGAATAATAACAAATCTCATTAATTCAAGTCGTTTCACTCGTGACTTGCTTATCAGCAAGTATTAAACATTTGTGAGATTTGCTAGAATAGTAAATTGCATAATAAAAATTCCATAATTAATGCAATTAACGGTTCTGTTGAAAAGTTATTCTTGAAA